>JAEEGJ010016354.1_pt1 | contig 17051 bp, 15 predicted proteins | sample 8958761 | NCBI WGS metagenome assembly JAEEGJ01 (sample SAMN16246546, study PRJNA631951) | gut metagenome | biome: gut microbiome; feature: rumen; material: RS-attached | host: Bos | place: Iran: Karaj | collected 2018-10 | reverse complement strand
CTGTGCACGGCGGAGGCGTCGAAGTACTTGAATACGAGTTCGGTCGTCGACCAGGATGGCCATGACTGTTTGGGGCGGTATGCTGCCAGAATAGAAGGGTTGCGGAAGCGGTTCTCCGAGGGAATCCCTCCGGGACAGGCGAAGCCGTTCATCGACTTGCCTGGCCAGGATGTCACGGTCGAGCAATTGACAGCGCATTCGAGAAACAATCTGTTCATCGAGTTCGGGGTCGATATCGCCGTTAAACTGTTCATCTTTGCTGTCATAGCATTGCTGTCGTTGGCGGGGATTAAATGGACTAAGGGCTATTCCTTTGTGGCATTCTCCTTATCGTTGTTGATTTCCGTCTGGCTTTCCTGGGCCAATGACAAGAAAATGCTCAATTCGCTCCGGGAGCAGGAGCGGTTGGCTGCCGTGGACTATGGCCGAATCAGGGCCGATCTGGATGCGAATACACTTGATTTTTATGAGACGTATTGTAAATAGGGGGATTGCCGTTTTTTTGTTGGCATCGGCCTTGGCGGTCATCCCATCCTGCAAGAATATTGCGAAGAAGGCTTCCAGGGAGACGGCAGAGAAAGCGGCCAGGAATATGGCCGAAGGATCTGTGGAAAAGTCTTTGCGGGAAATCGGGCAGGGCGCCTTCAAGAATATGCCCTGGGAGGCGATCATCCGGGCGCTGGAGAAGGATAATCCGGTCTTGGCCAGGGGGGTGAAAGCGCTGTCAAGGCGCTTCCAGTCCACCTTGGCGGAGCGGCTTGCGAAGGATCCGGCGCTGCTGCGGTCGCTCCTTTCTTCCCGTACCATCCTGGAAGAGTACAAACTGTTTGTCAAGGGGAACAAGAAGCTCCTGGAGAACGAGGAACTCTTCATCTGGTTTGCGAAGTCGGACTATTTCGCCCGCCACCTGGGGAGCCGGAACCCGCTCTCGGAGATGGCGCTTGAGCAGTCCGGAAACAGTATCCGGATCCTGGACAGTCAGTCGTCCAAGGTACTTGGTGAGATGAAGAATGGGATTGTCACCATGAACGGCGCTTTCAAGGAGGGCTCGAGCCTGCTGGCGGATGATGCGCTCATTCGGATGACGTTGATTCCCAATCACATCTACAAAGCGAAGGGACGTAACGGGCTGGAGTACACCTATTTCGTCGATGAATTGGGACGGATCAAGTCGGTCCGGTGCCGCAATGTCTCGCCGGACGACCTTTCTGCGAATGTCCTCGGGCTGGGCCGGGATGTCAATCTAGGCGTGGAAGGGGAGTCTGCGTTCCGTACCCTGAAGCAGGCTTCCCGGGGCGATGACCTGGAAGTCGAGATCGTTTACAAGTATGCCGATGAATCGACGACGCCTTCCTATGTGAAGGTCGATTGTGATGTCGCCGGGCATAACCGAGTGGATGAGACATTCAGGAACATCGACATGTCGGCCGGGAAACTGTTCTCCGCGGCGGACAACGAGCGCCTTGTGCGGTATTACGGCGAGCGGCTGGGGATTCCGGCAGAGAAGCAGGCCAAGCTGTTGGAAGAGTTGAATGCCGATGACGAATTGGCGGCACTGATCCATGAGAACCCGGAGTTCAACATCAAGCGTTGGATGAACACGCGGAACAAGCCGGATCCGAAGAAGATCGCTCGTGACAAGCAGGGAAACCTGGTGAAGAATGGGCGGGATTATGCCGGCAATGTCTTTTACTTCGATCCCCGGCTGAACCGGCATCTGCAGGACAAACTGAAGAACGCTCCTGACGGGAAATATAAGGGGTATACGCTGGAAGAATACATGGAGCTGGACCGGATGTTCCCGAACGGGGTGAGGTATACGGAAGAAGGGTTCCCGGATTTCGTTGGTGCCGGTGTGTGCAAGCCAGGGAAGGATGGAAAGCCTTTCATCGTGGAGATGCCTTCCGGCCGTTTCAATCCTGACAGGGAATCCGACTTCAAATATGCCCGGCAGGTGGCTCATGATATCTTCGGTGACTCCTTCAGCGAGAGTGACTACATCTGGCACCACATCGAAGGTTCTCCGGCCCGTCTGGTCCTCGTCCGCACCCAGGCCCACGAAGCCTGCGCCCACACCGGCGGCCATAGCCTTCGCTAGATTCCGCACAATGATTAGCCATGCAGTACAGTATATCCCCCTACAACATCCAGATCAAATCCTCCTATGAGGTCAGCAAGGAAGATTTCGGGATCGAGTTGAACGCACTTCGCGAGCAGCATCCGGACAGGCAGGCTTGCCTGGCCGTTTATTAAGTAATGTCAGTCAATTAGAGGCCAAGTGAGTTATTTCGTATAATGAAGATACTTGTTACCGGCGCCAAAGGATTCGTGGGACGGAACCTCTGCGCACAACTGAAGAACATCAAGGACGGTAAAGCCCGTAACTACGGTGTCACCGTCACGGACGTATATGAATACGACCTGGATTCCACGCCCGAGGAATTGGACCGATGGTGCGCGGAGGCGGACTTCGTGTTCAACCTTGCAGGCGTAAATCGGCCGAAGGACACCAGCGAGTTCATGAGCGGTAATTTCGGATTCGCGTCGACCCTGCTGGATACGCTCCGAAAGCATGGAAATACCTGCCCGGTGATGCTCTCTTCCAGCCAGCAGGCCTCGCTGGCTGGCCGTTTTGGGAACTCCGAGTACGGCCGCAGCAAGAAGGCAGGGGAGGACTTGTTCCAGAAGTACGGCGACGACACGGGCGCGAAGGTACTCGTGTACCGCTTCCCGAATCTGTTCGGCAAGTGGTGCCGACCTAACTATAACAGCGCCGTGGCAACCTTCTGCAACGCTATCGCTAATGACTTGCCGTATACGGTTAATGATCCATCCGTCGAGCTGGAGCTGCTGTACATCGACGACCTGGTGGACGAGATGATCGGTTGCCTGAAGGGCGAGGAGCACCGGTGCGACTTCGACGGTTTGGGCGTGTTCCCGATGAAGAACGGCCCCTACTGCTATGTGCCTACGACGCACCGCGCGACTCTGGGCGAGATAGTGGACCTGCTGCACTCGTTCGCCGAGCAGCCCAAGACGCTGATGATTCCGGAGATTCCGGAGGGGAGTTTCGCGAAGAAGCTGTATTCGACTTACCTGAGTTATCTCCCCAAAGAGAAGGTGGCATTCCCGCTGAAGATGAATGTCGATAACCGAGGCTCTTTCACCGAGCTTGTTCACACCCTGAACGCTGGCCAGGTCTCCATCAATATCTCCAAACCGGGCATCACGAAAGGGCAGCATTGGCATAACACGAAATGGGAGTTCTTCATCGTGGTCTCCGGCCATGGGCTTATCCAGGAGCGCAAGCTCGGCACCGACGAAGTGATCGAGTTCGAAGTCTCCGGCGACAACATCCAAGCCGTCCATATGCTCCCGGGCTACACCCACAACATCATCAATCTGAGCGAGACCGAGAACCTCGTTACCGTGATGTACTGTAACGAAATCTTCAATCCGAATAAACCTGATACCTACTTTGAACCTGTAAAATAGATATGGCAGAATTCAAGAATAACGGGAAGCTGAAGCTTCTGATCATCGTGGGGACGCGGCCGGAAATCATCCGGCTGGCGGCGGTTATCAACAAGTGCCGGGAATACTTCGACACGATCCTGGCGCACACGGGCCAGAACTATGACTACAATCTGAATGGGGTATTCTTCAAGGACTTGAAGCTCGCGGACCCGGATGTGTACATGGATGCCGTGGGGGTAAACCTGGGCGAGACGATGGGCAATATCATCGCCAAGAGCTACCAGCTGATGGTGGAGATCAAGCCTGATGCCGTGCTGGTGCTGGGTGACACGAACTCCTGCCTGAGCGTGATCGGGGCCAAGCGCCTGCACATCCCGATCTTCCACATGGAGGCCGGCAACCGCTGCAAGGACGAGTGCCTGCCGGAAGAGACGAACCGTCGCATCGTGGACATCATCTCCGATGTCAATATGGCCTACTCCGAGCACGCACGCCGCTACCTGGCCGACACGGGCCTCCCGAAGGAGCGCACGTACGTCACGGGCTCGCCGATGGCGGAGGTGCTGCATAACAACCTCGCAGAGATAGAGGCCAGCGACATCCACGCCCGCCTCGGACTCGAAAAGGGAAAGTACATCCTCCTGAGTGCCCACCGCGAGGAGAACATCGACACGGAGAAGAACTTCCTGAGCCTGTTCAATGCCATCAACGAGATGGCGGCGAAGTACGATATGCCGATTCTGTATAGCTGCCATCCCCGCTCTCGGAAGCGTCTCGAGGCATCCGGATTCAAGCTCGATCCGCGCGTCATTCAGCACGAGCCTCTTGGATTCCACGACTATAACTGTCTGCAGATGAACGCCTTTGCGGTGGTATCTGACTCCGGCACCCTGCCCGAGGAGAGTTCGTTCTTTACGAGCATCGGCCATCCCTTCCCGGCCGTCTGCATTCGGACTAGCACCGAACGCCCCGAAGCCCTGGACAAAGGCTGCTTCGTCCTCAGCGGAATCGATACCACCGGGCTCCTCCAGAGCGTCGACGTCGCCGTTTCCCTCATCCGCGACGGTCTCCCGGGCATCCCGGTGCCGGACTACGTGGACGAGAACGTCTCCACCAAGGTCGTCCGTATCATCCAGTCTTACACGGGTGTTGTGAACAAGATGGTTTGGCGTAAGTTCTGATCCATGATTATCGATCAAAACATCTTAAATGCCCTTACCGCCCTGGCGAAAGCATCACCGCGGTTACGGATGAATATGGATCTCCGCAATTCCCCGGAGGACCAATCACAGCGGATGCTGAACGCGATCGAGCCGGGGACGGTGTTGCCCATCCATCGGCACAGGACCACCTCTGAGACGGTGGTGTGCCTGCGGGGGCATTTCGTGGAATACTTTTACGATGTCGATGGGCGGCAGACCGATGCCATCGACATGGTCCCCGGCGGGACGCTCATCAACATTCCCATTGACCAGTGGCACAATCTGGTGTCCCTGGAATCCGGCACGGTGCTGCTGGAGGTCAAGGATGGGCCGTATGTGCCGATTGGGGAGGAGGATATCTTGAACCTGTAAAACCTTTATCCAAATACTATGAGATACATTGAACTTTGCACCTTGACCGAATCGCAGATTGATGATCTGCTGGGACTTATGAAGGAGTTGACCGCCGAGTTGACGGTCACGCGGCAGCAACAGCAGCGTTCTGTGGCGGCGCCGGGAACGCGGATTTTCATCGCGGAGAACGATGAGAAGCATATTGTCGGATGCGCCACGCTGTGTGTCTTTGAGTCACCCACTGGACGGAAGGCGAGTGTCGAGGATGTTGTGGTCCTGCCGGCCTATCGGGGCCAGGGGATCGGCCGCACCCTCCTGGAGCGCATCATCGACTTCGCCAAAAACAAGCTCGCACCCATCGACCTTCGCCTCACCTCGAACCCCACCCGCACCGAGGCCAACGCGATGTATCAGGCGCTCGGCTTCGTGCAGCGGGAGACGAATGTGTATATGATGAAGCTGTAGGCGGCTGTGCTGATCTCACGGTCTATTGTTGAAAGGTTGATCCATGCGCTGATCCTGCTTGTTTTGGTGGGGGGCAGTTTGTTCTTGTTGAAAAACAATGGCTATCTCAGGAGTTATCTGGAGGGGTTTGTTCAGGACAAGTTCGAAGCCAAGAAACAGGGGAAGGAGAAAGCGGAAGTCTATGACGTCTCCCTTTGTCCGTTCAATGACGCGGGCCGTTCCATTCCGATTCAGTTGCCTGCCCTGCTGGACACGATCTTGGCCCACAACCCGCTGGCGGTCGGCATTGATTTTACCATGGTGGCCTATCAACCGGAGCAGCAGGCCCATCTGTTATCTGTCATCCGGCACAATGACAAAGTGGTCGTCGGTTATGATCTGGTCAATGAGATCGACAGGACAATGCCGCGTTCCGAGGTTTATCCGTTCGGCCTGGACTATGCTGATTTCCCGAACATCGGCTATTTCAATTTTGGCGCAAAAGGTACGGAGGCGAGGTATCTTGAGCCGTACCGGAAGTATGAGGGCCCGGACCCCAAGTACAAGGGCGAGAGGAGAACCGCCTTTTGGGCGCGGCTCTGGGAAGTCGCTCACGGAATCCATTCCGGCGGGCTGAAATCTCACCGTCGTTTCATCAACTACAATTTTGAACTCTCCACACTTCCCGCAATGGTCCCCTTGCGGCAGGTCATGACACCGGATGAATACGATATGTATTTCAGAGACAAGATTGTCATTATCGGGAATGAGAGCATGGCAGACATGATGCCGACGCCGGTCGATTACCATGGACGTTATGCGATGCCGGGTGTTCATGTCGTGGCGTATGCTACGGCTACAATCGGCCGTAATGAGTTGAAAAGCAACTGGTTTGACCGGAACAGGGTATGGATGGTTGTCTTCTTGTGTGTGCTTTTCACGATCCTGTTCACGGCCATGCATTTCACTCGGAGCAAGCTTCGGGAGTATTCGAACTTGGCCCAGTTTGGTGCGGCGGTTGTCCTGTTTTTGATAGCAGATTGTTTGCTTCCGCCCACCGGGGATGAATGGTGGACCTTTTTTGCGGTCTTGGCCTTGTTCGTCTTGTTCGCTCCGGTCGCCGGGGATTTGTCGAAATTGATTTTTGGGTGGATCCGGAAACGATGAGGAGGTCCTTTCACCCTTGGGCGCTTGCCTTCACGTGCCTGCTGCTTTCTTCCGCATCCGCCGTCGGGCAGGAGGAGGTCAAGATTGGCCTGTCCCTGGGCAAGCATGTCGGAAAGATCCGGAGCAAGAGCGTCTCACTGTCGGATGGACTCATTGCAACGGTGTCCGAGGACCGGACGCTGAAGATCTGGGAGTACCCTTCCGCTACCTTCATCCGCAGCATCAACCTGCCGGAGGCGCAGGGAAACGCCAGCCGGCTCGGGAAGTGCCGCTTCCTGAATAGGGACGTCGTATTGGTGGCCAATGATTCCGGTTTCGAGTATGAGTTCCGCCAGGCGAAGGAATCGTCTCGCAAAGGAACCTCTTCTTCCAATCGTGTGAAGAGCTACGGCTATTATGTGGTTGATTGGCGGAATGGGGTGATTTTGGACCGTGTGGACGGACTGTCCGCACCAGTCCTGGATTTCGCCTTGTCGCCTGGACGGGACCTGCTTCTGGTGTCGACAAACGGTGATGCGTGCGCCCTGTACGATTCGAAGGGGATGCGATGCGTGAGTTCTTTCACCTTTGCCGGCGAGCGGGTATTGGGGGCCTCGTTCGTCGGAAACGATGCGGTCGTATTCGTCACGGACCGACGGTTGTATCGCTTTGAGATTACCCGATACAGCAACGTGCATTTTGTCCAGCGAAAACTTGTTTTCAGCGAGCCCTTGCCAAGGACCGTCAGGCACGAAGTCAATCGGGCCACATTCAGCGAAGACTTGCGGTTTGTCTATCTTTTCGGCCGCGAAGGCTTTTTGTGTGCCTTGGAGACGTCGTCCGGCGCACGGCGGAATGGCATCATTCCCAATGGGTATCATGCTGATACTGTCCGAAGGGCTTATCCCGACTCTCTGAAGGTTCAAGCAGGCGGGAAAGAGGAGGTGGTTCCCTTCGATAAACGATACCGGAAGGCATTTGACTCTTTTATCGGGAAGGTTGATGTGACTTACTCCCTGGCTCCGACGCTGGAAGACCAACTGCCGGATAGTCTGTTCGTGTACAGGATGTTTTCGGCTCCTGTCGTGAGAAGAACCCACGATGGCTTTGATATCCAATACGAGGGGCAACGGATCTGGCATTTCGACAAGGATGGCCTGCTTGTTCCTAGCGTTGGTTATGACGCCGGGGCGAGGCTCCCTCGAGAACGCCATTATTATAAAGAGGGGATCGTTGAGGGAGCAAGGGATTGGATTCTTTTCTCTTCCAGGAATGTCGAATATGATCACGGATTGTTGTTTCTGAATGGCCCGGCGCAGGACCCTGCTTTGGGCCGCCTACAAGGCGATTCCATCACGGAATGGCTTCTCCCGGCAGAACCGGATGAAATATACCCCTGGGTGAACGAGAACCATGTCCTGGTCAGTCTGAAGGATGGAACGCTTCGGTGGTACAACGCGAGAACGGGTGAGGAGGAACTGGCTCTGTTTCTTGCGGATGACGACCGGTGGATCCTGTGGATGCCCGATGGGAAGTACCTTCCGAGCGTTCCCGAGGCGGCGAACATGATTGAATGGCGGTATCAGTCTTTGGCCAGGATTGAAACGAAGAAGCCGATGGACAATCGGCGGGCATTCCATATACCCGGAGTCGTCGAGGACTTCGTTGCCCAGTTGTACGACGATACGGTGAGAGAGCCTGAAATCCGAAGGCTTTCTTCGTTGGATCAGGTTCTCCGGATCGATGATGTGGCGGGTGATGCTGCGGGAGGCTATACGATCTTATACTCGCTGGTCGGGTACGATCCTGCCAAGTATGGTTCCTATGAACTGACGCTGGTCCTTGACGGAAAAGCATACTCGGATTTTGTCCATTTTCCCCATCGGGACAGGGGAATCGTCCAGGTGTCTCCGGGTAGGGAAGTGAAGACGGTAGGGTTGGGTATCACGACCGATGTGGGCAATATGGCCCCGGACTTTTTCCCGCTCTCCCGGGAAGTTTTCGATCGGGTCCACCTGACCGGCGTCGGCGTTGCGGACTATCAGTCCGTGCTGTTCCCGGCGCTCAACGGCCCGCTCAATGACGCCCGGGACGTGGTCGACCTGCTCAGTCTTCCTGACGTGTTCGGAAAGGCTCGGAGGAGGCCATCGGTACTCTTGCGTGACCAATCCGTGACGGAAGCGTCTTTGGATGACCGGCTCCTCAAGCTGAAAGAGGATGCGCGGAAAAACGACCTAGCGGTGTTCTATTTCTCCGGTCATGGAGTGGCCGAAGATTCGACATTCTTTTTCGTCCTGGCCGATGGATCCCGTCTGAACATGAACCGTTTTGCCGAGGCGTGCGCGGAGCTCCCCTGTCCTGTCCTGTTCATCATCGACGCGTGTTATTCCGGTCTGATGACCGGAGGAACGTGGGCGAATATCGCGGTCCTGGCCTCGTCGGACAAGGAAACCAAGTCGGTGGACAGCCGCGACCATTACTCGAGAAGCCGCTTTACCGACAGCCTGATCCGGGAGGTTCAAGGCGGCATCAGCCGTCGTGAGTCATTGACTTTGGAAGAATTGTACGACAGGCTTTTGGATGATTGCAAAGGACCCGCCCAACCGGAACTCAAGAATATGTCCCATGAAATCAAGGTTTTGGAATATGAATAGAGTAAGTTGTTTCCTTCTCGCGCTCCTGTCTTCCGCTCTCCTATGTGCCCAGCCGGGGAAAGAGTCCTATGTCATATGGAGCCTTGACTCGTATTATGAGCCCCACGATGTCGTTCGCTTTTTCCCTGGCGACACGATTGCGGTCAATGAAACGAGTGCGATCGAGATATTGTATTACAATCCCCAGAAGCATATCAATGGACAAAGGCGGGTGGTCGCCATAAAGCAGGCGGGCACCTTCGAGATTTCCGATTTCTATTCCCGCGGCAAGAATCCGGTCGGTGGTGGCGGGTCGGAGAAAGGGGTTTCCACGGCAGCCGCCGATCCCGGAGGGAAAGCCGATGATGAAGCTTTCGCTTCCGTGGTCGTCGGCATCGGACGGTTCCTCCAGGATTCGGACAGGCCCCTCTTCGGTTGTGGCGCCATCTCCGCAAAGCGGAGCGAGGGTTCCGTCACGGTAGCCAACCGGAGCGAGAACGATCTGTATTTCGACATCATCTGGATCCAAGGTGGCCGATGTCTGTCCGCCATTTCCTTCGCCAAGGATTTCGAATCGGACTGCCTCCTCGCGCCGGGGAATACTTATGAGCTGAAAATCAACTCCTTCGCGGAGAGACAGCCTCTCTATCTCATCGCCACACCCGAACCCATCAAGTATAACACCATCGACTTCAGCAAATACAACGGGCTCCCCGACCCGCCCGCCGGGGCTTTCTCGCTGAGTATTGTCAAAGTGGAGGAATGACTATAGTTTTACAATCCAATACTGTATGAGACACTTTTACCTTTTCCCGCTCGCGCTGCTGGTGGCGGCGTGCGGCAATGAGGCTCCGAGCATCGACGACCTGAAAGAGGACTCCTATCCGCTCGTGGAGCAGGTCCTTACAGAGGATGATACCGATGCCTTGTCGCATCGGCTGGACCGCTACACCCTGGACAAGCACACGGATGAATTGACCTACACCGGCACCGCCAAGGTCACCGAGTTCAAGAAAACGACGGCCGAGGACGGCACCGTGAAGGTTGACAGCACGAAGTACTACGTCGACGTCGAGATCAACTTCCACGGCACCGATTACGACAAGTATACGGTGAATGTGTATAGGGACGAGTAGGGGAGCCTCCTTCTTGTCATTTCGACCGAGCGGCAGCGAGCGGAGAAATCTCCGACACGCTGCCGTTTTTCGTATTTGACGATTTTTATTGGAATCCTCCCCGAATATTGGTAAATTTGCAAGTTAATATATGGTGCGGCTTTGTGTTTGTTTTATGCCTTTTAACGCATTATATTTGGAATTAGGCCGCACCAATACGGAACAAGTTGTGCCACAGGGAATAACAACAACAAAACTATAACGTTATGATTAAAAAATCTTTTTATGAAGCTCCGGAAGCGGAGCAGTTGCTCGTGAAATTCGAGGAGAATATCATGAGTGTAGGCGGAGCCGATAACGGCTATAATGGCGAAGGCAACGATCTGGGAGACCTTGAAGATCCTAATGATTAAATGTACACAGCAATGAAGAAGTTTCACTATCTGTTAATGTCGAGTGCTGTCGTAGCCTCCGCATTAGTGGCCTGTAATAAGACCGAAATTGAGGCAGTACCGCCTCAAAATAAGGAGACTGTCCTCACCTTTATTTCTGAAAAACCGGAAATCACAGACGAGACGCAGACAAGAACCTCTTGGGATGCCGATACCAAGACTATCAAATGGAGTAGGACTGATAAGATTCGTGTCGCTTTAAAGGTCGGTGAGAACTGGCAGAATGCAACCGGAGATGCGACGGCAGATAAAGGTCCCAAATTGTATGAATCCAACCAGGCAGGTGCGGATGCATCCATCATCGATTTCAAGGTTCCGACCAATTTTAAAGTGACCACGGAGGGCGATTATAAGTTCTATGGCATTTACCCGAGTTCAGTCACCCCCAACGATGCCAATTTTAGTTATATGCCGTCTATTGCTGTCACACTTCCGACAGAGCAGGAACCGGCTGCCGGAACTTTTGATGCTTCAGGCGACATAATGATTTCCGAATCCACGGAGACTTATACCAGTATCCCCGAGGAGGCTATTAAACTTGATTGGCAACGAATTGTTGCTCATGGTGATATCACGCTGAAAAAGCTTCCGACATTCGAGGACGGGGAAGTCATTCGTAGTATAACACTCACTGCTCAAGAAGGAGCCGATCTTACCGGCGAGCATTATTTGATGCTTACTACAGGAGAGTTCTCAGGGACCAAGGGCGTTAATTATGTGACCATCAAAGCGAAGGATGATAATCTTGTAAAGAATGCCGATGGGAATATCAAGTTCTGGTTTACATCTCTTCCTTTCACTGCCACATCTCTCGAAGCTAAGATTACAACGAATAAGTACGTCTACACCAAGGCATACACTGGTATTAGCAAGGAGTTCTTGGTCAATACTCGAAACATTCTTGGCATCAGTATGGCCAAATGCACGAAGGAAACTGCCCCTGCTGAACAGTTGATTCAGGATGGCGTCTATGTCATTTCGACTGGAGATATGATGATGGTGGCTAACCCCAGTGATAAATATCAAAATGCTGCGGCACTTTCGACTACATTGGAGGAAGGCAAGCTTCGTGTTGAGGATGAAGCGGCCTGGAGAGTTGTTTTTGATGCGGATAATGCTGTTTATAACATCCAGTCAGTTGCATATGAGACTTATCTCGGAGGATTGGCCACCAGCGGTGCGGATCTTAAACTTGTAGCCGCATCCGATAAGGTCAATTTCACAATTGAAGAGTCAGGAGAAGGTTATCATGTTGTGGGACCCAATTCTCGTTGGATTGGATACAATAGCAGCGCAACTCCGGCACGATTTGCGATGTATAATAATGACGCTTCTCAACCTGGTATTATCACTTTCTCTCCTGCGAAATATAATGATACCCCGGTTCTTGAAATTGCCGATATCAATCTAGGCAGTGCTTCGGCGGTGACCGAAGCCACTGCAATTATCCCTACCTCGAAGAAATTCATTGCGAGGATTGTTGTTAATGGAGTGTTTTCTGATCAGGACTGCACTACAGCCGCAACATGGTTAAGCGTTTCTTACACGGGCGGTGCCCTGGTTTACACTGCTGAAGCAAATACAAGTACTACTTCTGAAAGAAAGGCCTATGTAAGTGTCAAGGGTGTAAATGAAAATGGTGTCGAGACGGATGATGTGGTCTTTATTGTTACTCAACCCAAGCTGGTTTTTTATAGCGATAAGTGGGTGCTTGTAACCAGCACATCTGATCTTGCAAATGGTGACAAGATTGTCATAGTCGATAAGGATGGTACATTAGCGCTCGGTACAACTCAGAATACTAATAATAGAGGAGCCGTGGCTGTTTCTCTTGATGCTAATGACAATAAGATCGTTAATATCTCCAGTGATACGCAGCAAATTACATTAGGTCAGGCTAATGAGAATTGGACATTCGCTGTTAATGGGGGCTATCTTTATGCCGCATCGAGTTCAAGCAATCATCTTAAGACTCAGTCTGAGAACAATGCAAATGGTCAATGGAAGATTGTTATCAATAATTCTACCTTTGAGGCTACAATCACTGCACAAGGCAGCAATACGCGTAATGTTATCCAGAATAATGGAAATATCTTTGCTTGCTATGGTTCTGCCTCGCAGACTGCAGTAAAGATTTATAAGTACCATGCTGATGAACGCCCTGCAGCTCCGATTTCTTGGAGTGATAATGAGGGCCTTGCTGAAATTACGGACAATGGTATTGATTATGCTCTTCCTTCTCTTTATAACGAAGGCAATCTCTCAATAACTTTTGATTCTTCTGATAAGACTGTCGCCACTATTGATGAAGACGGTGTTGTGGTTGCTCTAAAAGAAGGGACGACGTCCATCAGCGCTACCTTCACTGCTGACGCAAATTCTCAGTATAAAACGACCAAGGTTGAGTATGTACTTAGTGTTACTGATTCCAGAACTGGACAAAGTGAGCCTGTAACATATACTTACGTCTTTACTAATCGTGAATGGGGGGCAACGCTTAATGAAGTGGAGGCTAATTGGACTTCGGTGGCCCGTGGTAGTAGCTTCACGGCTGGTCAAGGTACTCAAGTAAGTACATCTGCAAATGGCGCAAATGCGAATTCACCAGTTGAGTTTACCAAAGTGTCCAAGATAGTGGTTACCTATTGCACTAACAATAAGGCAGGAAAAGGTACAATCAAAGTTAAAGTTGGAGATGGGACACAACAATCATTCTCGGTTTCTGCTCCTTCTTCTGGCGGAACTACACTGAAGACTACGGAGTTTTCTTTCAGCCCGACTGAAAATGGTACCGTGAATCTCGCAGTTGATTGTTCAACCAATAGTCTATATATTTACAGCATTGCTATAACCGCAGACTGACTCCCATCCGGAGACCACTCCGGGGATGGAAACATCACAGCAGTTTCATCCTCAAACGTAAGCGCGTCAGGGGCAACCCTGACCGCTTCGTTTGAAGGGGTGAACACCGACCGAGATCCGCAGGAGGCGTGGTTTATGGTCGGAACCTCGTTGAGTTCATTGACAAAGAAAGTCAGTACGACGGATATCCTGAAAGGCCCGGACGGGTCGTTTTCTGCCGAAGTGTCCAGCTTGTCTCCCGACACGAAGTACTACTACAAGGCTTATATGATGGTTTGGAACGGCAGTACATATGAAGAGATTGAAAGCACAAGGTACGGCTCGTTCACAACAGAAGTTCAGAAAGCTATGGCATACCAGAGCGGTTGGCTTGAACTTCCGGCGCTCAGGGGTGATGAGGACTACTTTGGATACTTTTACGGTAGCGGCGGGAATACCGATGACAACCGCAACTACAGTTATAATTACAGCTATTCGCGGTATGCTTCCCTCTGGACGGCTTATCAGCTGAAGTACGAGCACAAGAGTGGCTCCGCTTCAACGAGCAGCTGGACGTATAACCCCAGCATTGAAGAGAAGTATCAGGTGAATATGACCGGGAACAGTTACCCGACGATGTACGGGGCCAATAACTATTCCAAAGGTCACCAGTGTCCAAGTGCCGACCGCAAGAGCAATCAGCAGATGAATACGCAGACCTACTACTGTACGAATCAGACCCCGCAGATACAGAACGGCTTCAATGGCGGTATTTGGAAAGACCTTGAGGACGCGGAGCGGGATCTCGTGAAGAAGTCTGGTGACGTGGTTTATGTCATCACCGGTCCGGCATACCGAAAAGTCGGTGGTAGTGAGACGATCAACTATCTCACGGCTGTGGCTGGCAAGAATGCCTATCCTACCTCTCTACCTGTGCCGAACTATTATTGGAAGGCCTTCTTGAAGGTGAAGTGGAACGGAAATACGGTGGAAAGTGCGTCTGCGATTGGTTTCTGGTTCGAACATAAGCAGTACGGCAGCAGCAGTGATTATTCGAGCTATGCCGTCAGCGTGGACCAGATTGAGACCTGGACGGGTTTTGACCTCTTCGCCAATCTGCCTGACGGCGTGGAGTCAACAGCCGAATCGAACCCGTCCTGGAGTTCTTTCCAGTCCTTCTAACTCATCAGGGGCCCCAACCGGGGTCCCTGATTTTGTTTTGTGTTCGGCTCCGGCTGGGTTTGGCTCCAGGCCGATGACGCCGGCTCCCTGTCCATCGGCCAGTACGCCGGCGCCGACAACCCCGTCGCCCACGGCCTCCGCCCCATCCTCACTTTCGACGTCTGGGAACACGCGTACTACCTCGACTACCAAAACCGCCGTGCAGCGCAGTTGGAGGCGCTGTGGGGGATCGTCGATTGGAAGGTGGTGGAAGAGAGGTACGGGAAATAATAATCTCCCGGCAGAGAACTATTTCTCAATACCCCGCGGGTCCCAGCCGTTCAACACGAAGGAGGGCTCGCGATAGGAGGCAATCAGGGCGGCGTCGCGGGGCAGTACGAGCTGGCGCGAGTACTTGTGCCGCCCGGAGACATCGACGGGCTTGCCTGTGTCCATGTCTAACGTGTTGAACTCGAGCATGTTGACCGTGGGTTCTCCCAATGCGCTCCAGCCGAGGGGGTGGAGGTTGCGGACGCGGCAGTCGAGGAGGACCATTTCGGCGTCGGGGTAGGTGGAGCCGTGGTTGAAGAGGGAGCGGCCGTAGTCGGCGGGGGTGTCGGTGGTGCTTTCGAAGGTGCATTCGACGAAGATGTCGCCGTGGGCGGGCTTGAAGTTGCGGACCCAGGTGAAGGGGCCGCCGCGGTTGCGGAAGGCGGAGCGGTAGGCGAAGAGGCTGCCGCGGCCGAGGATGGTGTCGCCGCCTCCGTCGATCGCGCAGTCCTCCATATAGATGGTTCCATTGGCCTGGAGCGCGTCGCCGTCGCCGATGATGTGGACGCCGTACAGGGCGATGCGGTCGCCGCACAGGAACAGTCCCTCGGCCTGGCCCATGAGGTCGGTGGCGAAGGTGATGTCTTTCAAAATGAGGTCGTTGCAGTGGTCGAACGCCACGGCCGCCCGCCGCTGCGGGAAGGTGCCCGCGCGCTCGTTGGTCTTGACGGTCAACGGGTGCGGGTTGAAGACCTCGTTGTTCGCATAATGCACGCGGGTGACATCGGCGCCCGAGCCGATGATGGTGACATGGGTCTTGTTCCGCACGTACACGATTTCCTCGTAGTCGCCGGGCATCACCTTGATGACGACGGGCTCCGCCGAGAAGTCCGGAATCAGGTCCAGGGCGCCCTGCAGCGTGCAAAAGTCCCCGGCGCCCGAGGCGTCGACGACGAGGGTGTCCGCGAGCGACGGCGCTTCCGCAGCGGTGGTGAAGGTCCATCGGCGGGGGAGCGCGCGTTCCTTCCGCGAGCCCTCGGGCGCCGGGAACACGCTCTCATCGACCGTCACCCGATATTTGTGCCCATACTCGAGCACGTTGTTGTGCGGGTAGATCACCGCGGAAGTGCCGCGCACGAGCACGGGATGGAAATGGAACGCGTCCGTGAAACCGCCGATGATGGTGAGCTGGTACTCCGGCGGCGTGGGCTCGGCCGTTCCCGACGGGGTGCCGGGCACGGTGTTCCGGTTCGTCGGCACGAAACTGCGGCTGTAGTCGTACGGGACCTTGGTATAGTCGATGTCCGGCGCGTACGTCCGGCTCTCCGTCGGCCCCGCCGGCACGGACAGGTCGAGGCTGTCCACGCATTCGCCGCTCGCCACGTCCCAGATCCGGATCCATCCGCTCGCGCCCACCGTCGGCACCTCCTCGAAGGTAAGCGTAAGGTGCGTGTCCACATCGACCCCTACCGCCCCGTTCGCCGGGCACAGTATAACCTTTTCTGTCGACGTGCATGCCGCAAGGCCGGCCATCGCGGCCATCATGACGGGAATCCAAATACGTTTCATCATCGGGAATTTTTGGGGCGCCAGATGGTCCTGCCGCCTTTGCAAATGTACTAAAAATACCGCTAATTTCTTATCTTTGCACTCCGATGGAAAGATTGCCTGCATACGATTGCCATTGCCATATCCTGCCCGGCCTCGACGATGGGGCGCAGACGATGGAAGACTCGCTGTTCCTGGCGGGGAAGCTGGCGTCGTACGGGTTCCAGCGGGCGGTGTGCACGTCGCATAGCACGCGGCTGTATCGGAATACGCCATCGACCGTGATCCCTGCGTGCGAACGGCTGCAGGAGGCGCTCGTCCAGGCCGGGATCCGGCTGGAGCTCGTGCCCTCGCTCGAGTATCGGCTCCTGCCCGAAACCTGGCCGGAAATCCGCACGAAAGGCTGGC
>JAEEGJ010016353.1_pt1 | contig 17052 bp, 14 predicted proteins | sample 8958761 | NCBI WGS metagenome assembly JAEEGJ01 (sample SAMN16246546, study PRJNA631951) | gut metagenome | biome: gut microbiome; feature: rumen; material: RS-attached | host: Bos | place: Iran: Karaj | collected 2018-10 | reverse complement strand
TTTCTTCTTTGAGAATAAGGCGGAACTGTTCGCCGCGATCGTGGATGAACCGCTTAAAGGGTTGAGGGCATTGGTAGCAAAGCATTTTATGGAAGACAGTAAGTCCATGTCGCAGATCGATTCACTGAATGACATAGATATGGATCATTCCGATGAAAGCGATATGTTCATTGATTACATATATGACTATCGCGACAGCTTTATCCTGATACTCAATTCGTCTGAGAATACGGTGTATGAGAACAGTGTTGATGAAGTCGTGGATATGCTGGAGAAGGCGACACCGAAGATGTTGTCCGGGATGAAGGGTTATACATGTGATGAATATATGTCACATTGGATGGCGCACCTTACGATCGATGCATTTATCAATGTGATAAAACATGTGGAAGATAGGGAAGAAGCGAAGAGAAGGATGAGACCGATACTTAATTATCTGGTCAGGGGATGGGTAGACCTGGTCATGGTAAAAGAATAACAATATAAAAGCTAAGTAAAAGCAAGAAAAGAAAGAAACCGCTTTGATCGGGGATCACATATGTATCCTTAGAGATGAGCGGTAAAAAAATAACAATTACATAACATTGTTATGTAAAATCTTAGGCAGTAAGGAGAACGGAAAAATGTATCTTGAGATCAAAGACGTTAAGAAAAGTTACGGACAGGACGGAAGCTATGTGCAGGTATTAAAGGGCGTTAATACCGGAGTTGAGAAAGGGCAGATGTGTGTCATACAGGGCACATCGGGATCGGGCAAATCAACCCTGCTTAACTGCATCGGCGGATTGGATGTCATGGACAGCGGTTCGATCCTTGTTGACGGGACCGAGGTGTTCGGCATGAAGAATAAGGCGTTGTCGGATTACAGAAGAGACAATCTCGGATTCATTTTCCAGTTCTATAATCTGGTTCCCAATCTTACGGTAAAAGAGAACATTCAGGTGTGTGAATACTTAACGGATGATCCGCTTGACATGGACGAACTGTTGGATGTCTTGGGACTTACGGAACATCAGAACAAGTTCCCTTCGCAGTTATCCGGCGGCCAGCAGCAAAGATGTGCGATAGCAAGGGCGCTTATCAAAAATCCCAAGCTGCTTTTATGTGATGAGCCCACGGGTGCGCTTGATTCGAATACCTCAAGAGATATACTCATACTTCTTGAACAGATAAATGAAAAATACGGAACGACGATGCTGATCGTGACGCATAACAATTCGATCAAGAACATGGTGCACAAGGTCATATTCTTAAAGGACGGACTTGTTAAGAAGGAATACTTAAATGAGGTCAGGGTACCGGCCAAGGAATTGGAGGATCTGTAATGAACAGGGTTTTAAGCAGAAGATTTCCCAGACAGATAAAGGAGGATCTGTTCAGATATACATCGTTATTTTTAATGATAGCGTTATGCATGTACATAGTCATAGCGCTTGTGGATGCGGCCGAGATAGTCGTACAGGGTACGGAGAATAACCAGAAGGTGAGCAAGCTTGAAGACGGACAGGTGACGGTATTTTCAAAGCTTACCGATAAACAGTTAAGCGAGATAAGTGACACAGGTGTCATGATTGAGCCTCACATAAGTTATGACATAACCCTTGATGACGGTTCGGTCCTTCGTATGTTTGTCAACAGGGAACTTATCGATAAAGTCGCTTTGGATGAAGGGCGCTTTGCCGAAGGTACATATGAGATCGTATTGGAGAAAAGGTATTGTGAGGAACATGACATTCATGTGGACGATCTTATAAAGATCGGAAATGAGGATGTGACCGTTACCGGTATCGGAAGCGCGGTCGATTATGATGCGCCTTATAAGAAACTTACCGATACGGCCATAGACAGCAGAACCTTCGGTGTGGGATTTGTGACTAATGAAGGTTATGAACATTATAAGCAGGTATGCAAGACGGGCAGTGAAGATCTTACATATGCGTTCGTGTTAAATGACGCGATGAGCAGCGATGATCTTAAGCAGATGATAAAGGATCTTGACTTTGATTATAAGCAAGTCGATGATCCTTATTACCGGGAGATGCTTGATGATACATACGGTAAAAGAGATGAGATCACTGACGGTATCAACGACCTTGTTGACGGCGTGGACGAACTTTACGACGGCGTAGAAGAACTTAAGGACGGAACGGCGGAATTAAGTGACGGAATGAAGGAACTGTATGACGGCAGTGAGGAATTATATGACGGTACCGGTGAACTTGCAGATGGTGTGGATGAACTCGGCGACGGAGTAACAGACCTTGCTGACGGCGCGGTCAAACTTGATGACGGAAGTAACGATCTGCATGACGGTGCATATGCGCTATGGGACGGACTTGCCGGACTTAAGGCGGGTGCAAATGAACTGGATGATGCATTACATGAGCTTGAAGATAATAACGGAACGTTAACAGGCGGAGCAGAGAAGGTATTTGACGGTGTGATCTCCATGGCTGAGTCAAGTATCAATGCGCAGATAACATCGCCTCCGCTTAGCGCACCGGCGATAGACATTAACAGAGATGATTATGCGGAGGTACTGTCGCAGGTGGCGGATATGATAGAAGGCGCCGGAGGAGATGCGTCTTCTGTCAGGGAATTAAAAGGCAGCCTGGACGGTATCGCAAGATATGTTGAAGGCACTAAAGAATATACGGATGCGGTCGGCAAGATCTCAAGCGGAGCAAGCGAACTTAATGCGGGAGCGTTAAGCGCGGTTGACGGAGCGCTCGCTCTAAGTGACGGAGCAGCCAAACTCCATGACGGTACGACGGAGCTTAAGGACGGAACGGATGAACTTGCTGACGGTGTAGAAGAACTTAAGGACGGCGTATCTGAACTCAGGGACGGAACCAAGGAATTAAAGGACGGAGCAAAGGAAGCATATGACGGATCTACTGAACTCGATGACGGGGCGGGTGAACTGCTTGACGGCGTAAGTGAACTTAAAGACGGTGTTAAGGATCTTAAGAAGCAGTCAGATGAAATGCTTGATGAGATATTCTCTAAGTCTCCCGATAACATTACTTCGTTCTTATTAAGAGGGGACAATATGAGAATCGGCGGAGCGGCCGGTGATATAGAGATCAATAAGATGATAGGTGTTGTTGCCGGAGTGATAGTCATAGTGCTCTTTACATATGTGCTGTCGGTATTCGTTATTCATCAGATTCAGGAAGAGAACAGCGTTATAGGCGCATTATATGCACTTGGCGTTAAGAAGAAAGATCTGATGAGACACTATATCTTCATTCCGACTGTCATATCGTTCCTTGGCGGATTGACCGGTGCTGTATTCGGATTGTCAGGTCTTGGAAGCAGCTGGCAGACCTCGGATTCATATTCATATTATTCGATTCCCTGGTTTGATAAGGTGGTTCCGGCTTATCTTATAGTATATGCGGTCATCATGCCTCCCGTAGTATCGGTGATAGTCAATTACCTTGTAATCAATAAGAGTCTTTCAAGAACCGCACTGTCACTTATTAAGAATGAGCAGAAAGCAAGCAGGGGTAAGGATATCAAACTGCCCGATATGCCGTTTATGAGCAAATTTAAGTTAAGACAGATGCTTAGGGAGAGAAGGACGGCGGTTACGGTAGTTGCCGGTATGCTCATATCTCTTCTGATATTTATGATGGGAATGGATTGCTATGTATTATGTAAGAGTGTGGGAGAACTCTCTGTTAAGGATACCAGATATAACTATATGTATAACTATAAGTATCCTACAGATGAACCTCCCGCAGGCGGTGAACCCTGTTACGTAACATCTCTTAAGAGGGAGAGGCTTGGCTATTCACTTGATGTAACTGTCATGGGTATAGATGATGATAATCCCTATATTGATGTTAAGCCGGTTAAGGGTAAGAATAAGATCGTTGCATCCGATGCGGTATGTGCCAGATATGGCGTAGGAAAAGGAGATAAGATAATTCTTACCGATAATGCGTCGGATATAGATTATGCGTTTACGATAGCAGAAGTTGTGCCATACTCGGTAGGGCTTACCGTATTTATGGATATAGAGAGCATGCGGGAACTGTTTGGTGAGGATGAGGATTATTACAATGTTGTCTTATCGGACATAGAACTCAATATAGAAGAAGGAAGACTATACTCTGTTACAAATAAAGATGACGTAGAGAGATCATCAGGCATATTCTCGGATCTTATGGCTCCGATGGTAACAATGCTGATGACCATGAGCATCATCATATTCTGTATAGTCATGTATCTTATGACATCGGTAATGATAGAAAGAGCGGGATTCGGCATATCCTTGCTTAAGATATTCGGATTTAACGGCAGAGAGGTTAAGAAGTTATACCTTGACGGTAACCGTATGGTCATCATGATCGGAGCGCTTGTAAGCATACCGGTAGCCAAGATGATAATCGACAGACTGTTCCCGGTATTTATTGCCAATGTAGCCTGCTGTATGCATCTGGAATATGAGTGGTACCACTACATTATGATATATGCGGCGATTGTCGGCTTCTACAGTCTCATAAGTCTGATACTTACAGGCAAACTTAACAGGGTAACACCCGCTGAAGTGCTTAAGAACAGAGAATAGCTCTTATTTCTTCTTAATCTTAAGAGTCTTTAAATACTCTTTGGCATCGTCTGATATGCGATAACTTTCAACAGACTTCTGGATAGTTTTATTGTGTGTCCAGACATCAAGCTTACGGTCCTCTATATACGGGAGGACCGTATTGTATTGTTTAGCCAAAGCAGTCGCGAAATACCATGCGATCATCATGTTCACATAGTATTCTTCGCTTCTTATCTTTGATACCGCTTCGGGATATCGGATATCGTAATCTTCATCAAGGAAATGCTCCATAAGCATACCGATACCGAACCTTATGGTATAAGTCTTGTCGGAGGCAATCCACTTATCCGTAAGCAGCAGGATCTTACTCTTATTCTTCTTAAAAACCTTGGGTGACATCTGATCGCAGGTTGCCCAGTTATCTACATAGGGCAGGAAGCTTTCAAGTCTTGCAACGCAGGTGTCATAGTCTTTGATTCCCGATATGATAAAGGCATGAAGCTGATTTTCGTCAAAATACTTATGAGGAAGGTCGTCTAAGAATGTACCTGTATCATCCCTTTTAAGCAACTGCTTGGCATAGTCTCTTAAGGCGGGAGTACGCACACCTATTATTGAGTCTGAATCCACATTGGGAATTATCTTAACCTGCATCTGCCTGTATTTCTTATCCTGAAGCTTAAAAAGCTGTTCTCTTATCTCATCGGTGATCATATTTTTTTACCCCTGTCAGATTAAAAATCTGCATAAAATGCACTCACATATTATACCACCGATGGCGTAAAATAGGGATATTTATGAATACGGAACGATAATTTAATAAGGATTTTATGGACTAATACACCCCTGTGAGGGTATAATGTGAATGTTATTCAGAGATACTGTTACAGGGGATATTGTTTATTATGCATAATGAGATAATCACTATAGGTAACGTTACGATATACGGATACGGGCTGATGATAGGCATAGGCGTTATTCTGGCCATGCTTATCGGAGATAAGAGAGCAGGCAAGAGAGGCCTTAACGGCGAACTTGTATACGGACTTACGATCACGGCGGTCGTTTTAGGCTTTATGGCAGCCAAGGTGCTTTTCATAATCACCAATTGGAGCGATTTTATAAAGGCTCCGCTTGAATACATCTCAAGCGAAGGCTTCGTGGTATACGGCGGATTGATAGGCGGTATACTGGCTGCTTTGGGATACTGCAGGCTTAAGGGACAGAACGGATTTGATTACATAGATCTGATGACTCCTTCCATAGCCATAGCACAGGGATGCGGAAGAATAGGCTGCCTTTTGGCAGGCTGCTGCTACGGAAGAGAGACCGACAGCCCGCTTGGTATAGTATTTACGCATTCGGCTTTCGCACCCAACAATGTAAGACTTATTCCGACGCAGATTATCATGTCTGTCGGCGATTTCGTCATAGCCGGAATACTGCTTTGGTATTCGTCAAAGCCAAGGAAGAGAGGGCAGACGACGATACTTTGGCTGCTTTTATACAGCATAGGCAGATTCTTTATTGAGTTTTTACGTGCCGATTACAGAGGGAATATCGGAATATTGTCCACATCACAGTTTATAGCGGTGATATTCGTTCCGGCGTGCCTGCTGGGATTTAAGTTCTTAGTCCCGGTGCTTGACAAAGGAAAGGAAACTAATGAATAAGATCGAATTCATCGACATGTTACGACGACACATATCGGAAGTGAGCGATCCTGTTTTTGTCAATGATACAATTGATTACTACACGGATTATATTGAGACCGGTATCCGCAAGGGTCGCAGCGAGGAGGATGTTCTTGCTGAACTTGGTGACCCGAGGCTTATTGCCAAGTCGATAGTTGCGAGTAAGGATATAATACCTGACGGAAGCGGTAAAAGCGGCAGCTCCTACGAAAGCTACGGCAGCAGCGATTCCGGATACGGCGATTACGGACAGAGAAGCGGAACGGGTATATACGGCGGAAAGGTTCACTTCGTCACCAAAAGCGGCAAAGACATATCGCTTCCCGTGGGTCTGGCCAAAGCAGGCGGTGTGGCCGTCGGAATACTGGCACTGGTAATTGTGGGTAAGATAGCCATAGTATTAAGCCCGGTTATCGGTGTGGGAATACTTGCAATCCTGATATACAGATTCTTTAAAGATAATTTCTGATCATCATATGAACACAATGGAACTCATAGCACCCTGTCATTTCGGCTTGGAAGCGGTGCTTAAAAGAGAGATAACCGATTTGGGTTATGACATATCACAGGTTGAAGACGGCAGAGTCACTTTCATAGGCGATGCGGAAGCAATTGCCAGGATCAATATCTGGTCAAGAACAGCCGAGAGAGTGCTGCTTAAGATAGGAAGCTTTGACGCCTATACGTGGGATGACCTTTTTGAAGGAACTAAGGCTCTTGACTGGGAGAAGTATATCCCTAAGGACGGACGATTCTGGGTCACCAAAGCAAGCAGTATCAAAAGTAAGCTGTTCAGCCCTTCGGACATTCAATCCATCATGAAAAAAGCGATGGTTGAGAAGATGAAGGAGACCTATCATGTGGAGCGTTTCGAAGAATCCGGAACGGATTTCCCCATAAGAGTATTTATATATAAGGATAAAGTGACGGTAGGACTGGATACCACCGGCGATTCACTTCACAAAAGAGGCTACAGGCTTTTAACCGCCAAGGCTCCGATTGCAGAGAATCTTGCTGCGGCTTTAATAATGCTGACACCGTGGAGAGGGGACAGGATATTTATAGATCCCTTCTGCGGAAGCGGTACTTTCCCGATAGAAGCCGCGCTTATGGCGGCGAATATCGCACCGGGACTTAACAGAGAGTTCAGGGCATGTGACTGGGAGCATATAATTGCACCGCGCATCTGGAAGGATGCATATGATGAAGCCAGGGATATGGTGAACCTTGATGTTAAGACCGATATCCAGGGATATGACATAGATGATGAGATGGTTCGTACGGCAAGGGAGAACGCTAAGCTTGCCGGAGTTGAGGGGCTCATACATTTTCAAAGAAGAGACGTAAGTGATTTAAGTCATCCGGGCAAATACGGATTCATAATTACGAATCCGCCGTACGGTGAAAGAATCGGAGCGGATGATGATCTGGCCGAACTTTACGATATAATCGGACAGAGATTCAAAAGCCTTGACAGTTTTTCACTGTATATGATCACATCTTATGAGGAGGCCGAGAAGGCCATAGGGCGTAAAGCAGACAAAAACCGCAAAATATATAACGGCATGCTTCAGACAAGGTTCTATTCGTTCATGGGACCGAAGCCGCCGGCAAGAGCGAGGGATTAGTCTGACAAGGAGTAATTGACTGTAATGAAAAAATGGGTGATGATTCCGCTTGTGATATTGGTGTCGCTTATCACGGGAGCGAGTTATTATTACTACAATTATATATATAAGGCACCTGAGGCGGTGGAGAGCCGTGAACTCATGGAGACGAATTCTTCCTATGAATATCTGATCCAGGATGCGGGTTACAGGATCGCTGAGAACAGCTATGATTGTAAGGTGCTTATAAATCCCGTATACGGCGGACCGGACGGAGGTATGGTTGCAGGCAAGCTTCGAGAGGCTGATATCGCATTAAGTGTTGCGATGTATGTCGAGCAGCTTAATACGGATGATAAGCTTGGAATATTCCTTACAAGGGATACGGATACCAACCCGACGGAGGGACAGAGGCTTCGGTTTGTTGAAGTGGTTGATCCTGATATCGTTCTTGAGATAAGGGTTAACAGCAATGCTGACACAAGTGTCATAGGAACTTCGGTATACTATGACAATGAATATTATGATTTTCATCTCGTTAATTCGCGTCTGGCGGATGTTTTGGAGAAAAGCATCGTGACAGAGATAGAAGGAGTGGCGGAAGGAATCTTTCCGCTTGAGGAGGGAACATCGGATTTCATAAAGCAGATGCACAGACCGTCGGCACTCATCAGATGCGGATATATCACGGGAGATAAGGAAGCGGCAGCGCTTGCAAGCGAGACATATAAGAGCAATATCGCAAAAGGCATATTGAATGCCATAGAAGAAGTGCGCAGCGCCGACTATACAAGTGAAGAGGAATAAAGATATGAGAAGGATCGTTTTTGCCACGGGTAACAATGGCAAGATGAGAGAGATCAAAGCGATAATGTCCGGCTTTGACATCGAAATCGTATCGATGAGAGAAGCGGGCGTGGAAGTCGATGTGGAAGAAGACGGAACCACCTTTATGGAGAATTCATTTATAAAGGCCAGGGCCGTTGCCGATAAATGCAGACAGGCAGGATATACGGATGATATAGTACTTGCCGACGATTCGGGCCTTGTGGTGGATGCACTCGGCGGAGAGCCCGGTATCTATTCGGCAAGATATCTCGGAGAGGATACTCCGTACAGCATCAAAAACGCGAAGATCATTGAGCGTATGGAGGGTGTACCCGAGGATGAGCGAAGCGCAAGATTCGTATGTGCCATAGCCTGTGTGCTTCCGGACGGAAGAGAACTTGGGGCCGAGGAGACTTACGAAGGCGCTATAGGATATGAAGAGAAGGGGGCAAACGGCTTCGGCTATGACCCGATATTCTATCTCCCCGACAGAGGGGTCTACAGCGCGGAACTTGATCCTGATGAGAAGAACAGGATAAGCCACAGGGGGAAGGCACTTGTTAAGATGAAAGAGATTCTTGCAAGGGAACTGGATAATTCCGGCAACTGATTGGCAGAATGTGATTAAATCAATGAAGAAGATACTTATTGTGAGTGATACTCACGGGCATAACGCCTTATATATGCAGCTTGTGGAAAAGCTTAAGCCTCTGGATATGGTGATACACTGCGGGGATACGGACGGAAGCGACCAGACTATCCTTATGTGTCCGGACTGTCCGGTATACCTTGTCCAGGGTAATAATGACTTTTTCTCGGATGCTCCGCGTGAGCAGGAATTTAATATAGGAAAATACAAAGTTCTGCTTACTCACGGACACCATTACTACATATCAATGGGCAATGAGATCCTTAAGCAGGAAGCAAGGGCAAGAGGCTGTAATATCGTGATGTACGGTCATACACACAGACCGGTGATTGACACTTCTTCCGATATAATTGCCTTGAATCCGGGGTCTTTGACCTTCCCCAGGCAGGAGAACAGGAAGCCCAGTTATATACTTATGACCTTGGATGATTCGGGTGAGGCTCATTTTGAGTTAAACTACCTTGCATGATGTGAGTAAAATCGGGCAATAATATAAGTAAAAAAAGAGTTGACACGAAAGTGTTGCTATCATATAATAACATTTGCGTCACGGGAGTCCGCGGATATATTTTAGGAACGGACCAGGGGGTGACGCCGAAGACAGGCGCGTATCGGGGTGTGGCTCAGCTTGGCTAGAGCGCCTGGTTTGGGACCAGGAGGTCGCAGGTTCGAATCCTGTCACCCCGAGTAAAAAATAATAACAGTATATGCGGGTGTAGTTCAATGGTAGAACACTAGCCTTCCAAGCTAGATACGTGGGTTCGATTCCCATCACCCGCTTTAAGATTTTAAAAATCTTAGAGCAAGTGTGTCTGTAGCTCAGCTGGATAGAGCAACGGCCTTCTAAGCCGTGGGTCGGGGGTTCGAATCCCTTCAGGCACGTTTTTTTATTAAATATGGTGGGTATGGCGCAGTTGGTTAGCGCGCCAGATTGTGGCTCTGGAGGCCGAGGGTTCGAATCCCTCTACCCACCCGATAAGGTTTTGCGATTATGCAGAATGGTGTTCGCAAAACTTTTTTACTATATTCATATAGTATATTGGGCCATCGCCAAGCGGTAAGGCACGAGGTTTTGATCCTCGCATGCGCTGGTTCGAATCCAGTTGGCCCAGCTTGGGCGAATGGAAAGCCTGATATTACGGGCCACTAGCTCAGTCGGTAGAGCACTTGACTTTTAATCAAGTTGTCGCGGGTTCGATTCCCACGTGGCTCATAGCAGAATTAGCTCAGGATCTTTGCCTGGGCTATATTTGTATCGTACAGAGGTAATTATGAAAGATACAGGTATGGAAGAAGAAAACAAAATGGGCACCATGCCCGTGGGTAAGCTTTTGGTGACTATGTCCGTTCCCATGATGTGCTCAATGTTAGTACAGGCACTATACAATATCGTTGATTCGATATTCGTGGCCAAGATAGAAGAGGATGCCCTTACTGCCGTTTCGATGGCTTTCCCCTTACAGATGCTTATGTTTGCAATGGGTATCGGAATGGGAGTCGGCGTCAATGCGATGCTTAGTAAGTCCTTAGGTGAGAAGGATACGGTGGTTGTTAATAAGTCGGCAACCAACGGTATATTCTTATCCCTGATTAATTACATCATCTTCTTAATAGTGGGTCTTACATGTGTCGAGCCCTTCTACAGAAGCCAGACCGACAATGAGAACATCATAGCTTACGGTATCACATACATGACGATATGCTGTTGCTTAAGCTTCGGTGTATATTCACAGATCATATTTGAGAGATTGTTACAGTCAACGGGTAAGACTTTCTATAATATGATCACCCAGGGTACGGGTGCAATCATCAATATCATCTTAGACCCGATACTTATATTCGGACTTTTGGGAGCACCGAAGATGGGAATAGCCGGTGCGGCTGTTGCAACGGTTACGGGTCAGGTGGTTGCGGGAATACTGGCATGCTTCTTTAACCTAACGGTCAATAAAGAGATTAACTTAAGCTTTAAGGGATTTAAGCCGGACCTTGAAATCATCAAAAGGATATATAAGGTAGGTTTCCCTTCAATAATCATGCAGTCTATCGGTTCCGTTATGACATACGGAATGAACAGGATCCTCGGTACATTCTCATCCACGGCAGTGGCAGTGTTCGGTGTGTACTTTAAACTTCAGAGTTTCGTGTTCATGCCCGTGTTCGGACTTAATAACGGAATGGTTCCTATTGTGGCGTATAACTACGGAGCCAAGAAGAGACTTCGTATGATTAAGACAATCAAGCTGGCAACCGTATTTGCCATGAGCATAATGTTATTCGGTGTGCTGATATTTGAGCTGTTCCCGGGACAGTTATTCTCTCTGTTCTCGGCGTCCGACCATATGCTGTCAATGGGTAAGCCTGCGTTACGCATAATTGCCATCCATTTTCCCATAGCAGCGTACTGTATAGTAATAGGCTCGGTATTCCAGAGCCTCGGTAACGGCGTATACAGCATGGTCAACTCGATAATGCGTCAGATCGTGGTGCTTCTGCCTGCGGCATATTTCTTAGCACTTACCGGCAACGTTAACAACGTATGGTGGTCATTCCCCATAGCCGAACTTATGTCGGCAACAATGACAACCATATTCTTAATAAAGATTAACAAGGATATAATCAGCAAGATACCGGACGGAGTACTGTAGATGGAAGATAAGGAATTTGATCTCTGTATGAGCCGGATGGCCGACGGCGATAAGGATGCGCTTAAGGCCATATACGAAAACTACAGGGCATATATATATCATTTCCTCTTAGGCATTCTTAAATCCAAAGAGGATGCGGAAGACGTGGCGAGTGAGTTCTTCATCCGCCTTTATAAGAATGCGTCCAAATATAAGCCGGGCAGCGGTCACAAGACCTATATAACTACGATCGCGCGCAATATGGCAATTGATTTTCTGCGCTCTAAGGGCAGGGAATCATTAATTGAAGATATTTTCCCACAAAAAAGTGACGACTCAGACGTATATATTACAGAGGACATGATCACCGCCGGAGCGACCGCCGGTGGCATGGGCGTTATGGCAGATGAAGGTGCGGCAGAAGATGCGGCATCTGCGGATGTTACTGCCAATGAGGCTATAGGCAAAGTGACGATGGAAGAAGCTTTGTCTAAGCTTAAACCGCCGGAGCCTCAGATTATACACATGAAGTTTGCACTCGATATGACCTTTGCGGAAATAGCAGAGGCGCTTAAGATACCCATGGGCACGGTTACATGGAAGTATCGTGAAGCGATCGGGAAGTTAAGGAGGTGCGGCTATGCCTTCTGATTTTGAAAGAGAATACAAAGAATATATAGAGAGCACCACGCCTGATTTCTGGGATAAGATCGAAGCGGGAATCGCAGAAGAGACAACAGCTGAGGATAAGACCGTTACTGCAGTTGAAACATCGGCTGAGGTTGAATCGGACGCTCAGAGTTATGTTAACCAAGGTAAGAAGGTTATAAAGTGGGGCGTAGTTGCCAAGAGAATCGGACAGTTTGCGGCGGTTGCAGCCATAGCGTTTATCTCGTTCGGACTTGTATCCATGCTTGCAAAGGGCGGTATGAAGTCAGCTTCTCCGGCAATGTCTGACAGTGCGGCACCTGCGGCGGCAGCTGAGGCACCGGCAGCCGATGCTGCAGCTTATGACAGTGAGCCCATGGCAGAAGCGGCATATGAAGCCGAAGAAGTCGATGCCGTTATGGAAGCTGAAGCACCTGCGGCGGCAGAGGAGACTGCGGATGAAGCTCCTGCACTGAATGCGAAAGTTAATTCGGTACAGTTTGCTGATTCTGACAATAAGAAGAATCTAAGTGGTGAGACATATTCGGGAGCTGCCAAGACGGCTGATTCAGAAAGCGCGGCTGAAGCGGCTTTGGATGAGAATGTATATAATTCGGTAACCCTTGTTGAGATGATAGAACTTTCTCCCACGGAAAGAGTCAATTCGGCATCGGGAGATCAGTATAAGTTCGGTCTGACATTTACGGCTGACGGTGTTGAGGTTAACTGCCTTATAACCGAAGCGGAAGTTAAGGCCTTTGCCGAAGAGGGAGTTTCCCTTACAACCGACGGTGTCTACAATATATATGTTGAACGCCGTGGAGGAGATGAGCAGGGACTGACCGAGTATCCATACGTTCTTAAGGTGATCAATAAAGTTGATTGATTTGAAAAGTGATGTTAAAGATGAAAACCGGACCGTTATAAGGTCCGGTTTTTTGAATTGTCTATAAGACGGGCGAACACTTTGGCTGTTCTTATCTCGGTATCTTTAAAATGATTGCCGGGATTAAAGTCAAGAGTGCATTCGATTCCTTTTGATATATATAATGAATGTGCATCACGGATTCTTTGGCCTACCGTGGACATAACGGGATTGCGGTTTTTCTCTTCCTTATCTCCAAGACTTAAGCAGACTTTTGATACATGTATGTCATTTGCCTTGATAAATTCATCAAAACCGGGAAACCACACGGACGGAGAAGCAGCGGCCACTCCGTTAAATATATCGGTTTTATATGCTGCCCACAGGCAGAACAGGCCGGCTAAAGAATAACCTCCTATATAATATGTCTTATCCGGCTCATCACAGATCTTAAGAATCTCATCAAGTGTCTTTTCGGCGCCTCCGATAAAACCTCTGTCGCCGAATACCGGCGGGGCCGCCCACGGAGAGAGGTCATCATTCCAGTTGTCCACCTTGATCGCCAGAAGCTTAAAATCCGCAGCGGTCATATCCTGTATCAGAGCAATCTCTTTTTCAATAAGAGATAAATCATGCCCGTCAACAGGCTGGATCAGAATAACAGATGCAGTTGTATTGCCGTATTCATATATGTTCATTGCTCATCCTTTCGGGTCAAATACAATTATAGGATAACACATCAAAAAAATATTCAAAAATTTTTTAAAATTTCCCCATAAATTTTCATAAGCTCCCACGTATATATTACAGATACAAAAAAACAAGGCGTCGGACACCTCAAAGAGGAAGGCGCCGACACCAAAATCAATACACGGAGGAGTTTATTATGTTGAAGAAGAATCTTGTAGCAAAAAGAGGAATGGTATTAATGATCGCGCTTTCAATCGCACTTACATCCGTAACGGGATGCGGAAAGAGCAACGCACCTGCGGCAGACTGTGCAGCAGAGGCACCTGCATCAGAGGCTGATTACTCATACAGTGAGCCCATGGTTGAGGCAGAAGCTCCGGCAGATGCATACGAATATACAGAGCAGAGCGCGGACTGTGCACCGGCTGTTAACAGTTACAGCTCATCTAAAAAGCAGGCTCTCGGCGCAACTGCTGAATCGGCAACTTATGACAGAAGCTTCCGAGGTCCTTATAACGATTACGGATACACTCACTATAATAATGAAGAGTACAGCAAGGAAGAGGAAAACGGATTCAAGGTTGTTGAGATCGATCCCCTTTCAACATTCTCGGCAGATGTGGACACAGCTTCATATGCAAATGTAAGAAGAATGATAATGGACGGATACTCACTTGAAGAGATCGATCCCGATGCTGTAAGACCCGAAGAGTTTATTAACTATTTCTCATATAATCTTAAGCAGCCTAAAAGAGGAGATAAGTTCGGTTTAAGTGCTGAAGTTGCAGAGTGCCCCTGGAATGAAGATCATTCCCTTATGATGGTCGGCATGACAACCAAGCCCATTGAAAGAGATGAAAGCAAGCCCACCAACCTTGTATTCCTTATTGATGTATCAGGTTCAATGTTCGGTGATGACAGGCTCGGACTTTTACAGAAATCATTTAAGGAACTTACAAAGGAACTTAATGAGAATGACCGCGTATCCATCGTAACTTATGCAAGCGGTGTATCTACAGTATTGGAAGGTGCAAGCGGAGATCAGCATAAGAAGATAATCAAGGCTCTTGAAGGCCTTAAGGCAGGCGGCAGCACCAACGGCGAGGGCGGACTTATGGCAGCATATGACCTTGCTGAAGAAAACTTTATAGAAGAAGGCAACAACCGTGTCATCCTTGCAACAGACGGTGACCTTAATGTAGGTATCTCAAGTGAGAGCGAACTTAAGAAGTTTATCGAAAAGAAGCGTAAGAGCGGAATCTATCTCTCAGTACTCGGATTCGGCTCAGGTAACCTTAAGGATAACAAGATGGAGACACTTGCCGATTACGGTAACGGTAACTATGCATATATTGATTCACTTATGGAAGCTAAGAAGGTTCTGGTTGAAGAGATGAGTGCAACTCTTGAGACGGTCGCTGATGATGTTAAGCTTCAGGTTGAGTTTAATCCCGAGTATGTCAATGCTTACAGACTCATAGGTTATGAGAACCGTATGCTTGATGCGGCAGACTTTAACAATGACAAAAAGGATGCAGGCGAGATCGGTGCAGGTCACTCAGTTGTAGCTCTTTATGAGATCATCTGGGCAGATACCAAGGATTCCGTAAATCTTAAGTACGGTAAGAAGACGGCAAGAAGAGAATTCGACGGTGAGTATGCAACTCTTTCAGTAAGATATAAGGAGCCCGGCGAGAGCAAGTCTGAACTTGTAAGCGTAACAATAGATGAGGATGATTATACAAATCGTCCGAGTGATGACTTCATCTTCGCAGCAGGTGTTGCAGAGTTTGCACAGATTCTTGCAGACAGCGACAACATGGGCGATGCTTCACTTGAGGATGTAAGAGAAGCACTTAAGAGAGTCGATATGTATGAGGATGAATATAAAGAAGAATTTGCTTATCTTGTACAGACTCTGATAGTTGATGAAAGACGCAGCTTTTAATTTGATAAGCAGATATACAAAGACCCTATAAAACCTAAAACATAATACCCCAAACTCCCACAAAAGCCTTGACTGGATTCGCAAAAATCGGGAAAATAGATATATAGCATCCGTTTTCCCGATAAGCGATGAAAGGATGGGCTTTTATGGATTACAGCCAATACGAGACATACGATTTTGACAGTGTCAGCGCTTTTAATATGTCAACAGGCTATAAAGAGCGCAGTTATCAGATGCACTGGCATTCATACGGTGAGATTTTACTTGTGGGTCCCGGTAAGACCAATATATACAGAGTCAATCAGGACACATACGATCTGGTTCCGGATGACTTTGTGCTTATATGGCCCATGGAGATGCATTCCATTATCGATGCCGACAGGGAGCACTCACTTGTAATACAGTTCAGCAACGCTTTCATGAACTCGCTGTTTGATTTACAGAGGATCATGCACTTTTACCGGAATCTTCATGTAATATGCATCAATGCACACCCGGAACTTGTTAAGGAGCTGAAAGAGATAGCATATAAGATGAAGGAAGTATTCTTTTCGGATATGGCTGATCGTGAGCTTAAGTGCTGTATGCTGCTTATGGAATTTATGCTGACTTTGGATGCACACAGAAGTGAATTTGCACCTGAGCTTAAAGCGGATGCACATAATACGTATACGGATGATGTCATGCGCAGAATGATCGGGGTAACGGATTATATAAAGAACAATTTAACGGCCGATGACCTGTCGCAGGGTGCGATGGCGGATATGGCGGGCATCAGCAAAGACTATTTTTCAAGAATATTCAAAAGCGTCACGGGTTTAAATTACAGCAAGTGGCTTAATATGATCAGACTTGAGAAAGCGACGGAACTGCTTTCTTATGATGATATAACGCTTACGGAGATTGCAATGTATCAGGCTTTCAAAGTATTCCCA
>JAEEGJ010016352.1_pt1 | contig 17052 bp, 6 predicted proteins | sample 8958761 | NCBI WGS metagenome assembly JAEEGJ01 (sample SAMN16246546, study PRJNA631951) | gut metagenome | biome: gut microbiome; feature: rumen; material: RS-attached | host: Bos | place: Iran: Karaj | collected 2018-10 | reverse complement strand
CGACTTGATTCCCTGGGCGGCAACGAAATCAATGATCTCCTGCGTCGTGGTCGTAACCTGCCAGGCCTTTTCTGCACCAAGTCCGCCATTATTGGTGTAAACATTATCTGTGCCGCCACCCTCCAGCGTATTGCCCAGATTCCAACCCGGATACATCTTGGGGGCAATCTCTATGGCATTCGGCAGCTGTCCAAAACTGACGGTGCCATAAAGCACCGCCAGTATCAAGAGAGATTTACGCAATTCTTGCATAATAATAACACTAAGTATGAATCAAATTTTAACTAACTATTCCACTCTGACACACGAGATACGCACCTTGACATTCTCTGCTCCGACGACATTCGAGAGGCCGAGGAAGTCGATAGCCCAAATGGCAATGCCTGAGCCAGCACCTGCCAACGACATGAAATAAACGCCATCGCCAGTGATATGCACCGAACCGTTACCATCTTCATTATAGCCCCAGTTCTGACAGCCCCATGTGCCGTCAGCAAAGATCATACAGGCATCACACTCGGTCGAACCAATGCCGGAGATGGAGAAGGTAACACCAATACGCTCCGAGAAGTTTACGGCATTACGGTCTAAACCACATGTCTCGTCACTATTAATACCCGAGCCGTCCCATTCGTTGTAGATATCAGCACGGAAATTGCCATTGCCCTCAATGTCGCCAGTTACCAGCTTGGCATTGTCGAACGGCAGTTTCGTTCCCCAGTCGTCCATGACACAGGTGTTCAGTTTGACATTGATATTCTCTGCGCCGACATCGTTGGAGAGTCCGATAAAGTCGATAGCGAAGATAGCAATGCTGGAGCCTGCGCCATTCAGCGTCATGGTGTATGTGCCATCACCCTTAACCATTACCGAACCGTTGCCGTCTTCATTATAATCCCAGTTCTGGCAACCCCAAGTGCCATCAGCAAAAATCATGGTTGCCTGACACTCTGTCGAACCAATACCAGAAATTGTGAAGGTGACTGAGATAGACTCCTGGAAGTTAACTTCGCTGCGAATGAGCACTGACGTTTCGTCGGTACCAGTGCCCGAACCGTCCCACTCGTTATAGATATCGAAGCGGTAGTTGCCGTTGCCTTCAATATCGCCCTGAACAGCGTTATAGTTGCGAATGGTGATTCCCTCCTCAACAGGCTCCTCGTCGCGAACCGAACGGATGGGTAAACCGAGTGCACGCTGAGAGAGTCCTGCCGATGCACCTTCAGAAGCCACTTTCAATGTCTTGCTATAGGCATCGTTAATCTCATTGATCGTGCCTGACCAGTAACTGCCAAGCGGCAAGAATATACTGTTGCCATTATTAGCAGTAAAGCGGATGCCATCTACGCCATCGACCGTTACATATTCCTGGGTAGTCTTGGCTATCAGCTCTTCAATCTGCTCAATGGTAGGCATCTTACTCTTCGACTTCGAATCGCCATCAATGCTCAAACCGTAGATAGTGTCGTCTTCGGTTCCGGCGATATCCCAAGGAGTATAGTCGTCATTACTGATAGAACGGTTGTAAAATGACTGATCGCCATAACCCACCAAAATGCCTGCCTCAGATTCCTTCTCGGCACCAATGTTGCACTTTGCCCACAATACGCTCAGACCCATGTCAACATACTCCATCACCTGTGAGGCAGTGGTAAAACTCTGAGTGTTACCCAGAATGAAGCCATCGCCCACCTTGGTATAGGCAGCATAGTAATAAGTGGTGCCAGGGAGCAGAGAAGGTACTTTGGCTGAGAATGAGCTGGCAGTCTCGTTGATAGAGACTTCGACACCTGTCGGCACGCCATCAGCAGAGAGTGCGTATTTGAAACCTACTGAAGATGCTGCAAGAATATCATCGATACCATGTGCCTGTCCGTTCATGACAGCTGTACAGGCAGTGATGTCCGTTGCGGCAGATGTAGCCACATCGGCATCAGTAGCCACAAAGCTCTTAACATCGCCATACTTGGTTACCTTACCCTGCAGAGTTACAAACGTAGCATAGTAATAGGTCGTGCCCTCAGCGAGACCGGAAAGGACTGCTGTTACTTTTCCATTCTCATCGATAGAACCAATCTGGCGGGTTCCACCAACGGTTGGATCGGCACTTGTGCTATAAACCGAACCTACTTGATAGGAACTTGGTGCCATACTTGAAAGATTCTGAATGGTGCCGTATGTAGTGGCCGAGATGGCTGTAACTGCAGCATCGTCGGTAGTTATTGAGCTGATGACAGCACTCGTACTGATGCTATAATCCTCATCGGTGCTGCAGGCCGTGATAAAGAGGTAAGAGGTAAGAAGTAAGAGGTAAGAGAATTCTCTTGCCGTCCCCTTGACCTTCAAAAACATATTTGTACTCATATCTTTTTTACCTTTTTAATTTTTTTATTTTCAAATTTTACTTAAGTACTACCTCGCCTACATCGAACTTCACAGTAATGGTAACTTCGATGCTGTTACTGAACTTGAAGAGGTTCGTATGTGTTGCCGATTCCTCATTCCAAGGATTCAGAATGTAGCGGCGACCTGTGGTAGGATCATCTCCTATACCACGTGAGATGGTTGCATCGTCCATACCTTCTTCAGAGCCAAGCATTTCTGCCCCATCAACCTTGATACTCTTCAAAATCATATCCGTGTTGGGATGCTTCTTCAGGATCTTGGCCACATCGAGGAACATCAGATACGGGTCTTGTGTGTTCGTACTGCCGTTGGGCGTCAGCGTGAATGTATAGTCGCCTTCGCCAGTGATGTAGACCTCAGAGCTCTCCAAGAAAGCCCAACCAGTATCAGAGTAACTAAGCTTACCAGTGAAACTCTCAACCTGAGCACCGCCAGTCTGCTTCTTGAAGTGGTATGCCAGATACTCGTAGGCATTACCCTGGTCGTCGTACTGTTTTGAACCCAACCACAAATCAGTCAAATCACCTGTACGGTCACTGAGTTCGTAGGTGATAACCTGCAACTCGTTGGTACTGGACTCAAACTTGATGTTCTTATTGGTAGAGATGCCAAACGTAGGAAGCTGAGAGAAGCTGAGTACACCATCTTCGCTGATGTCGTATGTCCCCTCGGTCACGTTACCGGCAATATCGGTAATCTTGAAGGTCTTGGTCTTTGAATTCAATTCAAACTCTGCATCAGCGATATCAGGATCACCATCAAAACCAGAACGTGAGATCTCCTCGCCAGCAAGTGTGAACCAACAGAATGGAGCGTCTTCGTCGAACTTATAGGTTGTTGTGTTCTGATTGAACGGCTGCACGTAGCTCATCCAATTCTCTGGCAGCGTAATCGTGGTGATGACGGGTGCCACATAGCTGTCCTTAAACTCCTTCGAGATATAATTGAAAGTAAACGGCGTATTATCGTTAGAACCACCATCGAACATAATCTGCATGGCATTCTCCGTAAGATAGATAATCTTATAGTTGCCATCCGGACGCTGACCAAGGATTGCATCATCTTGGCCAGGACTCAGAGGAAGAACACCAGTGAACGAGATGGTATGCGAGGCTACATCCATATTGAACGAACCCTTCTGACCGTTTACGTCCACATTTGCACCATTGATAAGATCGAACGTCATTGTGCCATAGTCGGCAGCACCACAAATCCAACCATTACCTGCCCAGTCGGCAGTCCAATACCACTCGCTGGCATATGTGGGATCGATGGCTGTCGAAGAATCCCACTGCTCTGAGTCGAGATAGTTCTCACCGGCAATATTGTGGAAACTGTCCCACGACATACCCGAAGTGTAGAACCATTTAGGACCACCGAACTTAAGACATGTACCGTTGGCATCGAGGTCGAGAACCCACTCCTTCGCATGTCCCACACCACCGGTCAGCATAGTCCATGCAGGATCAGAGATGAGATTCGGATTCATTGCATCAATATGAAACGAAGCGCGATCGCTAAATACGATGCCACCACGGGTCTGAACACCCATGCGAACATAATAATCACCATCAAAGGCCACACCTACCTGATAGATGTTGTTGGTACTGGTTCCTGAGATGCTGACATCATCAGAATTAGGATTAGGACCGTACTCCCAGTAAACAGAATAGCTACTGGGGAGCAGACTTGTAAACGTAACCTGATTTGTATTCTGGTCAACGTTGACAGAGAACCCTGAGTTTTCGGCCAGTTGGGCTGTTGTGAGATCAATAGCGCCCATGCTGTCAGAATCAGGCGTACATGCTGTTAGCGCTACGCTAAATGATAAATGACAAATGATAAATGATAAACCTATCAAAAGTCTTCTATATTTCTTGGTAATCATAATTCCTTATTTCTAATTACTTATTCCTAATTTCAAATCACCATCCGGCATTCTGCTTCAGTACTCCATTAGAGAGGATAATCTGATTCTGTGGAATCTGGCAGAGGCCCTTCTTGGCAATGATATTCTCGGCTGCAATAACAACCTTATCGGCATTACCGCCAGACATCACATCGATACCATTGGTAGCAATCTGCTGAGCAGCATAGTCAACACCCTGACGAAGCAGGTCCCAATAGTTGATGGCTTCGAAAGCAAACTCGAATTTACGTTCCTTCATAATAGAAGTCTGAGAAACGGGTACAGGCTGCAATCCTGCACGGGCACGAACTTTATCCAAATACGACTGAGCATTGGCACTGCCCAGCTCTGCAGCCATCAGTAGGACATCGGCAAAACGCATAATAATCAAGTCCTGATGGTTCTGTTCCTGAAAGCCGCCACTTCCGTCAATCTTAGCAGCACTTGTCCCATCGGCAAAGCACAGGGGCGAATATTTCTTGATGACATAGCCTGTGTACTCGCGCTGATCCTTATAACTTGCCTCAAAGCCATCGGAATTCACTATTCCCTCATTAACAATGTCGATAATGGAAGCTTTCTTGCGGGTGTCGCCAGCCTCATACTGATTAACAAACTGGGGGTTAACAGTCAGTGCTCCCCATCCGCGTCCGTATGGTGCTACAGGAAGGTTACGCATTCCCAGCATCACCTGCCAGCGGTTTGAGTCATTGTTGCCGTTATAATCCTGAGTGTTGGTAAACTTCATGGCCAAGACCGTTTCCACATTACCATCGCCAGCATACGTTCCTAACAACGTTACAGCATCACCCACCTCAGCAATACCAGCTGATGCAGCAGGCCACAGATTCTTATATTCTGGTATAAGATCATATTCACCACTGCTGATGACATCCTCACAATAAGCAAGAGCCTTATCCTTTGTCACACCTTCGATAGACGTTCCATAATAACCAGTGTAATACAAGTATGCACGGGCATACAGAGCCTCAGCTGCATATTTTGTAATATGACCGTCATTATTGGCTGCATCCGACTTAGGATAAGCATTGGCAGGAATATGATCTATCGCATACTGAAGATCTTCGAAGATGACCTGATATACTTCTGAAGGGTCAGCCTGAGGAACATTTTCCTCTGTAGCAACCGTCAGCAAAGGGATATTGCCGAACATGCGGACCAAATCGAAATACAGAATGGCGCGCAAAGCATGGCATTCGCCCATATAGATACCTTGCAGTGCCTCATTCTTCCACTCAATTTGTGACTCGTATTTGATAAGTTCATTACAACGGTATATACCCTCATAATAACGTGCCCAGTCTGCTTCATATAGATTAAGGTCTGACGATGACTGAGCGATATCGAAACGGTCAACAACCTGGTAACCGCGTCCATCGGTATTTCCTGTTGCGCCGAAGCACTCTGCGCCCATCACTTCCGAAGCGACATAGAAGGCAAAGCCTGGATTACTGCTGGTCTGGCGCCATCCGTCGTAACACCCGATGAGCGCACGATAAGCATCATTCTGCGTCTTGTAGAAATTGCTGGTATTCGACTCCGTCTTCGATTCCACGTCCAGATAACTTTCCGAACATGAAACGATACCTAATGACAAAAAGGCTAAAAGAGTCTTTGTAATTGTTGATAATTTCATATTTGATTCCTCCCGTTTAGAATTTAACATTAGCACCAATAAGGATAGTACGTGGACGAGGATAATACCCCACATCGACACCGCTTACCCATCCGTCGGTTCCGTATCCGATTTCAGGATCCATACCCTTGTATTTTGTGAAAGTAAGAAGATTCTGGGCCTGAACATACAAGCGCAACTGCTTGCAATACTTGCTCTTCCAGAGGCGAGAGAAGTCGTAACCCAGGGTAACGTTTGATATGCGCAGATAATCGGCATCGTGAACATAGAGGTCGGAGAACTGCCAGTTAATGTTGGTAGTCGTGACACGAGGAATACGGTTGCTTGTTCCCTCACCCGTCCAACGCTGCAGAATCTCTGTGGTATAGTTAGCCTGTGCGTTAGCATGGTTGCGATAGGTCTGAACTATCTTCTGACCAGCAGCACCATTGGCTTGAACAGAGAAATCGAGTCCCTTCCAGTCGAAGCCCAAAGTAAAGCCGTAAGTAAAGTCGGGCATGCCATTACCTAAATCCACCTTATCGTCGTCATTAATCACGCCATCATGGTTCACGTCAATATATTTCACGTCACCAGGCTTGACATCAGCCTGCAACACACCGTTACCGTTCGATATCCACTCGTTTATCTCCTGCTGGTTCTGGAAGATACCGGCAGTCTTATAACCCCAGAAATAACCAATGGCATGACCATTCTGAGCACGATAGAATTCGGGGGCATTGTCGTACAATTGGTTGGTAGCACCGTGAATGATACCATCATCGGTAGGAATGCTGCCTACCTCGTTCTTATTGTAGGCTCCGTTGAAACCAATGTTATAACGGAAATCCTTGCCAATCATATCGTTCCAGGCGAGGTTGAACTCAAATCCCTTGTTCTTCACATCGCCACCATTGATGGTTGGTGCGCCTGTACCAACGGTTGCCAGCACAGGAGCTGTAACCAACCAGTCCTTGGTGGTCTTGATATAATAGTCAAGGTTTACATTCAAGTGTCCTCCAATCAGACGGGCATCAATACCGATATTAAACTGCTCAGAGGTCTCCCAGGTCACGTCAGGATTAGCCACACGACTGGGGTAGGCGCCCCAATTGGTACCCAGCACTGAAACCGACTCTGTATCGTCATAACCCGACGTGCCAAACAGGTAGTGGGTGTTGGTGTTCTTTACTGGAGCAAGATACTGGTAGTCAGAGATATTCTGGTTACCCACCTGTCCCCAGCTGACACGAAGTTTCAGGAAATCAATCCATGATGAAATGGACTGCATGAATTTTTCGTTTGAAACAGTCCATCCGGCAGAGACAGAGGGGAAATAGCCGAAGCGGTGACCGCGTGCGAACTTGCTCGAACCATCAGCACGCAGGGTCGCATTGATCATATAGGTCTCTTTCCAGTTCCAACCCAGACGTCCGAAGTAAGACACGTTACGCGAATCGCCATGAGGACTGCCACCTGCGCCTAAGCCGTCATCGGTAGAAGTGGCTGTACCGTTATTAACGTACGCATGTTCCCAGTCATCGAAACCTTCTTTCAGATAACCGTTACTGCCACTAACTGATGTGCCTGAATAGCGGCTGGCCTCTATACCTACCAATGCACTGAATGCGTGATCGTCCTTAATCGTCCAGTCATACTGGGCTGTATTTGTCCATGTTAATGACAATCCATGATTCATACTCTGGCTGGCCGAAGTCCTGGTGTCATTATAGCTATAAGGACTAAAATGATAAAAAGGAGAGAAACCGCGATATTCACTTGTGCTATAAACCGCGCCAAATACCGAACGCACCCTAAGACCCTTCATCGGTGTCAGTTCTGCATACACATTGCCACTGAACGTGCCACTCTTGTTCTCATTGTTGGTATTGGTCATCATGTTTCCGTATGGGTTGCCGTCGTACATGTACCAGTCGCTATAGTCGGTAGTATTATATGGACTTCCATAGAAACCATTGTAATTGCTGGCCTCTGCGCCGGCTTCTGCCGGACTGCCATCATAGATGTTGGTGGCATATACCGGGGCTAAAGGCGATGTACCAAAAGCACCACGCAGGGTATTATTATATTGGTTGCCAACGCCTATACCAGTGCTTTTAGTGTACACAAAACTTACCTGTTCGCCTACTTTCAGCAGATTATCTATGAGGTTATGCTCAGAATTGATACGGGCATTATACCGCTGATAATTCGAAACGTCTTTGCCACCGACAATACCTTCTTGGCTCATATAGCCTAATGACAACGCAAAGGTAGAAACCTTGTTTCCTCCGGTAACACCCAGATTGTAACTTTCCACCTTGGCGTTCTTCTTAAACATCTGGTCTATCCAGTTGGTATCATAAAGATTACCATCAGGATCGTATATGCTATTCATTTTTGTGAAGTCGTATGGCTGGTTGCCCGAGTTGATCTGCTGCTCATTCATGATGGTCATATACTCCTGTGAGTTAAGCATCGGAGCCTTACGGGCCACATTCTGCCAACCGTAATAGGCATCGAAACTAATCTCAGCTTTTCCTGCCCTGCCATTCTTTGTCGTTACCAGAACCACACCGTTGGCGGCCTGAGCACCATAGATGGCTGCCGAGGCTGCATCCTTCAGCACGTCAATGCTCTCGATGTCGGCAGGATTCAGGGTGTTGATATCTCCACCGATACCGTCAATCAAATACAAAGGACCGGAACTGCCTACGGTACCGAGACCACGAATCTGAACCTTCAAGCCAGATCCTGGCTGACCAGATGTAGACTGGATGCTGACACCAGGCGTCTGGCCCTGCATGGCTAATAATGGGTTTGAGGTATTCATCTTGGCGATGTCTTCACCTTTCACCTGCGTGGTCGCGCCCGTTAACAATTTCTTTTTTTGGACACCATAACCGATCACCACCACCTCGTCGAGCGACTGACGGTCTTCCTCAAGCGTCACATCAATGGTGCTGGCACCACCCACCTTTACTGTCTTTGTGAGATAACCCACATAAGAGAACACCAATGTCTGGCCCTGTTCTGCATTGATGGTATAGTTACCGTCAATATCAGTAACAATACCACTTTTGCTCCCCTGCACCTGTACGGTCGCGCCAATCAGAGGTTCTCCATCAGTAGCTGATGTGACTTTGCCTGAAATTGGTTTTGCAGAAAGAGTGCCAAACACAGCTTGCATCGTGAACAAGAGCACGATGAGCATCAATTGCTTAAAACTGTTTTTTTGCATACAATACATTGTTAATTAATTATTATTTGGGTTTCAAGTCTTTTTTTCGCCGCAAATGTACCACGTTTATTCCTAACTAAGGGGAAACAATGTTTCAGATAGAAGTCATTTCGTTTCCCATACTACTTTTTACACCTCACCGAAACATCATTTCCCCTATCGGAAACATAATGACGTGTGCCAAAAAGAAAAAAGTAGTACCTTTGCTCTGAATTCAGAAAAAAGTATTATCTTTGCACACAGAAGACATCAGCAGTATGAGGAAATTATTTATCTTCATGGCACTATGCATCGCTCACATGACAGCAGCACAGCCTGCTGGCGATACTACATTCAGAATGTTGGGAATAGCCGACGGTCTGCGTAGCAACTCGGTGACGTGTCTGCTGGCTGATGGTCGCGGTTATCTGTGGATCGGTACCTATCAGGGCATTAACCGATACGACGGTCATCAGGTGAAGACCCGATTCCCAGAGAGCAGTGATCCACAGTTGCGCGAGGTGTTCGGCCAAACCATTACAGCACTGGAAGAGGACGCCGAGGGGAGGATATGGATAGAGTGTGAAAGCGGTGCATACAGTCTATACGATACGCGGACGGCACAGTTCTGCGCTTCGGCCGAGGGGCTGTTAGGCGAAATGGGTATCCGCCCAGACGGAAGATATAAAGTGAAAGTAGGTGAAAGGGGTGCATTATGGGTGCTCACAGAAGGGAGGATCTTCCGCTATGACTACCATACGAAGGAACTGAAAACTTGGGAAACCGGCTTACTGCTGCCAGGAAAAGGAGCCGACGTCGTGGTAGAGGCGTCCGACGGTTTGTATTTGAGTGCGGGGCACGCTCTCTGGCACTTGGTCAGCAGCACGGGTGAACTGAAGCGCGAACCGCTACCTGAGCAGATGGAGCAGTCGATGGGTGAGGTAAGCATGATGACTGATGCCGACGGGACACTGTGGGTATATAGTACGCGCGAGGAACATATCTGCCGTTACATCGTGGGAGGACGGCGGGTGAGAGAGATCATCCGTCTGCCACAGGCAAAAGAGGCCTCGCAGAACAATGCCATCCGCGACATCCTGGACGACGGGCGGGGAAACATCTGGATTGCCACCGACCACAAGGGATTGTTTGTCTATAATAAGAATACGGGGGGCATCACCGCCATGCGACACGAGCACGACCGGTTGCGCTCGCTAGCGAGCGACAACGTGACCTGTCTGACCGTCGACCGCGACGGTACTGTCTGGATAGGTCATCTGAAGACGGGTATTTCGTATGCCTGCGAGGCTAACGGCATCATGCAACTGCACGCCGGCACGTGTGGCGACATTTTGGCCATGGCCTACGACACGAAAGGCCGTCTGTGGATGGCGACTGACGGCAACGGAGTCTATATTGAGCACACGGACGGCAGCATTCTGAAGACGGCATTGCCCAACATCACAGTGATGACACTGCTTAGCGACGGTCAAGGCGGTATGTGGGCAGGAAGCTACAACCAGGGGCTCTATCATCTGACGAATGAGAGACAGTGGAAGCGGTATGCTGCCGATGACGGCACGTTCCCTTCAGAAACAGTGTGGACACTGGCATGCGACGGCAGGGGGAACATCTGGACATCATCGCCCATCGGGCAGACTGTCATCTTCAATCCCAACGATGAAAGCACCCGCATCGTCACCACCGACACCGGCGATGACATCCATGGCAACGCACTGCGCTATGACGACACGGGCTGCATGTATATCGCCTCGGTCTATGGTCTGTGGAGTTATAACCCCAAGAACGGCAAATGCAACGTGGCCTTCGGCAATCAAAAGGGCACACAACAGTGGATGAGCCAGATGGTGATCGACGTGACAACAGATCGGCAGCAACAGCTGATGGTGCTTACCCACCCCGACGGCATCACTGTCTTCGACCAGAAACAGGACACACTCTACTTCATCCGCCGCAACAATGACATCATTAAGGGAATGGCCCGTGACCACGACGGCACCAACTGGTTCTGCACCACGAGCGGCAATGTGCTCAGTCTTCTGGTTAAACGTAAGGCGGACGGCATAGAAATGGTCAGACGAAGTTTCATGTCCAGCCTGGATATGCCTCAGTTCTATTTCAACGGTGACGCCATGACGTGTTCGCCACAAGGTGACATTCTGATGGGAGGCACAGAAGGGTATATGAGTATCCATCCTCGCCAACTGATGGCTGTCAGGCACGAAGAGCGTGACCTTGTCATCAGCGAGATAGCCTTAGGCGACAGCCTGCTCAACGAACAGACCACCACAGTCAACCTCAGCCACGATGCGGCCTACTTGACTGTGAAATTCTTTTCAGGCAGTCTGGAGGGTGTACGGCGCATACGCTATGCCTACCGTCTGGTTGGCCAGATGAGCGACTGGGCAATGACCGACCACAACTATGTGTCGTTCCATGCCCTGCCTCCTGGCGACTATACCTTGCAGTTGTGTGTTTGCCGTGAGGACGGCATCATGAGTACTCCAAGAGAACTGCGCATCAGCGTGGCACCGCCGTTCTATCGTACTCTGCCCATGTATATATTATATGTGTTGGTTGTGTTAGGAGCCCTGTACCTGCAATGGCGCAGCATGCGCAAGCGACAGCGAGAGCGTACGGAGCGACAGCGACAACTGATGGAGCGACAGAAAATGGAACAGATTACGGAGATGAAACTGCAATTCTTCACCAATATCAGCCACGATCTGCGCACACCATTAACCCTCATCATCTCGCCACTAGAACAAATGATTAAAAAGATGGAGGAGGGAAAGACACCCGACAACCTGATGGCTGGGCTCAAGAGCATCGGCAAAAACGCACAACTGTTGCTCAGAGAGGTCAGTGCCCTACTCGACTTCCGCCGGCTTGATGCGGGTGGCGAGACGCTGAACGTGCAGCGTGGCGATATCGTGGATCATCTGAACAGCATACTCGTATCGTTTAGCGACTACGCTGAAGAACGTGGTATCCATCTCGGTTTCGAGCATGATGTCGACAGTTTCCTGATGGACTACGACCGCGAAAAGATGAACAAGGTCATTTACAACCTCTTCTCGAACGCCCTGAAGTTCACACCGGCCGGCGGCAACGTCTCGTTGTCGTTCGGTCTGGAACCAGATCATGTAGCCATCGCCGTAGCCGACACCGGCAAAGGCATATCAGATGGCGATAAACCTAATATCTTCAAACGTTTCTATCAGTCGGCATCCAATGACAGTTCGCAGACCGGCAGCGGCATCGGTCTCCACATTGCCAGTGACTATGTCCGCCTGCATCATGGCACCATCAGTGTCAGCGACAACCAGCCCGTTGGCAGCATATTTACTATTACGCTGCCCATCGGGAGGACGTTTTTCGAGGAAGGAGGAACAAGGAAGGAGGAAGGAGAGTACTCTGCGACAGAATCTGCACCTGATAGTTATCTCGTTACTCGTTCCTCCTTCCTCGCTCCTCGCAAGACCATCCTTATTGTCGATGACAATCAGGACATGCTTTCATTCATCAGTTCCTGTATGAAGGAGGATTACCAGGTAAAAACAGCCATAGACGGAGCAGCCGCAATAGACGTATTGCAACGCGAACAGATAGACCTCATAGTCAGCGACGTGATGATGCCTGGCATCGACGGTTTCGAACTCTGCCGCAGAGTAAAGACCGATATCAACTTATCGCACATCCCCATCATCCTGCTGACGGCTCGTACCACTGATGTAAGCCGCATTGAAGGACTGCAACTGGGTGCCGACGACTATCTGACCAAACCATTTAACACGGAAGTGCTGCGACTGCGTGTGAAGAAGTTTATCGAATGGGAGCAGAACAATCACAGGCAGTTCCGCCAGAAGATGAATATTGAACCCAGCGAGATTACCATCACGCCACTGGATGAACAATTTATTAAAAAAGCCATAGCCCTGGTAGAGAAGAATATCAGCGATTCTGAATTCTCTGTTGAGACGATGGCTGCTGAGGTGGGAATGGCGCGTACCACGCTCTATAAAAAACTCATGGCCATCACCGGACAGGGACCGGCAGAGTTTATCCGTACCATCCGCATCAAGCGTGGAAGGGCACTGCTGGAAACCTCGCAGATGCAGATCACGGAAATAGCATACGCCGTAGGCTTTACAACCGTCAAGAGCTTTACAATGAATTTCAAAGCCATATATGGAATAACTCCTTCCGAATTCCTGCATTCCGATGGTCGCAAGCAACCAAAAGCCAACCGCAGTCATAGTGAGGCGAATACAAGTTCTTAATTAATAATAATGTAGCGAAACATGAAAAGAATATTAATGGTAGGTATCGCATTATTTGTTATAGCGATAGTTGTATTGGCACAGAGTAAAGAACAACTACTTCTTAGCGGTTGGAAATTTCAGCGAGGTGCTATTCCTGGGGCAGAAAAAGCAGACTTTGACGACGCTGGATGGGAGACGGTATCCATACCTCACGACTGGGCTGTCAAAGGGCCATTCGATAAGGATATCGACAAACAGGTGGTGGCAATCGAGCAGAACGGGGAGAGAAATGCAACAGAGAAGACTGGCCGTACTGGTTCACTGCCATGGATAGGCGAAGGCTGGTATCGTACCGAGATTACCATTCCAGAGGGTTTCTGCTCCGGCGAACTTATCTTCGACGGTGCAATGGCAGAACCGCGTGTGTATATCGACGGACGGGAGGTTGGTTATTGGGCATACGGCTACAACACCTTCAGCCTCGATATCACCAAGTTCTTGCCACGCAATGGCTCAAAGGAGGAGCATCTTGCTTCTGGCACTCACACACTTGCCGTACATCTTCAGAATATAGAGGAATCTGCACGCTGGTATCCCGGTGCCGGCATCTATCGGCCTGTACGTCTCGTGCTCCATCCGCAGAACTATCTCAAGACTTGGGGCACATTCGCACGTACGACCATGGTTTCAGGCATTTCTGCCGATGCCACTATGGCACGGGAGGCTCGCCTCTACATAACGAGTGAGGCGGTGATTGGCGCTAAGCTGCCTAAGGGAAAGAGACTCCGGGTGCGTCAGTCGCTTGTTGATGCTCAGGGCAATGTCGTGGCAAAGAGTGAGGAAGAGGCAGGTCGGCATGAGTCCATACACGTGCTGACTATTCAGAATGCGCATCTGTGGAGTCCGGAGGCGCCACGGCTCTATACCCTTGTCACAGAACTCATACAAGATAATGAGGTATGTGACCGTATGGAGACAAAAGTTGGAATCCGTTCCATAGAATATGATGAAGAAGGCATTAAGCTTAATGGGAAGACACGCAAGTTCAAGGGCGTGTGCCTTCACCACGACCTCGGTCCCTTAGGCGTAGCATTCAATAAAGATGCATTCCGGCGTCAGGTTCGTCTGCTCAAAGATATAGGCTGCGATGCCATACGGACCTCCCACAATATGCCAGCACCTTGGCAGATGGATATTTGTGATGAGATGGGCATGATGGTAATGGCAGAGTCGTTTGATATGTGGATGGCTAGAAAATGTAAAAATGGCTATGCCCGCTTTTTCGCAGAGAAGGAGACACCAGAGAGTTATCCTTGGTGGCATCGTGACATCACCAACCTTGTACTCGTACACCGCAACCACCCATCCATCGTGATGTGGAGCATCGGCAATGAGATTCCAGAGCAAGGCACCACAGTAGGCCTTGACTACACCCGCAAAATGCAAGACCTCGTTCATCGCCTCGACGGAACGCGTCCGTGCACTCAGGGAATGGATAAAGGCACCGCGCCTATGAAGGTCGGCACTTGGCAGGAGTGTGACATACCTGGCTTCAACTATCGTCTGCACGTTTATAAAGAGGGATATAGGAATTCTCCAAAAGGAATCGTGCTTGGCAGCGAGACGGCTTCAACGGTCTCAAGTCGTGGCGTATATAAGTTCCCTGTAAAAGAGGAACACGGCACTTCGTATCCTGACGGGCAAATCTCCAGCTACGACCTTGAATCCTGTATATGGAGTAATCTTCCTGATGACGACTGGGTGTATCAGGATAAATGCCCTTGGGTCATCGGAGAATTTGTATGGACGGGATTCGATTACCTTGGCGAGCCAACCCCTTATGACGAATACTGGCCATCACGCAGCAGTTACTTCGGAATCTACGACCTCGCCGGACTGCCAAAGGATCGCGTATGGCTGTATCGCACTCACTGGGCTCCTGAGAAGCAGACGCTTCATCTGCTCCCACATTGGACATGGCCCGGACGCGAGGGACAGAACACACCTGTTTTCTGCTACACCAACTATCCCGAGGCTGAACTCTTCGTCAATGGCAAGAGTATGGGGCGCATCCGTCACACCGACCTCACCCTTGATGAGTATGAGGCACATCGCATAGAAGCACCTATGCCTTGGGGCGGCACATCAGTATATGCAGATCCTGAAGCGAAGAAAAATCGTCTTGACCGCTATCGTCTGCGCTGGATGAATGTCAACTATGAGCCAGGCGAGATAAAGGTCGTGGCCTACGACACAAAAGGCAACAAGGCTGCAGAAGAGACTGTGCGGACAGCAGGTAAGCCGGATCACATCGAACTTATTGCCGACCGTCGTGAAATGCCAGCCCTGCCTATTGATGCCAATGGCAATGCACTCGACTGCCCAAGTCTCACCTTCGTTACTGCACGAGTGGTGGATAGGGCTGGCAACCTCTGTCCAGATGCCGATCAACAACTCACATTCAGCGTAAAGGGTCATTCGGCATCATTCAACAGTTGCTGTAATGGCGATGCCACATCCACCGAAGTATTCACCAATCCAACGATGAAGGCATTCCACGGTCAGTTGGTCATCGTCCTCCAAAGTACCGCCCAATCAGGTGTCTCCACCCTCACAGTAAAAGGCAAAGGACTAAAGGGCGGAAAGATTGATATAAAGACCATATAAGTTCAAAAAATATGTATGATATGAGCACAAAAATAATCAGCATTCTATTGATGGCTATATGCACAAATATGGCATGTGCCACAGACTTCATCACTTTTAAGCAAAGCTCAACATCTGATGTAGAACTGACAGGGACATCAGACACCATTACATACGACCCTCTCGACTGGAAGGGCGTAAGAATAGCTGTGGAGAATCTGCGCAACGATTTTAAAGCCGTCACAGGCAGCGCAAATGCACCTATTGTGGTGGGTACCATAGGAAAGAGCAAACTAACCAAGAAATATAAGTTGCAATCAAAAGAACTGCTGGGTAAATGGGAGCAGTATTTGATTTTTACGGACAGGGGCAAACTCCTCATACTGGGTTCTGACAAGCGTGGTACCATCTATGGCATCTATGAACTGTCAAGACAAATAGGAGTCTCGCCCTGGTACTGGATGGCTGATGCACCCATACAGAAACATGAACAGATCTTTGCCAAGAGCGGCATCTATACGGACGGTGAACCTAAAGTAAAATATCGCGGCATATTCATCAACGACGAATGGCCTTCGTTCGGCACGTGGTGTAAGAACCAGTTTGGAGGAATCAACTCTAAAGCATATACCCGCATCTTTGAACTCATGCTCCGTCTGAAAGCCAACTACTTCTGGCCCGCCATGTGGGACAGCCGTTTCAATGAAGATGACCCTCTCTCGCCTCAGCTGGCCGACGACATGGGCATCGTCATGGGTACCAGCCATCATGAGCCGATGATGCGTGCCCACAAGGAGTATGTATATCGCAAGGACATTATAGGTGCGTGGGATTATGCGACAAACAAGGCCAATCTTGACAGATTCTTTGAAAAGGGTCTTGAGCGCAACAAGGCATACGACAATCTGATCACCATCGGTATGCGTGGTGACGGTGATGTGGCAATGGG
>JAEEGJ010016348.1_pt1 | contig 17054 bp, 14 predicted proteins | sample 8958761 | NCBI WGS metagenome assembly JAEEGJ01 (sample SAMN16246546, study PRJNA631951) | gut metagenome | biome: gut microbiome; feature: rumen; material: RS-attached | host: Bos | place: Iran: Karaj | collected 2018-10 | reverse complement strand
TAGCTTTTCAACTATCTTACTTGTATTCTTTCCGTCAGCTGTTCTATATGATTCTATTACGTAAAACTGTTGAGCATTCTTGGATTTTACAATATTAAGCCTCATTCGGAATCACCTTTCTTCATAAGTATATATATATTATACCACAATACGGACAATACGTCAAGTAGAAAATTGAAATTTGACAAAAAAATTTCGAGAAATTCGTGGTTTGGTCCACTTTTCTCGTTTCTCAACTTCTAAATTCCCGTTTATTGAGAGTTTTCTTAATTTCATTCGTCTAATATATGTGAGCATATTCCATATCTGGATAGCAATCAAGGAGTTGACAAACGATATACAAAATGTTATAATTATTTTGTATGTTTTTTATCGGAAATTCTATATTAAGTTCATTAAATGGTGACAATTAAATTGAAACGGAGAATAGACAATGGGTATCAGCGTTGTATTACTGGCATACAAAGAGGCGGAGAATCTTGCATTCCTGCTTCCAAAAATAAAGGAAATGATGGACGGTCTTCCTGAGGAGTACGAAATACTTGTTATTGATACAAAGGAACCTCTGGACAATACCTCTGAGGTATGCGCTAAGTTCGGGGCGAGATATATAAATCAAGAGTTTCCGGGCTTCGGTGGAGCTTTCAAGACTGGTATAATATATGCCGAAAAGGACAAGTTCTTAATACTTGACAGTGATGGTTCCCACGATCCGAAGTATATCCCTTCAATGTATAAAAAGTTTACTGAGGAAAACTGTGATCTGGTCATAGGCTCACGTTATACTGAGGGCGGCGAGACAAATGATGCGAAGAGCTCTATAGTAATGTCCCATATCCTCAACGGATTTTTCCGTATCTGCCTTGGTATAAAGGCAAAGGATATCTCCACAGACTACCGCATTTATCGTACCGAGCAGCTCAAGAATGTTGAGCTTGAAAACGTGAATTATGATGTGCTTCAGGAAGTTCTCCTGCGTATGAAGCAGAACAAGCCCGATCTCAAAATAGGTGAAGTTCCCATATCATTTCAGAAACGCAAATACGGTGAATCAAAACGCCGCCTGATACCTTTCATCATAGGCTATATGAAGTCGCTTGTGCGCTTTGCTTTCATTAGATATCCAATTCTTAGAAATATTTTCCTATATGGAGTTTTTGGTGTCCTTGCATTTGTTCTTGATTATTCCGTTTCTCTAGGACTTGCAAAGACTGTAATGAAGGACGTTCCCGAAGCTGCAAGCATAATCGGTAATATTATTGGCTTTCTGTTTACATTTACTACAAATACTTTCTGGAATTTCAAGGTAAAGGGCAAGTTCCTTGTACGAGCTGCTTCATATGGAGGCATAACTCTTTTCGGAATGGGTATTTCGACAGCTTGTATACATATTTTCAAGAATAAAATGAACTTTGCAATTCTTAAGCTTATAGTGCTCATATTCGTATCAGTGATACAGTTTGTACTAAATAAGTTCATAACATATAACGAAAAAGTCATTAAAAGTGATAATTAGTAAGAAAGGAAGCGAAAAACTGTGTTATCAAAAGCTCCAAAAGCTGATTTCCTGAAGAAAAACAGGGATACTCTCGGGTCAGTGCTGAGAGTTCTGATAGTATTCACCGTAGCTATAGCAACAGGTATCGTTATATACAAGAAAAAGGAAATATCTCCTTATGGTTCCAATGATATTCTCTCAATTGACCTCTGGGGACAGTACTTCCCCATGTACCGTAAGTTTGCTCTTGATCACGGATTTTCCGAAGCAATGTACAACTGGAGCGGCGCTCTTGGTTTCAATAACTGGGTGCAGAACGCCTTTTACACAAGAAGCATATTCCTTATACCGTTTGGACTTGTTCCCTTTGCAAAAAGTATAACCTATATAGATATAGCTGCTCTGTTAAAGTTTGGTCTCGGAGCGGCATCCTGTCAGCTCTATGCAGAGTATAAGTTCAAAAGCAAGAGTCCTCTTATAATGGTAGCTTCTGTCGGATATGGTCTCTGCTCATATGCAACTGCTTTTATCATGCAGTTCATGTGGACTGATGGCCTTTTCCTTGCTCCGCTTGTACTCCTCGGACTTGAAAGAATGATGAACGGCAAATCTCCGCTGATGTATGTGATAATGCTTGCGCTTACTATCTATACAAATTTCTACACGGGCTTCGGCGTATGCCTTTTCACAGGCTTCTATTTCATTGCTGAGTGGTTCAAGAGAGAATACACTGATGCAAACGGCAAAAAGCTTTGCGTAAAGGCGAATCTAAAAGCAAGATTCGCACTTTTGGGACGTTTCAGCCTTTATTCCTTGATTGGGGGACTTCTCACCGCTTTCATACTTCTTCCGACATTAAAGGGGCTTTCAATTACAGAATCTGCAAACGAAGGCAGATTTGACTTCAAACAGTGGTATCATACATTTGCTGAGAACATTTCCTCAATGCTTCCCACAACCCCAGCTTCTCTTGAATATGGTGTTGCAAACATAGCTATTGGACTTTTTGCTTTCTTACTTATCCCGTTATACTTTATGAATACGGAGATAAAGCCGAAGGACAAACTTCTCACAGGTGGTTTCCTGGGAGTACTCTATGCAGGTCTAAACTATAATCCTATGGACTGGTTGTTCAACGGTTTCCATTTTCCGAATCAGCTTCCAGGTCGTTGGAGCTTCCTTTTCTCTTTTGCAATAGCAATAGTTGCTTCAAATGGAATAGCCAAGAGAAATGGCATAAAACTTACAAGTATAATAGCTTCACTGATAATAGCTTTGTTTTTTACTGGATATGCAAAATTCGGCAACCTTTCCGAGGAAAAGACTAAAAAGCTCCCCTACTGGAATAAGCTTATAATTGTATTTGCTATTCTTTTGGCATTCAGTGTTATATTCTTTTATTTCAGTCAGTATATGGACAAGCAGGCAGAAAAGCTTGCCCAAACAGCTGAAACAGGGGGCAAAAAGCTTTCGGAGAAAGAAGAAAAGTCTGCAAATCTCTACAAATTAAAGGCTGGTGGACTCCGTTTCTGCGCCTTTGCTACAAGTGTTCTCCTTTCAATTGCGATGACTGAAGAGATATGCAGGAATAACGTAAAAGTCGCAGCGGACGATAATAGCGGAATTCTTGTATCAAACATGGACTCCTTTATCAAAATAAGCGAATCTCTCCTCAAGTACGGCGAAAAGTACGAGAGCAGAAATGATGAGTTCTACCGTATGGAAGTTAACGAAACTTGGACGTTCAACACCCCTATGATAGGTGATTTCAAGGGCGTCAGCTACTATGGATCAACCCTTAACCACGGAGTATATAACCTTCTCCGCGACATGGGAAACAGAGTATATGCAAACAATGTTAGTTCAGTATATAATAACTCTTCGCTCTTCCAGAATAGCCTTTTCGGTATAAAGTATATCATAGACAGAGGCAGGTATTTCGAGTCAAGAAGCGGCAAGGGTTACGAGCTTGTTGAAACAAATGACGACTGTCTCATATGGGAGAACAAAACACCGTTTCCTCTTGCTTTTGCAGCTTCTAATGAGATAATAACCGAAGATATAACTCCCGATAAGGTACAGGCTGTACACGATCAGAATGAGTTGCTCAACAAGCTTAGCGGTAGCGAAACAAACGTATTCGAGCATATAGATCCTGCAGATTTCACATACGATAACGCAGATATAGATACAACCAACGGCAACTGGATATATCATGATTTCACAAGGATAGACGGCAATCTTCCTGTAACTATTACATGGTTATACATTGTACAGGATGATATGCCCATATACCTCGAGCATAATTTTAATGGTGGTCAGCTTACTGTAAATGGTAATATATTCGAAATTGGATTTGAGAAGTTCAGATGTATTGGCTCATATGAACCGGGCACGGAAATACGCATAGAGTATACCGCTAACGATATTGGAAGAGGAAGTTTCGGACTAGACCTCTATCGCTTCAATATGGACAAATGGAACGAAATATATGACAGCGTAAAAGCAAATGGACTTGAGGTATCGTCATTCAAGAATACTCATATCAAGGGCTCTCTTAACGCTTCAGAAGCTGGACTTGTAATGACTTCAATTCCTCAGGATGGTGGCTGGACTGTGTATGTAGACGGCAAAAAGGCCCCTGATTTCAAGGTGCTTGGAACACTTATCGGCTTCAATGTCGGTGCAGGTAGCCATGATATTGAGTTCAAATATCATGTTCCTTTCTTCAAGGCAGGAGTCTTGATTACACTCTTTGCTATTGCGGCACTTGTATTCTGCCTCAGAGTTCGAAAAAACGGCGGCTTCAAGTTCAGAAAGAAGGAAAAGGCCGCAGCAAACAATAAAGCTGATGGAGCTGAAAAAAGCGGCGAAGCAGAGAATGTTACTGAAAAGAGCGGTGAAAAAAAACAAAAAAGCTCTAAAAAGTCGGAAGAAAAGGAACCTGTTAAGGACAGTGAAAAAGAACTCACAAGAAGTAAGAGCTATATTGTGAGCCGCGAAGACGAGACCGTTATCCTGCGGAATAATGATAATAACAAGAAGATAGCCACTATTGCTAAATTCGGTAAGGATGACCCATGCGAAGCGATGATAACAGAAAACGAAAAATACTGTGTAGTTATCGGCTTCGGAGCTATACTCTACAAGTTACAGCCACCTTTTGAGAATTATCTTGATGGTCTTAGCACAACTCAGTGGAAGAAATACCTTGTTGACGAAGACATATGGTTTGAGAAAATAAAGAAAATAACTAACGAATATGTAGTACTCGTTGCAGAAAACGGTGAAGAGCACAAGGTGGATTTTGATTTCTGACAAATGAACAATGCAGAGCAGGCACAGAAATGTGCCTGTTTTCGTTTATTTTGAGCCGAAAGTTGAAAAGCAGTCTATCACCATCTATCTCAGATGAAAAATGCAAATAAACGGCGTTTAGTGCAAACTTATTGACTTTTTTGCAATTATAAATATAATAGACTTAGGCGTTGTCCAGAAAGTGCCCGCTCAATCATTTATAAGGAGGTATTTCATTCTTATGAAGAAAACCCGGCACACTGTCACAGACATCATAATGAAAACTATCGTAGCAAAATCAGTAAAAACAGCAGCGAGAAACGCAAACTCCGCTTGTTTCTGGTGGAGTAACCAACCAGCTGTTCCAAAAGACCTAAAAAAACTCAGAAAATTCTAAACAATAGTTTACATATTAAAGCCTAACCTCTATCCCTAACAATACTCTATTAAAAAACACTGAAATGCCAATTTATATGACGCGTATTCGTTATCTGATACGCCGAGCTGCAACAGACATAACTTTTACTGATAAAAAACATCTACTAGTCGTTTTATTAGATCAAGTAACTGACGCTGCATTTTATCTGACATCAGATCAAACTGACAGACAAATGATCGCGCAGTCACTTTCTGGCAACTAACCTAAAAAAGCGGGCAAAGCGATCTCATTTGTAGCGATCGTAATGCCTGTCTGTTGATCAAGACCACATCTTCTCTAATACATCATATCCAAAAAGCGGAATATGGAACACTGCCGAATAATCGGCAGGTCCCATCTTTCCGTCCCCCTATCCCTGATGATAATCATTCGTATGCTGCTCATTCGGAACAAACAATGAACATATGACGCTTTCAGATCTCTCTTTAAAAAACCATCTCTATCTAAACGCTTGAAAGAAAAAACAGAAATTCAGAATTTCCATTCTTTGCTTGTTTCGCAGTAAATCATACAGTGATTTTTCATATAGGGAGTTCCGCTTCAACTCCCGAGTGAAGGAGCCCATTCCCGGTCAGAATGGACTCCTTTGCTTTTTTTGTTCAGAGATGTCTTTCGCTCTTTGAACACAATACTAACACCTGTTTAACGCATTAACATCTTGACTTTTTTCGCAGTAAATGATAAAATTATATCTGTTTAGTACTGATATAATGTGGAATTCGTTGCATTAAATCATATTGTACTAAAGGATATTGGAGGAAAAAATGAAACACTATCTTGAATCAACCGAATCGGTCCTTAAGGAAGTTGAAAGTACAGCTTCAGGACTTACTGCAGAAGAGGCGGCAAAGCGCCTTGAAAAGGTAGGTCAGAACAAGCTTGATGAGCCGCCTAAGCCCACGTTGTTGGCAAGGTTCATAGAGCAGTTCAAGAACCCTATGATACTTGTTCTTATCGCAGCAGCCATAATATCAGCTGTTACAGGTATAATTTCTGAGGGCAAGCTTGACGCAGATGTTTTCATCATTATGTTTGTAGTTATTGCAAACGCTGTTCTTGGAGTTTACCAGGAAAACAAAGCTGAATCTGCCATCGAAGCATTACAGGCTATGAGTGCCGCCCAAAGCAAGGTATACCGCTCGGGTGAGATGATAGTTATCCCCAGCTCAGAGCTTGTTCCAGGTGATGTAATAGCCCTCGAGGCGGGCGACAATGTTCCTGCGGATTGCCGTATACTTGAAGCTGCTGCATTAAAAGCTGAAGAATCTGCCCTAACAGGCGAAAGCGTTCCTTCCGAAAAAGAGAGCGGAGTACTTTCTGGTGAAGAAGTTCCTCTCGGAGACAGAAAAAATATGCTCTACATGCGCAGTAGTATTGCCTACGGACGTGCAGAGGCTGTCGTAGTTGCAACAGGTATGCAGACCGAAATGGGCAAGATTGCTGGAGCTATTGCTAATGCGGATGATGATGAGACTCCTCTACAGAAAAGTCTCGATCAGCTTAGCAAGATACTCTCTATTGCAGTTCTTATTATCTGCGTTATTATACTCGGAATAAACGTAATACAGATGCTTGTTAAGAACGGTACTATCACGCTTCCTGGCTTCCTAGATTCTTTTATGATTGCCGTAAGCCTTGCTGTTGCTGCTATTCCTGAGGGACTTGCAGCAGTTGTTACAGTTGTTCTTTCTATAGGTGTTACCAATATGTCAAAGCGCGGAGCTATAATACGCAGACTTACCGCTGTTGAAGCTCTTGGCTGTGCTCAGGTAATATGCTCAGATAAGACAGGTACTCTCACACAGAACAAGATGACAGTTGTTCACGAAAACACCGATAACAAGGAGCTCCTAGCAAAGGCTATGGCTCTCTGTTGTGATGCTGTTCTCAATTCCGATGACACAGTTGCAGGCGAGCCTACAGAGGCTGCTCTTGTGGCTTATGCACATAAGTGTGGACTTAAAAAGTATGAGTTGGAGGCAGCAACTCCGAGAGTTGCTGAGGCTCCTTTCGATTCACTCAGAAAAATGATGTCAACAGTCCACAAGACTGAAAACGGCTATGTACAGTATACAAAGGGTGCTCCTGACGAGGTCCTAAAAAACTGTACACACATGTTCAAGGAGGGCGGAGTCCGTATTATGACGGAGTCCGACAGACTTGAGATACTTCGTAGAAACAAGGAAATGGCAGATCAGGCATTGAGAGTTCTTCTTGCAGCTTATCGTGAGTACGACGAAATCCCTGCAGATATTTCACCAGAAGGTCTTGAACATGATCTTATATACATAGGCATGACAGGTATGATAGATCCTGTTCGTCCTGAGGTCAAGGATGCTATTGGGCTTTGCCGTACAGCTGGCATACGTCCTGTTATGATAACAGGAGATCATAGGGATACTGCAGTTGCTATTGCTAAAGAGCTCGGAATTCTCGGTGAGGGTCAGCAGGCCCTTACAGGCGCAGAGCTTTCTAAGATACCTGACGACGAGTTTAATGAACACGTTCAAGACTATAGTGTATATGCCCGTGTTCAGCCAGAACACAAGGTACGTATAGTAAATGCATGGCGCAAGAAGAAAATGACAACAGCTATGACAGGAGACGGTGTAAATGATGCTCCGTCTATCAAGAGTGCTGATATCGGTGTTGGTATGGGTATTACAGGTACAGACGTTACAAAGAACGTTGCTGACATGGTACTAACTGATGATAATTTTGCAACTATTGTAGGCGCTGTTGAGGAAGGCAGACGTATCTATGATAATATCCGCAAGGCTATACAGTTCCTGCTTTCAAGCAACCTCAGCGAGGTTCTTTGCATACTTGCTGCAACTTTGTTTATAGGCGGCGGCAAGAGTATTTTCAGTCCTGTACACTTGCTTTGGATAAACCTTATCTCTGACTGTTTCCCTGCAATAGCTCTCGGTATGGAACCTGCTGAGCATGGCATAATGTCACGTAAGCCAAGAAGTAGCAATTCACACATTTTCTCTGATGGTCTCGGCATAAATCTGTTGTGGCAGGGAACAGTTATTGCAGCTCTTACATTTGTTTCTTACATTATGGGTTCTAATACTTCTCCCGAAGCAGGAACCACAATGGCGTTTATTACGCTCTGTGTTTGTGAAATGCTACACGCATGGAACATGAGAAGCTTAAAGGGATCCATTTTCACCATGAAAAGCAGAAATATTGTACTCATCGGAGCTATCTTACTCTCAGCAGTACTGACAATACCAGTACTCTTTATTCCTGCATTGAGAGAAATGTTCTCACTTGAAGTACTTACAGGTGCAAATTATCTTTGGGCATTCCTCGCAGGCGCTTGCATTGTACCTATTGTTGAGATAGTGAAGTTTTTCCAGCGTTCTGCTGATAAAAAGTAAATTTATGGGCGCTCTTTGAGCGCCCAATATTATGATCGTAAGCGGATCATTAAGTGCTTTCTATGTAGTATTATAAATAAAAATAAGACTGGCTGCGGTTCATTCATTGCAGTCAGCTTTTTTTATTATTCTGTTGCTAATTAATATCAAAGCTAAATATTCTATATATTATTCTTGACACACCAACAAAAATATGTTAAAATATAACATATTATTTCAATATAAAATTGAGGAGGTTATTATTATGTTTTGCAAACACTGTGGAACTCAGATTCCTGACGGTTCAGAAACTTGTCCATCATGCGGAGGAGCTTTGACGAAAAATGTTATTCCAAAGACAGAAGCTCCGGTGCAAGCAGAAGTTTCTCAGACTGGAGACCCTCCCCAGCCAAATAATACCGCCAACGCAGGAGCTTCCGTTAAGGAACTTGCAGACTCTGTTACAGGGCTGGCGGTTCAAAAGACAGCAGGAATGCCTCTTGCTCTTATAGCAAAAGTGTGTGTGCTTGTGGCAATTTTGGCGTTTTTCCTGCCGTTCGTTTCAGTATCTTGTACCCAGGATAAGTCCATTAAGGAAAATTATTCAGGAGTTCGTCTTATGTTCAGCATTGAGAAGAAGGATGACTCTGTTATGTCAAATTCCGAATCCGACTCTGATCCGAAGCCTAACATTTTCCTTATTGCAGCATTCGGCGGTGGAATTGCGGCAGCTGTGATAATCTTCAAAAAGAAAAATCTAAAACTTGCTTCTATCATAAGTGGTGTTTGTGCTCTTGTTTTGTTACTTTTTAGGGTATCATTCCGTAGTTACTATGATTTCCCGAAGGAATACGCAAAATATATAAAGGTCAAATCTAAATTTGGGTTACTGCTATGTTTACTAATGTTTCTAGTCACTGCCGCAGCGTGTTTCCTGGAACTTAAGAATACCAAAACTGCGGTTAGTGGTGCAGAGCCGCCTTTAGCTCCGCCAACGCCACCATCAGAGCAGCCACCTGTACAGCAATAAAGAAGGTAATTATCTAAGTTAAGAGATTCGGTGATGATTTAAAAGTATCAAACTATAGTTTTTGAAATTCCTGTCATAAATCCTTTGTCATTTTGAAACAGTGATTTCAGTATACTATAATTGCATACAAGTTTAATCAGAGTATTATGGAGTAATTATGGAAAAAATAGTTGGCGTTAAAGTTCCTGAACTTGGAATACTTAATGGCAGAGATTGCATTTTCATTGATTCTGTCACTCATAATGATTCTGGAAATCTGGAATTCAAAGGTGACATAAATGGCAGTCTTGCTGAAATAAACAAGAATAATAATTTGATTCCTTACATACTAACTTTTCATCGGGTGATTGCCTGCTTTTCGTGTGAATTGGATACATATGAAAACATAGGTATGTATTATCATTCAGATTATACGGATTTTAATATAGTTGAAAACAGTAAATGGCTTTCCACTATTCTGATAAGAGAAGATTTTGATAAATCAATATATAAGCATTATCAATTATTCACTTATGATTATGTATATAATATAATTGCCGAATCTTTCGATATTTGTTATGATATGTATAATTAGCCAAATACAAGTCAAATGCTACGAAGCGTATATTCATTCTGAATGGCTTTGGGGCAATAATTCTATTTTCCTGTAAATTAGTCTATGGTTTTATTCGAATGCAACCAAAAAATTATATTAGAATATTGCAATTGTAAAAAAATTGTGATACAATAAACATATAAAATTATTCGAAAGAAGGTATCCCCTATGGAAATCAAAAAGGCAGTAGAATTAGTTGAGAAAAAAACAGGTATTGACCTTCCGGATGAGAAGATCGAAAAGACAGTTTCTAAAGTAGCGACTAAGGAAAATATCGAAAAGGCAAAAGATATGGTCAGCAAGGTGGCTACCAAGGAGAACATAGAGAAGGTTAAGGAAAAAGTCGAGGACATTGTCGAGAAGATCAAGAAGTGATCAGGCAAAGGGGCATTTTCAGAGTGAAAGTGCTCCTTTTTTGTTAAATTTCGCACAAAGGAGGGCATAAGTGAATAAAATACTTGAAGTTTTAAAGAAAATAAGTCCATTTCACATTTTTATGCTGACTCTGGCAGGAACGGTGAATGCTTTCGGCATAACTCTTTTTCTTATGCCAGTTAAGCTTTATGACAGTGGTATATCAGGTACTTCAATGTTGCTTGCACAGGTAACGCCTGACGCGCTGTCACTTTCGGTGTTCCTTATAATTCTAAACATACCTCTTTTTCTGTACGGACTGAAAAAGCAGGGCAGCAGCTTTACACTGTCAGCTATTTATACTGTTGCAGTGTATTCTGTTATGGCATGGCTCATCACTGACGTTCTGCCAATAGATGTGAGTATAGCTTCGCCACTTGCTGGTACAGATCTGTTGCTATGTGCTTTGTTCGGCGGCGTGATATCTGGTATCGGCAGTGGTCTTGCGATACGTTTCGGCGGAGCTATGGACGGAATAGAGGTCATGGCGGTAATATTTGCAAAGCGTCTCGGATTGTCAGTAGGCTCGTTCGTAATGGTTTATAATGTCATACTATACATCCTCTGCGGAGCTGTCATACACAGTTGGATACTTCCGCTTTACTCTATTGTTACATACGGAGCAGCGTTAAAAACCGTGGATTATATAGTTGATGGTCTACAGCGTGAAAAAGCGGCAATGATAATAACCGCCCGTCCTGACGATATAAAAAAGGAGCTCATGGCGCAGTTTGGCTGCGGGATGACTCTTATAAATGCAGTTGGCGGCTACTCAGGAGAGAAGCGCACAGTGCTGTATTTTGTTGTGAATCGTTTCCAGGTTATGAAAATGAAGGATATTGTTCAGAAGATAGATCCTCTCGCCTACATAACCCTTACTGAAGTTGCGGATATCTTCTCCATTAATCAGGATAAGACATGAGAAAATACAATAAAAGCGTCCGTACCAGCGGACGCTTAGGTATTTATAGTGGTTTTCTTTCGAAAAGAAGAATGGGATAGCCCTCGTAGTATGGTTTTACTATCTCAGGGTGCTCATCAGCATAGGCGAAAATAGCCTCTGAAAGCCCATCTTTAAGCAGTCCCACAAGTTCTGAGAGGGGACGGTGATATAGTTCGTCACATATAGAAGCAAAGGTTATTGCGCGTCTGCCACCAACTTCCATGATGCGGTATGGCCAGATGCGGCAGTCGAAAGGCTTCTCGTCGCCCAGCATACAGCCGTTTTCCGTTAGCGCAGGACATGAGAAAAGCTCATCACCTTTCAATTCTCCAACTCTGAATATATAGCCTCCGTCCTTGGTGACAAACTGTACTTCTGGACGTGCGGCTTTTATTTTTTTACATAGCTCTGCGGTAAATACGGGAGTTTCCCATACGTCGTAGCGGTCGAAGATACAGCACAGTCGGCATTTTGCGCAGGCTTCGCTGCTAAGTATCTTTTTCAGCATAGTAAAGAGCTCCTTTCACATGAAAAGACTGAGCAGAAAAGCCGCTCCTGAAGCCGCAAGAGCCACAACTATCAGCGGCATTTCGAGAAAAGCGAGCAACAGTGCAACTGCTGTGCCTGCTGCGGCTGTCCACATATTATGGGTGGTATAGAAAATTGCTGGAATAGTCATTGCGGACAATACCGCGTAAGGTATATAGTACAGAAAACTTCTGAAAAAACGAGACTTTATCTTCTTGCGGAAGAAAGTAAAAGGAATCATTCTTATGAGGTAGGTTACACCTGCCATCACGGCGATATACACAGCTAAACTCATGTGGCAGCTCCTTTCTCTACGTCCTTTACGGGGAATATGAGAGCTGCAAGCATTGAAGCTGCAATTGCGGAAATTATTATAGCAAATCCCTCACTGACTACAGGCAGTGCGTATCTGAACATAACGCTGAGAGCAGCTGCAATAACCGCTACAAAGAGCACTCCATGCTGTTTCTTAGCAGGGGGGATGACGATAGCAATGAACATTCCGTACAGAACTATTTCCATAGCCATGCTTACTGATGCAGGGAGAAGTTCTCCTGCAGCCGCTCCGAGGGCAGTTCCAATTATCCAGCCAGCTGCGGAAATGAAGATCATTCCGTACATATACGCTGGGGTCAGGGGGGCTTTTTGAGCTGAGCATACTGCAAAGATTTCATCGGTAATACCGTATGAGGCTAATAGTCTGTGGGGAGTAGTAAAACACTTGTCCAGCTTCTGTGAAAGAGAGAGAGCCATAAGAGAGTATCGTATATTGATAGTAAGCTGAAGAAGTATCATTTCGATGATAGCTCCGCCGGCAGCGATAACGTCAATTCCTGCCTTCTGTCCTGCGGATGTAAGGTTCAAAGCGGATATGACAGAAGCCTGAAATACTGAAAGCCCTGCCTTGTTGACCGCAAGAATGCCTAAACCGAAAGATACCGAAAGATACCCTAAGCAAATAGGGATACCATGGGACATTCCTCGCAAAAATTTGCTTTTCAATAAAATTCCTCCGTTGTATCTGAAAACGGTATTAAGTGTAATACCTGTACAGGAACTTTAAGTATAATTATAAGTGGAAAACTTTTCAAAAGGTTTGTTTCAAATTTCTCAGAACCTTTATTTATTTTTTTCGCCATAGGACACCCAATAAAAAATAAGCCTTTTGCATAATTGCAATGGTGTTCTATGGCGAAAAATATAGCTAATAGTTTTAAAAAAGGGTTTAAAGTACTCACTGCAGTACGTGGAGACGTCCATAGTACTGAGGAGATTATCCCTCAGAAAGTTTTACCCGATAAATACACATAAAATTTCTGAATAAGCATTACGTATAATGCCGTTCTTACATATCGTTTCTGTTTTCGAGCGCCTTGAAAAGAGTAACCTCGTCGGCGTATTCAAGAATACCTCCGACAGGCAGACCGAAAGCAAGGCGAGTGACCTTTATTCCCAAAGGTTTAAGTAGTCCTGCTATATACATAGCAGTAGCATCGCCTTCAACGGTGGGGTTAGTCGCCATTATGACCTCTTTCACACCGCCCTCGGAAATTCTTGCGAGGAGCTCTTTTACGCGAAGCTTATCGGGAGTAATGCCGTCCATAGGTGAAAGCAGACCATGAAGAACATGGTACACGCCGCCGTACTCTCTTGTACGCTCGAAAGCTGTGACGTCTTTGGGGTTCTCTACGACACAGATAACACTTTTATCGCGCTGCGGATCATCACAGATAGGGCATATATCCCTTTCTGTGAGATTTTGACAGCATTTGCAACAGTGAACGTTTTTCTTTGCGTCTATGAGAGCCTTTGCGAAGTCCTCGACAGCTTCCGTATCCAGAGACATGACATGATAAGCGAGTCTCTGTGCTGATTTCATGCCAATACCAGGGAGAGAAGCGAACTTCTCCGCTAATATGACAAGAGGAAGCGCGTTGTGGTCAGCCATTATTTATCAGAAAAGGCCTGGGAGAGAAACTCCGCCTGTGATTTTACCCATTTCATTTTCTGTTGTGGATTCAACGTTGTTAACAGCTTCATTTACAGCGCTGATGATGAGATCTTGGAGCATATCTATATCGTTAGGGTCAACGACTTCTGGTTTGAGAGTGAGAGACTTGATAGTCTTTTTACCTGTGATAGTAACTTCAACAGCTCCGCCGCCTGCTGTGGCAGAGAACTCTCTTGCTTCGATATCTTCCTGGAGCTCAGTGATCTGATCCTGCATTTTCTGAGCCTGCTTGATCATCTGATTCATGTTCTGAGCGCCACCGCCGTTGATATTCTTTGGTATTCTTGCTTTCATTTTAAATTCTCCTTTGAAAATATGATTTCTTATTTTTATATCAAGCAAAGTTTATTTGCTTTTAAAGCTTTACTGATTCTCCATAGAGGTTTCTATCTTACTTTCCACAGCCTTTTTTATGAGGCTTTCCGCAAGATTTCTCTGTTCTGTTACTGTTGTGGCACATTTTGCCTTTATTAAAAAGCGCTGTCCCAATACTTTAGCGATAGCCGCTCCCAATGAGGTTGCATTCTCCTTGACTTTGAACAGGTCCATGAAGAAGCGATTTTGGGCGGTAATGAAGATATAATTACCTGCTGTGCCTGCAAATGAGCCGTCAAGACTTCCAGCAACGGCAGGGTTTATCTGTCGGAATTCGTCTAGTATCTCTCCCCAACGGTCGCACGGGCGTATATCTTCGGGCTTAAGATTTTTCAAATCTACAGTGGGAATTATCTTCTCGTCGGAAGGGGTCGCACTTGCCTCGAGTATTTCGGGCTGTTCAGGCAATTGTATACCATTCTGCACAGTTTTCGGAGCTGAATTTATCTTATCCTCTAACTGTTTTATTTTATCATATATTTCGGAATTGTCAATACTTTCAGGAGCATTCTTTACATTTCCGCAAAGTTTTATGAGTGACATCTCAAATTCCACACGTTTGTTCATGGCATTTTGCATACGATCCCTACATTCCTGCAAAGATGATAGCCTGTCCATTATCGCGGAGAGGTCACTTTTTTCTGCAATGGCCTTTAAACGCTGCATTTCGTCAGGTATACACACTATGAGCTTCTCAGCGTTTTCGGGAGAAGCTTTTATGAGCATGACATTGCGGAACTGCATGATAAGCTCGTCGCAAAGCCTTGCGAGATCCTTTGACATATCGTAGAGAGAAGCTGTTATTGACAGAGAATTTGCTGTATCCGAGTCTGTTATAGCTTCCAGCATATTATAAAGGTAGTCTCTTCCTGCTATGCCTGCAGCGTTGGAGACAGCTTCTGCATCTATTATTTCAGCGCAGACCGAGCACTGGTCGAGCAATGATACAGCGTCACGCATACCTCCGTCTGCAAGCTTTGCTATCATAGCAGCACCGTCTTCTGTGAGGGAGATATCTTCCTGTGAAGCGATATAGCTTATGCGTTTTGCGATGTCCTCAGCCTTTATCCTGCGGAAGTCATAACGCTGACAACGGGAAACGATAGTCGCAGGAACTTTATGTATCTCTGTTGTAGCTAGTATGAATTTAACGTATGGAGGTGGCTCTTCCATTATTTTAAGCAAGGCGTTGAAAGCACCTGCGGAGAGCATATGCACCTCGTCTATGATATAAATCTTGAAAGCTCCACGCTCAGGAGTATATATAGCAGCATCGCGTAGATCGCGGATATTGTCAACGCCGTTGTTTGAAGCCGCATCTATTTCAACTATATCTGTAAGAGCACCGCTGTCTGCGTCACGGCAGATGTCGCACTCGAGGCAGGGATTGCCATCCTTCATATTGCGGCAATTCACAGCTTTTGCAAGGATACGTGCGCAGGTAGTCTTTCCTGTACCTCTTGAGCCTGTGAAAAGGTATGCATGGGCAGTTTTGCCGCTAATGATCTGATTTTTTAGAGCTTCCGTAGTGTATTCTTGGGATATGACGTCGTCAAAGGTCATTGGTCGCCATTTACGGTAAAGTGCCTTGTACACAGCCTTTTCTCCTTTCACTGTTCTTCCTTTTTATCCGCCTTTTTCAAAGCGATAATGCCGCGATAGTAGTGTTTGAAGTCGTCGGCATTGTCAATATTATTGAGTATCGCAAGCTTGTAGAGCTCCGCGCTTTTTTCGGTATTTCCGAGCATAGCCTGAGCTATGGCAGCTCCCCCTACAGCACTTGCATAGTTTTCATGTTTTTCAATGGACTCGCCGAACCATTTCAAAGCGGTTCGGCCGTCGTTCATTTTAAGGTACATATTTCCCAGCTCACAGCGTATCCTGTCACGGTAGCGGTAATCCTTGGTCATGAGTTCTTTGTAGAGAGACTCAGCCTTTTCATAGTATCCGTTTCCTACATGGCAACGCGCCTCAAAAATAGGCAGCTCAGGGATGTAGAAACCATTCCCTTCCGCATTTTCGTAGCAGATGAGAGCGTTCGGAAAAACATTCAGGATATGGTAGCAGCGGCCACGGTAGAATTCCAGAAGGGCAGTTTCTTGCTGAGAAAGCTTTCCATTGTCGTTTCTGATGTCAGTAAACTGCTCAAGGGCCATGCGGTAGTTATTCTTGTGGAACAGGTCAAGAGCCTGTTCAAAGAGTATAGAACTCTTCTTCAGGCCTGTAAAGGCATTACCGATGAGTTCTTCATCATAGAGGTGAAATAGCTTGCCTTTGTATTTGGCAATCATTTCGGTAGAAAAGACTATCATAAAGAACAGGAAGCCGGCTATCATCAGGTCTATTACCTCAGTATAGCGTATAGAACCACCCTTATTCTTTAAAACTTCATAGACCATGATACCTGTCATAGACAGTGGAACAAAAGCGGCAGCCTTGACTACGGACCGCTTTATGCACAGCAGTACGCGCTTAGCGCGCATTGCGAGGATAGAACGGAACATTTCATGCACCCCCATGTCTAAAGGAAAATTCCGAAACATAGATGTGCAGGCT
>JAEEGJ010016347.1_pt1 | contig 17054 bp, 14 predicted proteins | sample 8958761 | NCBI WGS metagenome assembly JAEEGJ01 (sample SAMN16246546, study PRJNA631951) | gut metagenome | biome: gut microbiome; feature: rumen; material: RS-attached | host: Bos | place: Iran: Karaj | collected 2018-10 | reverse complement strand
ATCTGGCCGTTCAGCTGGAAATGCTTCATTGTACTTTAATTTAAAAATGTGTTACTCAGTCTTCTGTTTCAAAGACCCCATTGCACCAAAAAGCCTTGCGCTTTTTTAAGCGCGCAAAGATACGGATAATTTTTTGATTCGCAAATTATTTCCGCGGGTGGTGCGCCAGGACGGCGGCCTGCCAGGTGGAGGAATCGATGTGGGTGTAGATCTCGGTGGTGAGGATGGACTCGTGGCCGAGCATCTCCTGGACGACGCGGAGGTCCGCCCCGCCCTCGATGAGGTGCGTGGCGAAGGAGTGGCGGAAGGTGTGCGGGGAGATTTCCTTGTGGATGCCCGCGGCCATCGCCTGGTCCTTGACGACGCCGAAGACGTAGACGCGGCTGAGGGGGCGGCCGTTCCGGTTCAGGAACAGGATGTCCTCGAAGGCGCGGGCGGCCGGTTCCGGGCGGGCCGGAAGGTAGTTCCGGATGGCGTCGGCGGCCATGTCCCCGAGGGGGATGACGCGCTGCTTGTTGCCCTTGCCGACGACATCGACATACCCTTCGTCCAGGTGGACGTGCGAGATCTGCAGGCCGGTGCACTCGCTCACGCGGAGGCCGCAGCCGTACAGGACCTCCAGGATGGCGCGGTTCCGCAGGCCCGCCGGCGAGCGGGTGTCCACCGAGGAGATGATCGCGTCGACCTCCTCCACCGACAGGACGGCGGGGAGGTACTTCCCGAGCTTGGGGGCGTCGATGCGGTCGCAGGGGTTGTCCTTCAGGTCGCCTTCCTCGATGCACCAGTTGAAGAAGGAGCGGAAGGAACTGAGCATCCGGGCCTGGGAGCGCTTGGAAAGGCCCTTTTGGATGCGTCCCGAGAGATAGCGCTCCAGCTCCGCCGGCCCGATGTCGGCCGGCCGGTATCCTTCATACGCCGCCAGGAGTCCCTCCACGTCCCGGGCGTAGGATGCCACCGTGTTGGGCGACATCCCGCGCTCGATCCGCAGGTAGTTGCGGAAATCCTCGGCGAGACGGCTCATCAGAGCGTGCCGTACTTGCGGCCGTACTCGAGCATCTGCCCGAGGTAGTCGTCGGAGTAGACGACCTCGTAGTCGACGACCTTCCCGTCCTTCTCCACCGGCCGGATCTCCGGGTTGATGAAGCCGCCGTAGGGCTTCAGGCCCAGGGCGTCGTAGCGCTCCTTCACCTCCTTGTGGAGGGCCGGGTCGATATGGACGGCGTAGGTCTCGATGAGGTGCTTGCCGGCGGCGTAGTCGCCCTCGGACTTGATGCGCTGGATCTCGGCGAGGAGCTCGGCGAACAGGGCGCGGAGCTTCACGTAGTCATTGACCACGAAATAGGTCTTGCCGTCGCGGACCTTCTTTTCGATGACGTTGTCCGCGGCGCCCTTCTCGAAGCACCATTCGGCGACGAGCTTGCGGTTCTGCATGTGGGCCTCGGTGTTGGGCCGGCCCAGCTCCACGCGGTTGAACTGCACCATCAGGCCGTTGCGGATGTAGCTGTCATATTCGGCCTTGTAGGCCTCCGGGTCGGGCATGATGCCCAGCTCGACCATCTTCGGGTCGGCGGTGTAGTAGAGGCCGAACAGGTCGGCGCGGGCTTCCTCCAGGGCGGAGGCGTATTCGCCCATCGCGGTCGTGGACACGCCCGGCAGCAGCTGGCCGGAGCCGTGGCCCAGGCACTCGTGCAGGTCCGTGTGGATCTCGTCGGCGACGGTGCCCCACTGCTTCGAGCGGGCGACTTCCGCCTCGTCCCAGGCGAACTCGGAGAGGACGCTCTTCGGGAACTCCTGCGCGGAATAATCATAGGTATGGGTGATGTTCGCGATCGTGACGCTCTTGGAGCCGTGGTCCTTGCGGATCCAGTCGGCGTTCGGGAGGTTGATGCCGATAGGCGTGGACGGATAGCTGTCGCCGGCGAGGCAGACGGCGTTGATCACCTTCGCGGAAACGCCCTTGACGGTGGCCTTCTTGAAGCGCGGGTCCACGGGGGAGTGGTCCTCGAACCACTGGGCGTTGGCGCTCAGGGTCTCGGTGCGGCGCGAGGCGTCGAAGTCCTTGATGTTGACATAGCCCTCCCAGGCGCCCTTGCGGCCCAGCGGGTCGTTGTAGTCCTCGACGAAGCCGTTGATGAAGTCCACGGTGCCGAGGGTGTCCTTCACCCACTCGATGTTGAACTCGTCCCACTTGCGGAGGTCGCCGGTGCGGTAATACTCCACCAGGAGGTCCAGGGCGCGGGCCTGGATGTCGTTCTCGGCCACGGCGCGGGCCTTCACGAGCTCGCCGCAGATCTTCTCGAGGGCGGGGGAGTAGATGCCGCCCACCTTCCAGGGCAGTTCCCGGACGACGCCGTCCTCACCCTTGACGACCTTCGTGTTGAGGCCGTAGGAGATGGGGCAGTTGTCCTTCGGGTCCATGATGCCGGCGTAGTATTTCTCCACCTCGTCGCGGGTGACGCCGTCGTAGAAGTTCACGGCCGACAGGGCGACGATGTCGCCGGAAGTCTCCGTGGAACGGCGCTGAGGATATCTTTCCGGATTGTAGACCACGTCCAGGAGGTCGTCATCGTCGATGCCGACGGCCTTCAGGAGCTCCGCGAAATAGGGCTGCGGGCAGGCCGGGAAGAACTTGTCCTCGGCGTAGTGGTGGTGCATGCCGTTGGAGAAGAACAGGCGCTTGGCATAGACCGTAAAGGCTTCGAAATCAGCGCTCTTGCGGTCGCCCTTGTAGTTCTCCAGGATGTTCTCCACCGCATGGCGGACGCGGAGGTTGTCCTTGCAGTTCTGGTCCCAGAGGATGTCGCGGCCGTATTTGGCGGCTTCGGCGAGGTGGTAGGCGTACTCCTTCTGTTTCAGGGAGAGGCTGTCCCAGCCGGGGACCTGGTAGCGCATCACTTTGAGGTCGGCGAACGAGTCGACGGTATAGCGGAACGGCTGCTCCGCCTTCTTTTCCGAGCAGGCGCCCACGAGGGCGGCGGCTCCCAAAGTCATCATCATCTTGCAGAAACGGTTCATAGGTGTCAATTTGGTGCAAAATTATGAAATAAATCATTAACTTTGCCCGACTTGTTCTTTTTAATGGCGAAAGTCCGTCTCATACTCGTGTCGTTCCTGGCCCTGCTGTTCTGCTCCTGCGAGCGGGACGGGCTGGACACGACCCTGTCCGTCGGTCCCTTCGGGAAGGAATCCCGTCAGGTGCTGCTCCTGTACGAAGCCGGCTTCAATTCCCTGAGCGCCGACATCCACCGGAACATCAATGTCCTGAAGGAGGGGTATCTCCCCGGCAAGGGACGGAACGACGACGTCGTCCTGGTATTCAGCCATCTGACCCTGCATGACCGGCGGGTCTATGACCAGGAAACCGCCCCGGCCCTGTTCCGGCTGTACAGCAAGAATGGGGAAGCCTGCTCGGACACGCTCAAGGTGTGGCCGGTGGGAACGCCCGTCGCGAACAAGGAGACGATGACGGAAGTCTTCAACTGGGTCCGGGAATCCTTCCCGGCCGCCGGGTACGGCGCCGTCCTGTCCTCCCACGCCACCGGCTGGCTTCCGGAAGACTATTATTCCAATCCCAAGAGATACGAGGGACGGGACCGCGGCAGCTCCGTCTCCTGGAGCCCGCGGCTGAAATCGTTCGGCCAGGAATACTACGGGAACGGGACCCGGATCCAGGAGATCGAACTTAAGGACCTGGCGGCCGCCATTCCCTACAAACTGGACTACATCCTGTTCGACTGCTGCCTGATGGGCACCGTGGAAGTCGCCTGGGAGCTTCGGAACGTGTGCTCCTACGTGGCCTTCTCGCCCTGCGAGATCCCGGCTGCGGGCCTTGACTTCGAGCGGCTGACGGAACATCTGCTGAAGCCGGATATCCCGGATGTGAAGGCGGTTTGCGAGGACTATTACGCCGCTTACGAGACCGACTCCATCTACGGGGCGACCATCACCCTGGTGGACTGCGCCCGGCTGGACCCGCTGGCCGCGGTCTGCCGCGACCTTTTCGACCGCTACCGTTCCGGCATCCGGAACCTCAGCGGGAAGAATGTCCAGGTGTACGACCGCCTCCACGGGGGCTATTATGTCTTCTTCGACCTCAAGGACATGCTCCGGGAAGCCGGCGCGTCGGATGCGGATCTCGCTTCCCTCCAGGCCGCCCTGGACGAGGCCATCGTTTACGAGGCCCATACCGCCCGCTTCATCGACGTGCGGCTGACCAGGGTCTGCGGGCTCGCGACGTACCTGCCCGCCTATCCGAACTACAGGCGGGACATCTACCACGGCACGGAGTTCCTGGACGGTTTCTATAAAGAGAATGTCGCCTGGAACCAGGCGACGATGCTCGTGGAATAGTTTCCTTTTTTCATGATTCTACGGTCCCGCCAGTACGCAGCGGGCGAGTTTGGCGTAGTGCTCCTCCGACAGGATGCCGGCCTTGCGCATCCCTTCGAGCGTCCATTGGTCCTGCGGCTGGTGCGTGCGGTAGAGGACGATGGAATGGGCCTCGTCCCGGGAGATGTGCGGATGGCGGGCCAGATCGCGTTCTGAGAGCGTCCAGATGGGGTAAGGCTCCGGCGGCGAACAGGAGATGAGGTCCTTCAGGGCGTCGTATTTCTCCCGGTCGAAATGGTAGATTTCCAGCAGCTGTTCCGGGTGCGAATAGCCCCCGAGCGAGGTCCGGTAGGACACCATCTTCGCTGCGAAATACGGACCGATGCCGGGCAAGGTCTCGAAGGCGGCGCTGTCGGCCTTGTTCAGGTCGATGCGGGGGATGTCGATGTACGGTTCCAGGCGGTCGAAGACCGAATCGGCCACCACGAAGGACTTGGCGAAGTCCGCGGGCCGGCGGAAACGGCCGCCTTTCTCGCGGTAATTCAGGATGGACTGCGCCTGTTTTTCGGAAAAGCCCAGGCGCATCAGGTCCTCCAGCGAGACGGTGTTCGGGTTGAACCGGAAGGTTTCCACCCGGCGCGGGGAGGCCTTCTCCCGGATGCGGACGGCGTCCGGGCTGCGGTCCGCCGGTTTCCGGTAGTAGACCGTATCCTTTTCTTCGGCCACCGGCTCCGGTTCCGCCCTGGACTCCGCTTTCGGCCGGATCCGTTCCACGATGTACACGGTGTCCGGGTGGTCGCGGTCCGCGACCAGACGCGTCACCGCCGCCTTGTGGATGAACAGGGCGGTTTCGAATCCGATGATGAGGAATACGAGGGCGATGGCGCCCGTGGTGAAGCTACTCTTCAGGGTCTTCTGTCTCTTCCCCTCTTCCATAACGCTTCTTCTTGACAGGTTTCACCGGCTCCGCGCCGGCCACGACGATGACGATCTCGCCTTTGGGTTCATGCTCCCGGAACCAGGCGGCGACTTCCTGGAGGGTGCCTCTCCGGTGCTCCTCGTGGAGCTTGGAGATTTCGCGGGCGACGGAGCAGCGGCGTTCCGGCCCGAAGTGTTCCGCGAACTGTTCCAGCGTCTTCACGAGCCGGTAGGGGGACTCGTAGAAGACCATGGTGCGGGTTTCCGCCTCGAGGGCGGTGAGGAGGGTCTGCCGGCCTTTCTTCTGCGGGAGGAAGCCCTCGAAGCAGAAGCGGTCGCACGGCAGGCCGGAGGAGACGATGGCCGGGATGCAGGCCGTGGCGCCCGGGAGGGTCTGGACCTCGATCCCTTCCTCCGCGCAGGTGCGGGCCAGCAGGAAGCCCGGGTCGGAGATGCCGGGCGTGCCGGCGTCGCTCACCAGGGCGACGTTCAGCCCGCCCAGGATGCGCTCCTTCACGAGCTGGACCGTCTGGTGTTCGTTGAACTTGTGGTGCGACTGGAGGGGGCGGCGGATGTCGTAGTGGTGGAGGAGCACCGAGCTGGTGCGGGTGTCCTCCGCCAGGATGAGGTCCGCCTCCTTCAGGACCTGTACGGCCCGGAAGGTCATGTCGTCCAGGTTCCCGACCGGGGTCGGGACGATGAAAAGCTTCCCCGCCATCAGCCCAGTTTCTTGCGGATGGCCATCATGAAGTTGTACACGATGTCGGACTTGAGGTTCCAGTCCGGGAACCGCGCCAGCAGGTAGTCCACGGCCTCGTCCAGGGAGGTCAGGGCATCCAGCTCGCCGATGGTCTTGTCATACAGGGCGTAGTCCTCCTTGAACAGGGTGCCGATGAACAGGGCCCGGTCGTACATCGAGATGCCGCTCCGGATGTGCTTCACCGAAAGCCCCGGCTTGTCCAGCCGCCAAGGCAGCCGCTCCGTTTCCGGATGCGGCGCGGGCGCGGGCTTGGGTTCCGGCTCGGGTTCGGGTTCGGGTTCCGGCCCTTCGACAGGCTCAGGGACCGGAACGGGCTCTTCGACTGCTTCGACAGGCTCCGCAACCGGTTCGGGAACCGGCTCTTCGGCCGGCTCGATAACCGGAATCTCCTCGACCACCGGCTCGGGGTCGACCACGGGTTCGGGCTCCGGGAGGTCGGAGACGCCGATTTCCATGTCGGTGAAGTCCGACTCCTCGACGGGTTCCTCCGCGGGGAGCTGCCGGAGGGCTTCCAGCTTGTTTTCGAACTGGAGAACCTTCTCCTTGAGCGCGGCGAGTTCGGCTTCGAGTTCCCGCAAGATTTCTGTTCTATTATTCTCCATAAATGACTATCTTTGCATAAGTCAACCTAACAAAGTTAAGGAAATGTTTTTGGAAAACACAAAAAAATCGGGCAGCATCGAGGTCATCTGCGGCTCGATGTTCTCCGGCAAGACGGAGGAACTGATCCGGAGGCTCAAGCGGGCCCAGTTCGCCAAGCAGAAAATCGCCACGTTCAAGCCCACCATCGACAAGCGCTACTCGGACCTGGACGTGGTCTCGCACGACTCCCACAGCATTTCCTGCACCCCCATCAAGACCCCTTCCCGGATGCTCCAGATCGACCCGGACGTGGAGGTCGTCGGCATCGACGAGGCCCAGTTCTTCGATGACAGCATCATCAGCGTGTGCCAGGAACTCGCCGGCCGGGGCGTCCGCGTGATCATCGCCGGCCTGGACACGGACTTCCTCGGGAAGCCCTTCGGCCCCATGCCCGGCCTGATGGCCATCGCCGAGGACGTCCAGAAGGTCCATGCCATCTGCGTCCGCTGCGGCTCCCTCGCGAACCATTCGCACCGCCTCTCCGCCAGCAAGAAACTGGTCGTCCTGGGCGAGAAGGATACCTACGAACCCCTCTGCCGCGACTGCTACAACAAGGCGGTCCAGGAGGACAAGGAAGCGTGACAACCTCCGGGATGCAAAGAAAAAGGACAGCCCTCGCTGAGAGCTGTCCATTTTCTTTCAAGATGCTTTCAATCTTAGATTTCAGCAAAACTGTAACGTCCGGAGCGGCTATCGAAAACAACGCCGTAAGTCTTGCTCGGAAGAGGCTTTTGCCCGATTTCGTCATAGATATCAAGGTAGAGGAACGCGGCCTTGAAATCGATGTCAGCTTTTTTGGTCAGGTCCAGGAAGAAGGATTCCAGGTCGCTTTCCGTAAGGGTGGTGTGATGGACGGAATACTGGTTTGGCCCCCAGATTTCAGGGGATTTCCCATCATAGAGCAACTCTGCGGAAGCATTGACCGACAATTCGATACTATAGTGGCAGGCGCTCGTGGCAAAGAGCGCGCAGACCAGCGAAAGGAGGGCAAGGACGCGTTTCATAGGCCGGATCAGTCTTCGACGTTGTCCAGGGCGGCCCGGATCTTGGCCTCGATCTCGTCGGCGAGTTCGGGGTTGTCCTGGAGGAGCTTCTTGACGGCTTCGCGGCCCTGCGCGAGCTTCTGGTCGTTGTAGCTGAACCAGGAGCCGGACTTGGCGATGATGCCGAGCTCCACGCCCAGGTCCACGAGCTCGCTCGTGTGGGAGATGCCTTCGCCGAAGACGATGTCGAATTCCGCCTTCTTGAACGGCGGGGCCATCTTGTTCTTCACGACCTTCACCTTCACGTGGTTGCCGAGGGCTTCCTCGCCGTCCTTGATCTGGGTGGTGCGCCGGATGTCCAGGCGGACGGAGGCGTAGAACTTCAGGGCGTTGCCGCCGGTCGTGGTCTCGGGGTTGCCGAACATGATGCCGATCTTCTCGCGGAGCTGGTTGATGAAGATGCAGCAGGTGTTCGTCTTGGAGATGTTCGCGGTGAGCTTGCGGAGGGCCTGGGACATCAGGCGGGCCTGGAGGCCGACCTTGTTCTCGCCCATCTCGCCTTCGATTTCCGCTTTCGGAGTCAGGGCGGCGACCGAGTCGATCACGACGATGTCGATGGCGCCGCTCCGGATGAGGTTGTCTGCGATCTCGAGCGCCTGCTCGCCGTTGTCGGGCTGCGAGATCAGGAGGGTTTCGAGGTCCACGCCCAGGGCCTTCGCATAGGTCCTGTCGAAGGCGTGTTCCGCGTCGATGATGGCGGCGATGCCCCCGGCCTTCTGCGCCTGGGCGATCGCGTGGACGGCGAGGGTGGTCTTACCGCTGGATTCGGGGCCGTAGATCTCGATGATCCTTCCTTTCGGGTAGCCGCCGATTCCGAGCGCGTGGTCCAGGGCGATGGACCCGCTCGGGATGACCTGCGCCGCATCCCATTCTGGCTGATCTCCCAACTTCATGATGGTACCTTTCCCGTAATCCTTCTCGATCTTGTCGATCGTCGCCTGCAATGCCTTCAGTTTGGCGGCATTGACTTCCGCACCGGTCTTTTCTTCTACTGCTTTAGCCATAATGTTGTTTGTTTTTCGTTTCCCGGGCGCTTCGGCCCGATTGGTACAAAGTTAGGAAATAAAATGGTAAAACAAAGGGGAAATCAAGGCCCTTGTCCGTTTCCGCGTGCAAAGATCGGCCCATTTTGTGCCAGATTACGGTACATATAAAGAGTCTTTGTTATATTCTTGCAAAAATGTTAAATTTGTAGACCTTATGGAAAAGACCAGGCTCCTCGGAAAAACGCCCGCCGAACTCAAGGAAATCGCCCTTGCGGCCGGGCTGCCGGGATTCACGGGCGGGCAGATCGCCCAGTGGATCTACGGCAAGCGCGTGCGCTCCATCGCGGAAATGACGAACATTTCCAAGGCGGGGCGCGAGCGGCTGGAGGAGCGGTACGAGGTGGGCGTCGCCCTCCCGCTGGACAAGGCGGAGTCCGTCGACGGCACCTGCAAATACCTTTTCCCCGTGAACGGCGATCCCGGCAACGCCGTGGAGGCCGTCATGATTCCCGACGGGGACCGCAAGACCCTGTGCGTGTCCTCCCAGGCCGGCTGCAAGATGGGCTGCAAGTTCTGCATGACGGGCCGCCAGGGCTTCCACGGGAGCCTTTCCGCGGCCGACATCCTCTCCCAGTTCTTCGGCATCGACGAGGCGGCGGAGCTCACGAACACCGTGTTCATGGGCATGGGCGAGCCCCTGGACAACTGGGAGGAAGTGAAGCGCGCCATCGAGGTGCTCACCGCGGACTGGGGGTTCGCCTGGAGCCCCAAGCGCATCACCCTCTCCACCATCGGCGTCCTGCCCAACCTGAAGCGTTTCCTGGACGAGTGCAAGTGCCATCTGGCCGTGAGTCTCCACAACCCCTTCCCGGAGGAGCGCTTCGCCCTCATGCCCGTGCAGAAGGCCTATCCCATCCAGGACGTCATCGCCCTGATCCGCCAATATGATTTCACCGGCCAGCGCCGCGTGAGTTTCGAATACACGATGTTCGCCGGGCACAACGACACGCCCCGGCACGCCGACGCCCTCCTGCGCCTCCTGCACGGCCTGGAGTGCCGCGTGAACCTCATCCGGTTCCATCAGATCCCGGATTTCCCGTACGGCACCAGCCCGCAGGCCGCGATGGAGGCCTTCCGCGACCGCCTCGCCCGGGGCGGGATCACCGCCACCATCCGCGCGTCCCGGGGCGAGGACATCTTCGCCGCCTGCGGCCTCCTGGCCGGGCAGCACAACCACGCTTAGTACCATGAAGAGATATCTGCTCCTGCTGTTCCTGTTCGCTTCCGCGGTCCTGTCGGCGCAGACCACCACGTCCGCCGGCTTCGGCCTGGACCCGTCCGACGAGAAGGCCGTCGCCGAGATGAAGGCCCGGATGGAACGGATCCGGAAGCGCCGGCCCACGCTGGCCCTCGTCCTGAGCGGCGGCGGCGCCAAGGGGGCGGCCACCGTGGGCGCGCTCAAGTACCTGGAACAGTACAAGTTCCCGGTGGACATGGTCGTGGGAACGAGCATCGGCGGCCTCATCGGCGGCGTCTACGCGATGGGCTACACCCCCGATTTCCTGGACTCCCTGATGCGGAACATCGACTGGGACCGCACGATGAGCGACCGGATCGACTGGGAATACATCCCTTACGGCCGCCGGCGGTACAAGGAGCGGTTCGTCCTGTCCATCCCGTTCTTCTACAGCGCCAAGGATTTCCAGAACCAGCTCCAGGAAGACATCCGGTACGCCAATCCCACGGACGGCAAGCTGCATCTCGCGGCCGGCGACGACCAGGCCGAGGGCATGAAGCTCCAGCGCCTGATGAGCAGCCTCCCGTCCGGCTACATCTTCGGCCAGAACGTCCAATATCTCATCTCCAGCCTCACCCCGGGCTATGCCGATTCCACGGACTTCCTCCGGCTGCCGGTCCCGTTTGCCTGCGTGGCGACGGACGTCGTCTCCGGCCGGGCGAAGGTCTGGCACAACGGCAGCCTCAACACGGCGATGCGCTCCACGATGTCCATCCCGGGCTTCTTCTCCCCGGTCCGCACCCGCGGCATGGTGCTCGTGGACGGCGGCATGCGCAACAACTTCCCGGTGGACCTCGCCCGGCAGATGGGCGCCGACATCGTCATCGGCGTGGACCTCTCCGACTCCAAGTCGGGCTATGAGGAGATCCACAACATCGCCGACATCCTCTGGCGCGGCATCGACATGTTCGCCGAGGATTCCTTCGAGCGGAACATCCGCAACGTGGACGTGCGCATCAAGCCGGACCTCACCGGCTACGGGATGATGAGCTTCGACGCCGTGGCCATCGACACGATGCTCAACCGCGGCTACAAGGCCGCCGAGGAGATGAAGGAGGAACTGGACGCCGTCCGCCGCTGGGTGGGGACCGACACCCTCCGGTACGCCGGTCCGAAGGCCATCGACATCGACCGGACCCCCGTCCTCATCGACAGCATCGAGATCCTGGGCGTCTCCGGCAAGGAAGCGGACTACCTGCGGGCGAAACTGAAGGTCCATGCGGGCGACCGGGTCTCCCGCGACGACGTGGAGGACGCCCTGAACACCATCTTCGGCAAAGGTTCCTACGAGTATGTCAGCTACGACATGCTGGGCAAGGAGGAGCCGTTCCACCTGAGGATCAACTGCAAGCGCGGCCCGAAGCACCTGCTGGGCGTGGGCTTCCGGCTGGATACGGAGGATCTCGTGTCCCTGCTGCTGAACGTGGGCCTGAACACGACGGCCATGCGCGGCTCGTCCCTGGACCTGACCGCCCGGGTGGGCGCGAACCCGTACCTGGACGTGCACTATGCCTACGAGACGCCCAAGTGGCCTACCTTCAACGTCCGGGCGGACCTCCGCTGGACGGACCACAACAACTTCCTGATGGGGGAGAACCGCTTCAACGTCGCATACCTGACCTCCACGCAGGAGGTCTATGCCTCCAACATGGAATGGTCGAACTTCGACGTGAAGGGCGGTCTGCGGAACACCTACTTCAACATCGCGCACCTGCTGGCGAGCGACGTGATCGGCGACTATGACCGCTCCCTGTGGAAGATGGACTATCCGGGCGTGTTCATCGACGGAACCGCCTACACGCTGGACGACGGCTATTTCCCGCGCCAGGGCTTCTCCGCGCACCTGCGCTACGACCTTGTCTCCCGCATGTTCGACGGCCCCGACTATCCGGGCTTCTTCGGCATCGTCTCGGGCTCGGGCCAGATGCCCGTCCCCATCGGCCGGCGCTTCACCCTGTCGATGATGGGCGGTTTCCGCTTCATCTTCGGTGACGACATCCCGATCCCGTTCGCGAACGTCCTCGGCGGCGAGATGGCCGGACGCTACGTGGACCACCAGCTGCCGTTCATCGGCATCAACAACGCCGCGTTCCGGCGCAACAACCTGGTCGTCCTCCGCTCGGATCTCCGCTACGAGATCTTCCGCAACAACTACATCACCGCGGCCTTCAACTACTCCCGCGACTTCTTCAGCTTCCGCCAGTTCGAAACCGGCGAGAACCTCTACGGCTTCGGCCTGGGCTATGCCTACGACACCGTCGTGGGCCCGTTCAAGGCCCTCGTCCACTGGTCTTCGATGACCCGCAAGGTGGGCGCCTACCTGTCCCTCGGCTTCGATTTCTAGGCCCATGGAAGAGAAGAAGGTCCTCGAACGGCTGCAGCGCCAGTGCGCAAGGATGGAGTACTGCGTCTCCGACATCCGCCGCAAGGCCCTGAAGGCGATGGAAGGCGACGAGGACGCCGCCGAAAGGATCGTCGCTTCGCTGGTCAAGGACCGCTTCGTCGACGACCGGCGCTACGCCGCCGCCTTCGCCCGCGAGAAATCCGCCCTGCAGGGCTGGGGAACGGTGAAAATCCGCTTCCAGCTCCGCGGGAAAGGCGTTTCCGACGAGATCGTCACCGAGGCCCTGCAGGAGATCGACCCTGCGAAGGCGGCTTCGAAACTGGATAAACTGGCCGCGGAAAGATACCGCATCCTCAAGGACGATCCCCAGTGCCGCCTGAAACTCCTGAAGGCGCTGCTTTCCCGGGGATACGGCTATGACGAGGTGGAGGCGGCCGTCAAACGTGTCATGCAAAACCAAGACTGATGAAAAGAGTCCTTCTGTCCATAATCACCCTTCTCCTGGCCCTGACGGGCCTTGCCGCCCGGGACTTCGACCAGGATTTCGAGAATGCCACCCTGCGGCTGGACTATGTGTTCTGCGGGGACCACGCGCACCAGGCCATCTATTTCCAGCAGGCCCTCCGGACTTCCGTCTGGGCCGGCCGGCGGCACAACCTGTCCGCGCCGCTGCTGGAAGGCAACGGCCAGATCCGTGTCCTGGACCCCGAGACGGGGGAGTGCCTGTATGCCAATTCCTTCTCCACCCTGTTCCAGGAATGGCAGGTGGAAGAGGAGGCCACGCGCGTGCAGCGGGCTTTCGAGAACTGTTTCCAGGTCCCGTTCCCCAAGCGGCCGGTGGACATCGAGGTTTTCCTGATGGACACGCACCGGAACCGCTCCTCCTGCCTGAAGCACCGGATCGACCCGGCCGACATCCTGATCCGGAAAGTGACGGACAACGGCTATTCTTCCACCGTCGTCTGGCAGGGCGGCCCGGTGGAGGAGACCATCGACATCGTCGTGGTCTCGGAAGGCTATGACGCCTCCCAGAAAGCCAAGTTCTACGGCGATGCGGAGCGCGTCGCGCAGGCCCTGTTCCACCACGAGCCCTTCGCCTCGCGCCGGAACAAGTTCGCCGTCCGCGCCGTCTTCGTGCCCTCGCCGGATGCCGGCGTGAGCGTGCCCCGCCGCGGGCGGTGGCTCCGCACCCCGCTGGACAGCCATTTCGACACCTTCTATTCCGACCGTTACCTTACCACCTCCGCCCAGCAGAAGGTGTACGACGCCATCGGCACCGTCCCGTTCGAGCACATCGTGGTGCTGGTCAATACGGCCATCTACGGCGGTGGCGGCATCTACAACTCCCTGACCATCATGAACAGCGACCATCCCACCTTCGCCCCGGTGATGGTCCACGAGTTCGGCCACGCCTTCGGCGGCCTGGCCGACGAGTACGCCTACGGCGAGCAGGTGGAAACCCCGTATCCGGCCGACACGGAGCCCTGGGAGCCCAACATCACGACGCTCCACGACTTCGCGTCCAAGTGGCAGGACATGCTGCCCCGGGGCGTGCTGGTCCCGACGCCGCTCGACGAGCTGGACAAGCAGGACGTCCGCCGGATCTGGAGCACGTTCAACCAGGAGCAGAAGGACCTGCTGAACCTGAAGCTGGGCGTGTACGAAGGCGCCGGCTATCAGACGAAGGGCGTCTACCGCCCGGTCCAGGAATGCCGGATGCGCATCAACGAGTGCGAGGAGTTCTGCCCCGTGTGCGCCCGGGCCATTGTCCGGATGATTGATTATTATACTCTTTAAGATATGAAACGAATCTTGACCCTGGCCGCGCTCGCGCTCTTCGCCCTGACGGCCGCCGCCCAGCCGGACACTCCGGTGGTGAAGTACCTGAAAGGCGACATCCGCCGCGCCGCGTTCAACACGCATTCCTACGAATTCGAGCCCGTCAAGGACACGCCCGCCCCGAAGGGGTACAAGGCGTTCTACATCAGCCACTACGGGCGTCACGGCTCCCGTTCGGACTGGGGCGGCCCGCAGTACAAGCTGGTCCGCGACCTCCTCACCCAGGCCAATGAGCAGCATCTCCTGACCCCCGCCGGCGACTCCCTGATGAAGGAGGCCGCCCTCATCTATGAACTGCACAACGGCATGGACGGCCGCCTGACGCCCCGCGGCGTGAAGGAACACGCCCGGCTCGCCGAGCGGATGTACCACCGCTTCCCCGAGGTGTTCAAGAACGGCAGCAAGCATCTGCGCGCCGTCTCCAGCACCACCCCGCGCTGCATCGTGTCGATGAACGGCTTCACCGCCCGCCTGCAGGCCCTCCAGCCGGACCTGGACATGGACCTGGACACCGGCGAGAAGTACTACGCCTACATCGCCCGGGGCGAGAACAGCGTCCTCACCGCCCGGACGAACAAGGCCCTGGCCGATTACAAGAAGACCATCCAGTGGGACAATGAGACCGTGTACCGGACCCTGTTCACGGATCCGGAGGCGGCCAAGAAGCTCATCCCGGACGCCTGGGATTTCCAGAACGCCATCTACGACTGCGCCCGCGTCTCGGATCCCTTCGACATCCCGGACAACATGTTCCGTTACCTCCCCTTCGAGAACGTGGTCCATTTCCATGAGCTGAACTTCCTCTCCGCCTACCTGAACCAGTGCGACTCCAAGCTCAACGGCCAGATCCGCATCCCGCGCTCCCAGGAGCTGGTCGACACCCTCATCAGCCAGGCCGACGCCGTCATCGCCGGCAAGGTGCAGAAGGCCGCCGACCTGTGCTTCGGCCACGACTGGCCTTTCCTGGGCCTGGTGTGCTACCTGGGCCTGGAAGGCGTGAGCGAGCGCTACACCCTCGAGGAAGCCGCCGCGAACTGGCTCCCTTCCTATTACTGCCCGTTCGCGACGAACCTGCAGATGATCTTCTACCGCAGCAAGAAGTCCGACGACATCCTCGTCAAGTTCCTGATGAACGAGCGGGAGACGAAGCTCCCGGCCCTGCAGGCGGTCGACGGAATCTATTACAACTGGAACGACGTCAAGGCGTGGTGCGCGAAACGCATCCCGAAGACGCAGATCGTCGCCCACCGCGGCTTCTGGGAAGGCAACGCGGAGAACTCCGTCGCCTCCTTCCGCAAGGCCCAGGAATTCGGCCTCTGGGGCAGCGAGTTCGACATCCATCTGACGGCCGACGGCGTGCCCGTCATCTATCATGACCGGAAGATCGGCGACCTGGACATCCAGACGAGCAACTTCGAGGAAGTCCGCGCGAACCGGCTCGCCAACGGCGAACACGTTCCGACCCTCGCCGAGTATATGGCCCAGGCCGCGCGGAGCCGCGAGTGCCTGCCCGTGCTGGAACTCAAGCCGCAGACCACCGTGGAACGCGAGGATGAGCTCGTGGAGAAGTGCCTCCAGGCCCTGAAGCCGGCCGCCCCGCGCAATGTCCCGCCGGAGTTCGCCTCCTTCGCCCGCCGTTCGTCCGAGCCCACCAAGGTCGTGTTCATCTCCTTCAGCCGCCACATCTGCCAGGAACTCGCCAAGAAGGCCCCCGGCTACACGGTCCAGTACCTGAACGGCGACCTCTCCCCGGCCCAGCTGCACGCGGAAGGCATCAACGGCATCGACTACCACTACAGCGTGTTCAAGAAGCACCCGGAATGGGTGAAGGAAGCGCACGACCTCGGGATGAGCGTCAATGTGTGGACGGTGGACAATCCGGAGGACATCCGGGCGATGCGCGACCTGGGCGTGGACCAGATCACCACGGACAAGCCCGCCCTCGCGCGCGATATCCTTTGGGAGCGGTAGTTGGTAAATCCCGCCCAAATGCGTACATTTGTAAAATTTCAAGAATATCATGGTAAAAGTAGACGTTAAAGGTTGCTGCGGCTTCGTGGATGGAGCCAAGTATGACGCGTATGTGGGCAAGGCCCTCGATGCTTTCGATGTCCTCGTCGCCGGAAACGGCGCCGGCAATGACTTCCTGGGTTGGAAGCACCTGCCGTCCGAAACCCCTGAAAGCCTGATTGCGGATTGCGAGGCGATCCGTGACGGCTGGAAGGCCAAGGGCGTGGACCTGGTGATCGCCATCGGCATCGGCGGTTCGTACCTCGGCGCCAAGTGCGCGATCGAGGCCCTCAGCCACAACTTCGCGAAGCAGCTTGCGAAGAAGGACGCCGCCGAGGTGGTCTTCGCCGGCAACAACCTGTCCGAGGAATATCTCGCCGAACTCATGGACCTGGCCGCGGAGCGCAACGTCGCCTGCATCGTCATCTCCAAGTCCGGCACCACCACCGAGCCCGCCGTCGCCTTCCGCATCGTGAAGCAGTACCTGGAGGACACCTACGGCAAGAAGGAGGCGGCCGAGCGCATCGTCGCCATCACCGACGCCAAGAAGGGCGCCCTCAAGACCCTCTCCACCCAGGAAGGCTACAAGACCTTCGTCGTCCCGGACAATGTGGGCGGCCGCTTCTCCGTCCTCACCCCCGTGGGCATCCTGCCCATCGTGGTGGCCGGATTCGACGTGCGCGCCATCCTCGCCGGCGCCCTCGAGGCCGAGAAGGCCCTCGCCGTGAAGTCCGCGGAGAACCCCGCCGTCGTGTACGCTGCGATGCGGAACCTCCTCTACAAGGAGTACGGCAAGAAGGTGGAGATCCTCGTCAACTACAATCCCAAGTTCACCTACCTGGCCGAATGGTGGAAGCAGCTCTACGGCGAGTCCGAGGGCAAGGAC
>JAEEGJ010016346.1_pt1 | contig 17055 bp, 19 predicted proteins | sample 8958761 | NCBI WGS metagenome assembly JAEEGJ01 (sample SAMN16246546, study PRJNA631951) | gut metagenome | biome: gut microbiome; feature: rumen; material: RS-attached | host: Bos | place: Iran: Karaj | collected 2018-10 | reverse complement strand
TCATATCCCCGAACACATGTGGGTGCCTGCGGACCATCTTGTCAGAAATGGCCTTCGCAACGTCATCAAATGTGAAAAGACCTTCCTCCTCCGCCATCACTGCATGGAACATGATCTGCAGTAAAAGATCTCCCAACTCCTCTTTCAGATTGTCCGGATCGCCGGTCTTCTCCAGTATGTTAATGCCGCCGATAACCTCCGCTGCCTCCTCGATGCATCCGGGCTTTAGGGAAACATGGGTCTGAGCCTTGTCCCAGGGACAGCCGTCCTCGCTGCGGAGCTTCTCCACTATTGTTTTAAGTCTTTCAATCTCGCTCATACTCACTCCCACTTCTTCCAAACTTCCGGCTGATAGCCAAGTGTTGACTGCCTGCCGTTTCTCACCACCGGGGTCTTTATTATCTGCTGATTCTCAAGGAGCTTCTCGAGCTTGTCCTCGTCGGCGATGTACTGAATGAGTGCCACAGTGTCTTTATCCTTGGCATTTTGATCTATCATGTTCATGATCCCGCCGTTGGCACTTGCGACAGAGGTCAGCTCGCCCTTGCTCATGCCCTTATCTTTCATGTCGATGAACTGGAATTTTATGCCGCGCTCCTTAAAAAACCGCTCAGCTTTCTTGGTGTCATTGCACTTTTTTGTTCCGAAAATCTGTATGTTCATACGCCTGCTCCTTATTTCTTGTTAAGTCTGTAGCCCACAACCGCGCCGACAACGCCGCCTAAGATGTGCGACAGATTTGAGATGTCATCCTGAAGGAACACGCCTTCATACACCTGCTGCCCGATGAAGACTATCGCTACCAAAATGAAGGTCAGCGGAATCTCGCCATTCTTGAAACTTGTAAAAGAAGTCAGCAGGATGAATGCAAATACCACGCCACTTGCGCCGCACAGCGCCACGTTCCAGAACAGAACATAGTTCACAACTCCCGTAACCACCGCAGTTATGAGGATCACCCACAGAATCCTCTTGGAGCCGTACTTCTCTTCGAGCATCGGCCCCAGCAGCAGAATATACGAAGCGTTCCCGATGTAATGCCCCCATCCGCCATGTCCCAGCACATGAGTAAAGAACCTCACGTAAGTCAAGGGATTCGTCAGCGATGAGTGGTAAGTCATGAACAACAGCTCGTTGCTCTTGCCCATGGTCAGGATGCCCAGGATCAGCACCGCCAGACTTATGAATATGAACCCCAGCACAACCGGGGAATTAAATGTGATCTTCAGCTTTTTCATCTATCCTCCTAAAACGCGCCCACGTAGCCCACTTCCGTGTATACCATGCCATGCCTTCCGCGCTCGGATTTCATCACGGAAATCCCATTTACCCGCATGGATTCACTGTCTCCGAACTCAGGCAAAAGAGCTTTTCCTTTCACGCACTCAGCTCTTCTTATCAGCGTCACATGAGGCAGGAACTTCTTTCGGTCAAAAGGAATCTCCTCATCCAAAAGAGCCTTTCTAAGGCGCTTTACGTAGTCTCTTAAATTTTCATTCTCCTCAAAATTTGCAAAAATCATATCCTTAAAGGGCTGATATCCGCTCAGCTTGATAGAGAATGACCTCAGCGGAACCTTCCGCATCACTTCCACAATCTGCTCCGGGTCGTCGTACTCTCCTATGAAAGCAAGGGTCATATGCAGGTTCTCACGGGGAGTGTAACTGCCTCTAACATCGCTCCGGCGCAGGTCATCCTGGATCTCGCTTAGGGCGTCCAGCATGTCTTCGGTGAAGGTGATTGCTATGAAAAGTCTCATTTGTGGCCTCCTTTTCGGGGATGGTGTGTGCGGGAGTCGGGGTTCTACTATTTTGATGGCTATTTGGACCTTCGGATCCAGGGTTTCTGCTATTTCGGTGGCCGGTTCGGCCTCCGGAGCCGGGGTTTTGCATCACACGCCCCTATATATGTCTTCTTGGTTGGAAACGTTTTTTCGACCACCCCACAATTTTCCTCTATACAAAAAATAGTTGGAAATTTCAAAAAGCGATTTTTGGAATTGATCTTCAATTGCATCACATGACATCCGTAGGCCGGTAGTTGTGATGTAGGAAAGACGTTAGGCATGAAGTTTTTTTGAACCATGGCCCTTGAATGGACTTTGTAATTTCCAACTATTTTTTCATATGGAAATTTTTGTGATGCATTTTAAAAACACGTTCCAACCAACGAGGCTGTATATAATGTCTTGTGATGTACTTTTACACCTCAAACCACTACAAATGTCCCAACCAATCATTACATTAAGCCCACACGTTATATTTTACTATTAATCACATACAAATTCATCGCCCGCGAACTATAATGATAATATGAAAGCCTTGTTAGTGATTGATATCCAAGAAAAATACCTGCCATATTACGACGCTGATCTCCTCACAAGAATCAACGCCAGAATTTCTGCGGCTCAAAAGGATAGCGAGCCCATATTCTATTTCCGAAACATTGGAATTCAGGGTAACAATGACAGCTATGCCCTGGCCAGCGACCTTCTTATAGTTTCAGAACACATCTATGAAAAGAGATTCCCCAGCGCCTTCACAAATGACTCTTTTGTAAAAGAGCTGACGAACCTTAATGTAACTGAACTTGAAATAATAGGTGTTGATGGCAACAGCTGCGTAAAAAAGACATGCCTGGACGCTGCCAATGCAGGTTACAAAGTAACTCTTAACCTGAATTGCACAGCTGCCAGGAATGAAAAGATATTTGAAAATACACTTAAAGAGCTTTCCGATGCCGGTGTGATTCTGATAAGTCACTGATCCAAAGAAGTGTTCAAATCAGTATCCCATCAAAGTGGTCGATCTCATGCTGAATTATCTGAGCAGTAAAATCCTTGTACTTCCCATGCTGAGGCTTGAAGTCCTGATCAAGATAGTCCACCTCAATCTCTTTGTACCTGGTGCAAGGCCTTACGCCCTCAAGTGACAGACAGCTCTCTTCGGTTTTGTACTCCCCACTCTTCTTTGTAATCACCGGATTTACCATGGCGAACTGGAACGGCCCCATAGCCACAACGATGATTCTTTTCTTAACACCAATCATGTTCGCCGCCATGCCAACACAGTGCTCCTGGTTAGCCCTCAGCGTATCAAGCAGATCCTGAATAACCTGCTTATCCGCCTCTGTCGCAGGCTCTGACTTTTGCTGCAGGAACATCGGATCTCTTACAATCTTTTTAACCATCAGACTTCATTCTCCCTGTCTAGATATATTTTAAAAAACTTGGTCATCAGTGGAATATATGTCAGAAGAAATGTTGCTCCTACGATTCCATAGACTTTCTTTTTATCATTAGGTTTTACAAGCATTCCAAGCATAACGCCGAGAGAAATCAGGCAAAACTTAAAAACCGATATAGTCTTCCAATCACTGGTTTTAATGTAACGATCCGCAACTTCAAAAAGCTTATCCATAGAGACCTCCTATCGTTATATGTTTGTTTCTAATTTCTTACAGCTTCCCGTCCTTTTTCGCTGCCTCAACCAACGCAGCAAAGTCCTCATAGTACCAGTCCTTGGTCGGTTTCTCATGATCTATAGTATTAAAGAAGCACCCGGGAATCTCTTTCCGAGTCAGGTTCTTCAATATGCACAAACTGCAACCCTGATCATGATTAACCGGATGGTTTGGGCAATCAGTAGCTGTGCATGTGCAAAATTCTTTTGGATCCTTCGTCATATTCTTCTCCCCTTATCTTTCTATCGCACCCTTGTATGATGCGATTCCGCCAATACTCTTTGCGTTGCTATATCCCATTGTTTTCATTTTGCCAACAGCCTGAACGCTCCTAGTTCCTCTCAGGCAGTACACAAAGACCTGCGCATTATGGTCTTCAATGGTTTTCTCAACATCCTCAATTCTCCCAAGAGGCACGTTAATACTCCCGGGAATGTGGCCTTCATTGTATTCATCTTCATTCCTGACATCGAGAAGAACTGCGCCGTCTATGCTTTTCATATTCTCAATCTCAGCGTTTATATCTGTCTTCTTAAATACATCAAACAGTCCCATTCGTCCTCCTCATCTCATGCCATCCAATACGTTCCGTCCGCCGCCTGATAAATAGAGCCAACCTCTTCGGAAATGGTATTTCCCTCAAAGTCCTTAACTATCACCTTGTCGTAAAACTTGTATTCATCAGTCGCGCAATCATTCTCATCATCCCAGCCCTCTTCAATCCAGGCTTCCAGAATGACCCGGTCATCTGTGACCAGCTCAACTGTCTCATTTGCTTTTAGGGCAAAAGACATTTTCTCGGGATAGTAGCACTTGAACACCTCTGAGTTTTGGCTTATTACATGCACCTTCTGACCGACAATCTGAAGATTGTACAGATCCACTTCATCTAAAGAAAACTTAGCAACTTCCTTAAGCTCTTTTTCCGGAAAATATTTATAAAGAGTCACGCACTTCAAGCCATGATCAGCCTGAAGGAAATAGTAAAATCCGTCATCATATGCAGGCCTTGAGTAGATCACATCCCTCTTTTTCTCAAATGGTGTATAGACGTTTCCGGTTTCAAAATCGTAAAACCTGATCACCGAACCCTGATACCCGCCACGCTCAGCATATTCTATAAGGTCATACATATCCGCAGTATTAGACATAGCAAAGGCGAGCCTGTCCTGGCCTGAAATCTTTTCGATATATAGTCCACTGACTTCCTTAAACCTCTTAATTGCTTCCACTTTCATCTACTCCGTTACAACTTCTCCGGTCCAATCCACGATTCCGCCAAACTCAAAAACATTTTTGTAACCCATATCAAACAGTTTCTGAGAAGCTTCCTTACTTCGCCTTCCGGTCCTGCAATACACCAGAATCACCTGGTTCAGATCAGGGAGCTCCGCCGGCTGCGTATCCGTTATGCTCTCATTTGGAATGCAGATTGCCCCGGGGATATGACCTGCGTCAAACTCATCCTGCCTGCGAACATCCACTACTACATGACCGTCATCTAGGCTCATCATTGCCTTCGCCATTTCCTGATCAATCTGAATGTAGCTGTCAGCACTACTATCACTTGCCAAAAAGATGGATGTCGGCCCATCTGCTCCACCGATAATATGAACTTCTTTCTGGCCACAGCTGGTAACTGCCACCGACATGAGCAGTGCTACAAGAATAACAATACTCTTCATTTTCATCAGACTAATACTCCGTAAATATCGATTTATAGCCCTAAACCGTAATCTCTATCTGGTTGCCCTCAACAGCAACTATACAGCTCTCATAGTAGCCATCACCTGTAGTACGTGGGCCACTTACAACTTCGTATCCATCAGTCCTCAGCCGTTCCGTGAGTTCATCAACTTTTTCTTTACTTCCAACCGAAAACGCAATATGCGCATATCCCGTTCTATTCAAAGGCTTATCCGCATCAATAATTTCAGGTTTAGTCATTAGTTCAAGTCTCGCGCCGTCTTCAAAAGAAATAAAGTACGACCTGAAATCTGTCTTCACATTATGGTAGCCGTCATTTGATTTTCCGCCCAGGTACTTAACAAAAAAGTCCCTAGCCTTCTCCAACTCAACCACATACATAGCTATATGCTCAATTTTCATCAGCTCAACCTTCCATCATCTCTGGCGCATCTCAGCAGCCCTTCAGACACTTCACTAAATACAACGCCATATTTCCTTGCTTTACTGCAGTCCATCCAAAGATTATGCAACGAAGGTGCATCCTCAACTTTAACATCAAGCCCGAGAGCATCTACAAAATCCTTTGTAACTTCATACATACTCTTAGTTGTCTCGCTCCCAAAATTGTAAGCCCCGCCCGGAAGTTTCATCACGTTCTCCATATTTTCAGCAACCTCTTTTACATAGGTAACTCCTCTGAAATTGCCGGAGCCAAAGCTGACCGAGCCGGTTGCATTAACCACATTTCTATAATAATTAGGCCTTCCTTCTCCGCAGTCATACATCCACTCAGCGCGCAGCATTACTGCATCAGGGCATATATCAAGGACTCTTTCTTCCATCTCAATCTTGTGCCCGGCATAAGTATTCGCCGCCTTCACACGCTCTTCCGTGTATGGTCCATCATCCTCCAGCCCTGAGTACACCTGATCAGAGCTGAAGCATATGAGCTTTCTGCCCTCCGCTGCTCTTGCCAGATAAACAGGTAACAGCACATTAGCCCTATATGAAGCCTCAGGATCCTTCTCACAAGTCCCAATATCAGAAATCGCAGCCGTGTGAATTATCGCGTCCGCTCCGCTCTCACTCACAATGCACCTCACATCATCCTCTGAGACATCACGTAGCGAAGGCGCTGCCACAACATCCTTGCATAACTCCATTATTTTACTTCCAACAAAACCCTTCGCACCGGTTACTAAGATCATATTCAGCACCCTTTCCCGCTCTTATGATCCTCAATCGAGCAGGCACCTTCCGTTCCATACTCAACAAGTCCCACAACTGCCGGATCCAGCGTAATGCTGCCGTCTTCAAGAACAAATGCCGGTATACCGACATCGCCGATCTCCTTGGAGTGGTCAAAGGCCGGATTATTATCGCGAAGCCTTGTGAAAGCACTCATATTCCTGATGTTCTCGCCGATGTTAATGTACTCAAACTCACTCTCGCGCCCAACGATCTGCTCATGAATGTAGTCGCAGTATGGGCATGTAGGCATTCCGTAAATTTTGATCATCCTCGTTCACCTTATCCTTTCCAAAAGTTCTCTGTTCCGCTCCAGCGCATCATAAATCCCATCTTCAGAAAGCACTCCGCGCTTTAGGTCCTTTGGCAGAAGTCCCTCTTCATCAAGGGCAAAGTCCGCCTTCCAGTCAGGACCCGAATAATACTCCGAAAGCTCTTTTACCTCAGATTGATAGTCAAGCAGGGCTTGCGGACGCTCCCCGGCTGAATCCATCCTTCGCAAAGCCTCATCCAGAATCTCTTCCATGGCCGTGATCCGCGCCACAGCCGCCTCGACGCCCCTGCTCTGTGCAGCGCCACAGCGAATCCTCTCCATCTGCACGTGCGGAATCCCGTCCTCCAGGAACTCATCCGAGGTTACTTCGAAGCCCTCTTTTGCATAATATCCGATAGCATACTTCTGGGCTTCAAGATAGATTCTGTCTGCGTCAAAAGACCTTTCGGCAACCTCCACGCCTTTTTTAAGCAGCTTTCTTCCCAGTCCCTTGCCGTGTTCGAGGGTGACCACTCTGCCGATCTGGGCGACCTTGTTCGCCTTATCCCTCATGAAAACGCGAAGGCAGCCGGCCACTCGCCCTTTATCATTCCAGCAAAAGACATGGATGGCGTCCTGATCCTTGTCGTCCAGGTCCTGATAAACGCAGTCCTGCTCGACAACAAAGATTTCTGCTCTCGTCTTTAAGATCTCATAAAGCTCTTTTGTGCTGAGCTCATCAAAGTGCTTAACTATCAGTTCCATAAGGTTCTCCTCTCATATTCATGATACTACATATGGAGGGGTTATGCGCGAAATTCAATCGTTCTGCCGGGGTCGCTCTCTCTTCCATCTTCAAAAACCGCAGTCACCCTTACCTGATATACGTCCGAGGCAGGAAGCCTGAATGGCAGCACAGCATCAGACCTCTTCCTTTTGGCAGAAACACTATCCAGTAAAAAGAACTGAAAATCCACCGAACCTTTTCGGTAAACATTATAAGACACAGCACCTTCCACGTCGTTCCATATAAGAAGAAAGTTTGCAACCTTATCTTCAACATGGAGCTCTTGCACTGCAAAGCCCGTGGGCACCTCCTTGCTGACAGGTTTTGACTCGGCCTGATAAATTCTCTTTTTGGGAATCTCATCTGTATTTATAAATTTCTTTATTGCATCAATCTCAGAAAAGCCTGCCATTTCTAAAAGAGCCTGTGCCACCATCCTTGAGTACACTAAAGCTCCGTACTCCTGAAGATGTGTATTATCTGATACTCCGTCAGCATAGGCCCCCTCGGGGTAAGCTCCCGCAGGGCACCAGAGATGCAGACTTTTTGCCTCTTCAGAGCCCACTTTTTTCATATACTCATTACTCATTAGGCCAAGATCCACTACCGGCACATGTTCTCTTTTTCCAACCTCTATTATCACATCTCTGTACTGTCCAAAAGACAAAGGAAAATCTCCGTTGTTTTCATCACAGTTTCTTCTGGACACAGGTGTGACCAGTATTATATTGATACCACGACTTCTGCAGGAATCTATGTACTTCATCAAAAAGCCGTCAAATTCTTCCGGAGCAACGTACCTGTTGGGGCGCACTGCTGTGGCGTCATTGTGAGCCCATTGTACAAAGCAATAATCCCCCGGGCGCGCGCGCAAAAGAAGTGCATTCCACTTTCCTTCATCAATAAAAGATCTTGAGCTTCTGGCGCCTATGGATCTGTTCTCAATCGCGATGCTCTCTCTTTCATACACATGACACTGCGGATATATCTTATCCTCAGACATGTACTCTTCAAGCTTCTCGGCAGGACAGAAGTATCTGCAAAAGACCTGCCCCCACCCCGTCTGCGGATAGTAATACTCCTCATAGCTCTGAACCGTCGAGTCGGAGGCAAGAAAAATAAAGGGCTTACCCCCTTTAAGTTTAGGAGGGCATTCCTTGTAATCAATATCCTTGATATACAGATATTTTTCTCCGGCATCCTCCTTAGAGACTGCCTTGTCTGACACAAAGAACTGCAGGTTTGTCACCTGATGTATCGAGCAAACCGTGAATGATATTTTTCTATCGCTTCCGGGCTTTATTTCTTCGTCCTTTATCATAAGGACTTCATCGGCATAGCAGTTGACCATGATCGGTTCCTTTTCCGGATTGCAAAAGGTCACGGTCCACTGCCCGTCCTTAAGGCCTGTTTCAAAAGAAAACAGCGCACTATCTACATATGGAAAGACTCCAAATCCCGTGACTTCAGTCTCTGTCCACATTTTGGACCTGACCTTAAGGGTTTGAACATCAAATACCGAAAGGTATTTATTTGTCTCCACAGCCACCTTGGCAACTACAGCTTTCCTATTGTGATATACGCCCCCTTCCCATCCGAGAGCCTCATTGGGATATTCTTTTATTCCTGATTCAAACTGCATCGGATTCATATTCTGTTCCTTCTTAAACAAATTTATTCAAGTTCCGGAAGAACTTCGTCAAACCTCATATCGCTTGCATAATAGTAGCTTACATAACCCGGCTGATTGTAGCAGTTGTTCTGCCAAGCCACAGCTGTCCTATACTGCACATCCTGAAGGGGTGTAAAGAGCTTGTGCTCTGTTATGTCAGTATTTATATAAATACGCAGTGCACTGTCATCAGCCAGTCTTAAAACTATCTCATCCCTGAAATCTCCAAACAGATCTGCCACAAGGCATGGATTTCCCTTTGTTCCGTTGTTGGTTGCTGTTCCCTTGGGGACAAGCATTTCACCATGTGTAAGATCATTGATGACACCTGTCTTTTCCCCGGTAAGATATTCCTTCTTATCAGTAACCTGAGTGGAGAGATCAGCTGCCCAATGAATATTCATATTGGTGGAAGGTGCAGGAACATCAAGCTTTTTTCCACCTGCTGAGTACACGTCATTTACCCAGACCTGAAGGCCTGCTTCCCCGGGACAGATGTCGCCGATCATGCATCTTCCCAGATCCGTCTCCGCATATTCTCCAAAATAGACAGAGCCGTCCTCAGCATCTCGCAGTGCAAAACCGTAAGGCGCAGCCTTTGCCCCTTCGAAAACATTGAATATCTCAAGGCCCGGACGATCCGGATCGATGTTGGCAACATGCATGGCATCCCCATGTCCAAGCTTGGCCCGTCTTCCATCCGGAAGATAGCCAAAGCTGCTGTAAAGAACACTTCCGTCCTGGTCTATGCAGGCTGCACCGTATATTATCTCCTGACAACCATCTCCATCCACATCTGCAGTAGAGAGGCTGTGATTCCCCTGACCTGCTATCACTCCGTAAACAGGATCCGTTCCGCAGGCTTCATGAGGATTGTCATTAAAGGGATTACTCATGGGAACATATCCGGAATCAACGCTCCAGACCTCATGGAATCTGTTCTCAAAAAAGTCATAGGCCACCAATGTGGTCCTTGTGTAATACCCGCGGCACATGATAAGATAGGGCCTTTCTCCATCAAGATAAGCCACTCCGGATAAAAATCTATCGACACGATTACAGGGCTCTATCCTGTTCAGGGAATAGTCGCCCCACATGAGTCCGTCATCTTCCCTTACGAACTTAAAGGGAATAGTCTGAAGCTCCCTTCCGTCTCCGGCAAACATCGTCATATACTCAGGCCCTTCATATATAAAGCCCTCAAACTCTCTGAGTCTGTTTTTATCGCTTCTGCCGGGAGCATAAACATCAAAAAAGTAATCCGCTAGTTCCTTGGCATCCTCTTTGCTGAGGGGATAGTCATACTTCTTTGGAATCCCAAAGCACTCTTCCAGAGTCTGTGGCCAGTTACCGCTTTTCACCTCAGGGTGCTGCCTCCAGTTCATGAACATCTCTTTTATATGTTCCGCATAATCCTCGGCAGAGCAGACATAGTTATCCTCATGGGTAACTCCTTTATCAGCATCCTCCTTTGGCAGGGTTATATAGAAACTCTCACTCTCATTTCCATTGCTGTCATAAACATGCATACAGGTTCCGGGCGCAGTTTTTAAAGCCATCTCGGCCTTTCCGTCCCCATTAAAGTCATATACCATGAACTGGGTGTAATGAGCTCCTGCCCTGATATTTACGCCCATATCAAGTCTCCAGAGTATCCTTCCGTCTAACTTGTAGCAGTCAAGATATACCTTTCCCGTGTACCCCCTTTGGGACACATCCTTGGAATTGGAAGGATCCCATTTGACAATATATTCATACTCACCATCTCCGTCCACATCGCCTACGCTGATATCATTGATGTGATAGACATAAGGCTCGCCCTTTGGAGTCACTCCTCCTTCCGGGATTCTCACGGGAATATCAATGAAGTTACTACCGCTCTTCCACGCAGTAACATGCTCCGCATCTTTTTCTTTTGTCAAAAGAGCTATAGCCTCCGGCAAATTTCCATGCTCAAACGGAACAACACTGTAAACATCCGTATCTTTCCCGCTCACATCCAAATAGTTGGTACTGTCTGTGATAACGGCCAGCTCCTTTCCGTTTCTGAAAAGCGCAAAATCAGTTCCGGAAAGACCGGTGTCTGTCGAGCCGGTAACTTCATTTTTAAAGAGTCTCCAGGCCACAAATACGCCCTTGCCCGTATTGACCGCCACAAGACCTCTGCTCAATTTTTCAAGCTGTTCATTAAGCACTTTCTCTACAGGCGTTTTGATGACCGGACTCTCCAAAAGAACCGTTTCGCCCTTAAGCGCCTGGACCTTTACATAGTATGGGATCCTTGGCATCTTCTTTAGCGTCCCCCTAAGCATAGGAGTCTCGCCAAGAGCTTTAAAGCTCATGCTCTCTCTTTTTCTGTCTTTCCACAAAAGCCTGTAAGAATCCGCCCCCCTGACTTCGTCCCAGGTAAAAGAAATCTCTCTGTCCTCTACTTTTTCAATCCTTATTTCCATCTCATTCTCCTCACACATCATTACAGTTCATACACCTTAAGATTTGAATACTCCCCTACCATAGGCGCCAGCTGGCGAAATCCTATCCTGCCTCCTTCAAGAAGAGGTCCGTATGTGATTCCGTCATCAATATACTCAAACACCTTCAGATCATTTACGGCAAACGACAGATGGTTATCCTTTTTTTCCACGGTCAGGTGATAAGCCTTGGTGGCATCATCAGCATCAGGAATCGGGTCAGCACCCTGGGCAACCAGATGAAAGCCAAAGCTCTTTCTCAGGTTGCAGGTGTGAAACTGCCGCTCATCCGGCTCCTTCCTCCTGAAATACGATATGTGAAAAGCATTTATATCACCGTGATGGTACTGGACATATTCCCCTGTACGCTCAGCCAGACTTTTGTCAAAAATATCCTCTCCGTTTATGCCCTTTGCAGCAAGAAATATCATTGCAAGACCGGGCTCTTTTACAGGCCTGAAATCCCATTCTATACGGATGTTGTCGGGAAATTCCCTGTCACACCAGAATACATAATTGGCCTTCTGCCCCTGCTGCGGAGATATTACGCTCTCCATTCTCATTTTCCCTTCGGCAAAAGAAATACCGGCTTTCCCTTCAAGTACAAAATCCTTTACATCTTCCTCGCACTTCAGTTTGTTTTCATAAATAAGTTTCATCACAGTTCCCCCAATATCTTTTATGCTCGCCTGAACGCCAGCTTTGAGTCCTCTTTTACCAGCTCTGCAGCCTCATCCATGGTACCCGGGAGATCTTCTCTGATAAGATCAAGAGCAATGATCACATTAAGACACCACTGAGCCGTGAAATTAGTAGTGATCCAGGGTATCTCACTAAGCACCTGATGATTTCCTGCATTCTCTATGCTTACACTCTTAAAGCCCTCAGCATTGTTTTCACTTAAAAGGCTTGAAAGCAGCGATTTCCAGGCGCGCAGGGCACAGGCTCTTCCTTCCTTTTTTGCATCCTTTTCTATCACATCCGCACCCAGTTTGATATTGCCGCATTCTCCCTGTCTGATCTTTTCTGCCGCATATGCAGCAAGCCCTGAGAACATAAACGGGAAGGTGTATTCCCTCTCTCCGATAAGGCCTTCACATTCCTTGAGCTGCTCATCTCTTGGCAACAGGGCAAAGCGCCCCAGCTCTGCCAGCATCGTGACAAAATTCGGATAGTCCAAAAGCTCTGCTGTCTCCATCCAAACACTCGGTGCTCCCATGCACACCTGAAGATGTGTTCCTCCTGTTGTGCGCTCGCCAATATAACGAAGGTGAAGCGTTTGCGGATCAAACTCAAAATCGGGACCTGATGCAAGGCGAAGCGGAGCTTTTTCCAGATCACCGATTCCTGTCATGATCTTGTCCCTGTACCTGATGTCGTTTTTTCTCTCCCATTCCGTCATCCAGTTAGAAACCAGCGATGACCAGTCAGGCCCGCTTCTGGCGTGGCTTGGATATTCCATCTTATCTCTGTCGTAAAAATCTCCCAACGGATCTTTACTTAAAAAACTGTTCTCATTATCTTTAAGTTCTTCAAAAATATCCTCGAAGCGCCTGTCACCTGTCAGATAATAGAAAACTCTGTGGTGGGCTGCCATGGCTATCCTGGCCTCTTTACAGGGGCATCCCCAGTGTCTTACGTTGTGCCTTGAACCAAGACCCTTAAATTTACCAAAGTGATATACGTCCACTTCACTCGCATGTCTTGAGAGTTTCTCTGCCAGATTAAATACATCCTCTCTGCCGGTCCTTAGAAAAAAGTTCCAGAGCCACAGAGTAGGTACCAGTTCCGTATTGTCCCAGGCATATCCGCCCACGTCATATTTCCACTGATGTCTCACCCTGTCATAGGTGTGCATGAAGTCGCCGTAATTAAAGAGTCCATACCAGCCTCTTTGATCCACTTCATTTTTGTAAAATTCAAATGCACTCTCAAGCTGACTCTCGATCCACTTCTCTACATCCGTGTCTTTTGCGGGCAATGACCAGTATCCGAAGGCTCTCATATCGTGGTAGAACTCAGGGTCAGCCACATACACCGGCGGATGATTTACGCTCGTAGTAAAGTCCAAAAGCTCTTTGTCCGTGGCAATAACATTACTACCAAAGCCTATGGCACACTCGCTTGTGCAGGCAATTCCCACGGGATCAGCCCCTTTGTAGTCATATCCCTCGTAGCAGACCTGATTATATCCCCGGTGTGCATAGTGCCTGAAGTCAAAGCTTTGAGCCTTAGGACTGTAGAACCATACAGAAGCTCTGACAACGTCTTTAGTAAGTCCTTCAATATCGATTCCTCCGGGATACTTTTCCCAAAAATCCCGGATAGCTATCATTACACAGCCCATCTCGCTCCCGAACGAGCACCCTCCGGCAGATCGTCTTCCATGTAATGCATCTATGTGGCACACGTCTTCAAACCCAAGCTTTTTGAGTATTTCAAAATGCTCGGCGCTGTCCTGGACAATACTGTAGCTGTCCCAATGCGGAGAATTTTCCATAAGAAACGAAAGCTTGTCATCAAGCTCATCATCTTCACAGGAAGAGAGTATCTTCTCATCGATCTTCTCCCCTTTTATCTGCAGCTCATACAGTTTCTCAGGTATCCTTGGCCTCCACGAAGTAAGTGCCATAGATGCCTCATGAAAAGCGCCAAAATCTCCCGTAAATTTCACATGTCTGTTAAAAAGAGCTCCCGATACAGGACTTTCGAATTCAATTCCGATTCCTTTCAGATAATCCCGGTTTTCGTCCCCATCATATAAAAAAGTGTGCTTAAATCTTATTTCTCCCGTGGATGAACCTACAAACATCCTTATGATAAATGGAATCTTTTCCTCTCCCTTACAGGTTCCCTGTTTACAAACATGTATACCTTCATAACGCAAAACTGTCTGTACGGAACCTGCCTCCTCAAGGATGATCTTTTTTACAACGCCCTCATATCTTTTTGTGGTTCTGCTCTCATAACCATTGATAATCCCCGGTTCCTCAAGCATGAGCACCGCTTCAGCGTTTTTGCCAATAATGTCTTTTCCTCTTTTTACACTTTCAAAAATGCGTCCGGTGCTTTTACTGACAACCACTTCAAAGTCTTTTCCAAAAATGACATACCCTTCCTTTGTCTCATTGAGGCACTCTTTTTCATGCTGCTGCATAGGATCAGAAAATATGCCTGTAACTTCAAATGAATCTCCGAGATCTTTGCTGTCTGCACTGTGAGCTGTCCATTTCACGCTCCCGTCAGGCCAGTAAGCAGTGATCCTTGATTGCAGGGTTACTTTCTCACCTCTTTCATTTATGCAAACAAAGCCATTTCTTTTAGCTGCTTCTGCCGGGATTTCTCCTTTGTTCCAGATACATCCAAAGGATGCTGTTCCTCTCGCATTTTTTACAAGCCCATGTAGCTTCATGACCAATGAATCCTCTCTGTATGTATTAAGTGATAAGGCACCGGCATCCTGAGTGGATACCGATGCCTATTATTAACAACTAAATACCTGATGAAAAATTACTGTCTCTGAGCATTAACCTCTGAGATGATGTCATCATAGCCCTGGCTTCTGATGGAATCCAGAGTTGCCTTGAACTCATCAAGTGAGATTGAACCGCAGATGTACTGTGTTCTTGCAGCAGAAACCTGTGTATCAAGGTCTGCACCAACCTGTGAGTATGTATCAGAACCTACCAGGTATGAAAGTGCAGGGTTGAGTTCTGCGCAAGGAAGAGCTGCTGCATATGCATCGTCCTGAGCCTTGTTGAACTTGGTCTGTGCGATCGGAATAGCACCTGTTGAAGACTCAGATGTAGGAAGGAAGGTAAGGAGCTGGTTAAGGCCCTTGTAGTTGTTAGCAAGTGCTACTGCTGCCTGATCTTCTGTCTCTGCATCAAGATCTACAATATTGCCGTCTGCATCATACTCATAGTTAACACCCTCAAGACCATACTGTGTAAGTGTGAGCATCTCAGGTGAGCAGAGTCTGTCAAGAACTGTAAGTGCTGCCTCGATCTTCTCGTCTGAATCAAGTGTTGCTGCAGAAAGTGTAAAGAATCCGTTGTAACCTGCTGTTGCAAGAGTATGTCCATTAACTGCTCCGTAAAGAACCATTGAAGCAGGCTCATCAGGATTTACAACAGATGGAGTCAAAGTCTCCTCAGCCTCAAAGTACTGCCAGATTCTCTTTCCACCGTCCATAACGTCGATGTAGACACCGTTTTCACCTGTCTTACATCCGTTTGACCAGGAATCTGTAGGTCTGCTGTAGAAATCTGCTGCCATAAGACCGTCATCATAGAGCTTCTTCATGTAATCAACAGCCTCGAAGTACTGATCTGTTGTCCATACAGGAACCAGCTTGCCGCCTTCTTCCTGCCAGCCGTTGCCACAACCAAACCATGTCTGGATGATATCAAAAGGACCTGTGTAAAGAGTCATCTCCATACCGATTGTATCATCAGCGCCGTTTCCATCGGGATCGTCATAAGTGAAAGCATAAAGCATCTTGTAAACATCATCCGGTGTTGCATTTGCAGGAAGCTCTACACCAAGCTTTTCTGCCCAGTCCTGACGATAGCAAAGGCCGTAACGACCTACTACTCTTGTACGTGGAAGAGCTATGAGCTGTCCGTTAACTGAAAGGTTAGCTGCTACATCCTTTGAAAGCTGTGAGAGATAAGGGTACTTTTCTGAATCCCAGATATAATTATTAAGATCAACAAAGGCTCCGTTTCTTGCAGCTGATACTACATCACCTGTAACAGTGCCGCCCCATGACATGATCTGTGGCATTGTTGAAGGGCTTGTAAGTGCCAGAGAGTTCTTCTCTGACAGTGCATCGTTGGCATACCAGATGATATCGAGATCTGCTCCGCAGAAATCTTCAATCTCCTGCATGATCTGATCTGCATACTCACCAGTAGCATTTACACCGGCGTTGACATCGATAACTGACCAGCTTATAGTCTGACGCTCCTTGGGTGCCTCAGCTGTCTGATCAGCTGCTGAAGTATCTGCAGGAGCTGCTTCTGTAGCTGTCGCATCCCCTGAACCTGCAGGTGCTTCTGTACCTGTTGCAGCATTCTGTCCACATGCAACAAGGCTTAAAGCCATTATTGATGTTAATAATAAACTCACTACTCTCTTTTTCATTTCTTTCCTCCTTATTATGAAAAGATAATTATTTGCAGGGAATTTTCCCATTGCTTTTGATTGTTATCCCTTAACTGCTCCGACCATAACACCTTTTGTGAAGTACTTCTGAACAAAAGGATATACACAGAGAATAGGAACAGTTGCAATTACAGTACACGCCATCTTTACCGCCTTGTCAGGGGGTGTACCGTTTATATCAAAGTCATTTACCATGTTGTTAACGATTGCCGACGACTGAAGGATTATTGAACGCAGCTGTATCTGAATCGGGAATTTCTCAGCTGTCTGCAGGTAGATCATTGATCCGAAATAGTCGTTCCAG
>JAEEGJ010016345.1_pt1 | contig 17056 bp, 16 predicted proteins | sample 8958761 | NCBI WGS metagenome assembly JAEEGJ01 (sample SAMN16246546, study PRJNA631951) | gut metagenome | biome: gut microbiome; feature: rumen; material: RS-attached | host: Bos | place: Iran: Karaj | collected 2018-10 | reverse complement strand
TGTCAATAGAAACATAAATAATGTTTTGTTATTATTGATTTTTTTATGAAAAGATAATTAAGGTTAAATTAAAAGGACTGACCCCTTTACAATTTAGGAATCAGTCCTTAAAATCAGCCTAGTTAAAGTGTCCAATAATTGGGGTGCACTTCAATTCTGGCTGTTTTTCAATTTAATGAATAATTTTATTTCTTAACAAGGAAGCAGCTGTCAGAGGCTTCTTTGTCATGTGGCTTCCAGTAATACTGGGTTTTATCTGCATTTGTTTTAAATTTGTCAGTAATTGAATCAAAGTCAGAATCTTCTACGTCCCACAATAAACTTCTTAAGCTATCCTCTGCAGTAAAATCCACGTAATAATTATATAATTCATCCTCATAAGATGTGCTACTATGAAATATGTAATTATCCTGTTTAAGTGTTGCAAGTTGTGCTTTGTCATAGTATTTTGATATTGAATAATTATTTTCTTCAATTAACCAGCCTAATTTTTTAAGTTTTGTTTTTAATTCTTCAGATGTATCATTCGGAAGAGTTCCAGAAATAGTTATACTAAAGTTATAAATTCCTTTATCCGTCTTATCAATCTGTCCGTTTTTATACGAAAAATTGAGCTGATATTTTACAATTCGATCTTCCCAATCATAATAGTCATCGATTCGTCTGTAATTCCATGTTCCATCTGACAATTCAATTGCATCAACATCTTCTGTTAAACTGTTTTCATCGAACAATGCAGTATCAAAGTCAACTACTGAATCTTTACCATCATTACCATTGTTACCACCATTATCATTGTTATTTCCAGTAGATGGAGAACATCCAACAAACAACATTGCTGCAACAACGAGCAATCCTAAAACTTTTGTAATTTTATTCATTTTTTTCTCCTTTTATTTTTTAAATTACAAATAATAATTTAATTTTATAATATCATAACAGAGAATCATTTTACAACTTCAAATACAGTTATAGATGAAATTATAAACAAAAATTATTTAGTTAAAATTCAATCAATCAGTCCACAAGTTTTTTATTCAATTTCAACTGATATCGGACAATGATCGGATCCAAGTACATCTGCAAGAATTGTTGAGGATTTTACTTTTTCAATAAATGATGGATTTACACACTGGTAATCTATACGCCACCCGATATTCTTTTCACGGGCATGGAAGCGGTAGCTCCACCAGGTATACTGCTTTGGTTCTTCACAGAAATGGCGGAAGGTATCTACGTAACCGGCCTCAGTGAACTTATCCATCCAGGCACGTTCTTCCGGCAGGTAACCGGCATTTCCTTCGTTTGCTTTAGGATTTGCAAGATCTATAGGTTTGTGAGCGATATTGTAGTCACCACAGAGTACGATATTAAAACCATCTGCAACAAGCTGGTCGCATTTTTTGAGCATGGTATCACAGAAGGCTAATTTATAGTCCAGGCGGGCACCGGCATCCTGACTGTTTGGAAAATAGGCAGAAATTACAGCGAGCTTACCGAACTTAGCAATTGTTACACGACCTTCATCATCAAAGCGTTCATCACCCATAATTTCAACGCTGTCGGGTTCTGTTTTTGTAAAGATTGCAGTTCCAGAATAGCCTGGGCGTTTTGCACTTGAAAAGTATGATTTATAAACACCGCCAGGAGCTAAGAGCTCAGGCGACAATTGACCGGGATTAGCCTTTGTTTCCTGAATACATACAACATCTGCGCCACAACCAAGCAGCCAGTCGATAAACCCCTTTTTTTCAACCGCGCGGATTCCGTTTACGTTCCAGGAAATAATAGTCATAGGTACCTTCTACTCACTAGCCAGTTGTTAAGATTTCAGAAATATTAAAACAGTTATCACCGATGTGTTCAATTGTACGGACAATGTCGATGTAGAGAAGCTCGGATTTAACGTCTGCTCCACCCTCGAGACGCTTGCGGGCAACCTTCTTAAGGTCTTTACGGAAAGCATCGATACCATCTTCAAGTTCGCGGGCAAGTTCAAGTTTTTCGGCAGTAAGCTGTTTGTTAATATTTATGCGGATAAACTGAAGGAACTGTCGGGCAAGCTCAATATACGGAAGCAGACGTTCCATATCTTCGCTCTGGAATTTCATCTTCTTTTCGATACTGCGGATAATCAGCATGATTGTTCCGTAACAGCTGTCACTCATATTCTCAAGTTCATCAACAATCTGAATCATATTAGAAATGTGATTCAACTGCTTTTCTGTAACCTGAAGTGATTCACACTTAATAAGATAGTGAGTAATCTGCTCATGCATCTGATCTGCATAATCTTCTGCAAGCTCACTAGCCTCGGCATGCTTTTCTATAAAATCAGAATTACGCTTTGTAACACCAATCTGAATCTTATCAAACATATCTGTTACAACATCTGTCATATCTGCAATAGCTTTTTCTGCCTGCATAATGTGAGTTGTAATATTGTCCTTTGAAACAAGCCCTGTAAATTCGAGTTTGTAAACGTTTGAAGTTTTTTCCGGATCGTCCTTGATAATCTTTTTTGCAAGTGTGATAAGCGGATTCTGCAGCGGTAAAAGAACGATAGTAGAAAGAGTTTTGAAAACTGTATGCAGCATTGAAATACGGATTGCAATATTTGAATGCTGTCCGCCAGGTGTAAGCATCATCACTAAATCCAGGAACGGATGGAAGAAGATAAGTGCAAGTACAGTACCAAACACGTTGAACATAACGTGAATCATAGCTGAACGGCGTGCATCTGCATTTGCTCCAAGAGAAGCAAGTACCGCATCAATAGTAGAACCGATGTTACTACCAAGTGTCATTGCAGCAGCCATATCCCAGCTTACAAGTCCGTTATAAGCCATTGTGATTACGATTGCAGAAAAAGCTGAAGAAGAATGCAGAAGTGCTGTAATCAGAATACCAACTACAAAGCCAATTAAAATTGCAGCAGGACCTGTACCCTGAATCTTAAAGAGCCATCCAAGCTGTTCAGGAGTGAATACATCAGAAAGTCCACTCAAACCAAGGAAGAGCATACCGAATCCCATGAGAGCTTCGGCCCAGTTTCTATAACGGCCCTTTCTTAGAATTGAAAGAAAATATCCGGCACCAAAAACCGGAATGGCAAATGCTGATATTTTGAAATTAAATCCGAAGATTGCAACAATCCATGCAGTGATTGTAGTACCAATATTTGCACCAAAAATTACACCTACTGACTGTGCAAGAGTCATAAGTCCGGCATTGACGAAGGTAACAACCATTACAGTTGTGGCACCCGATGACTGAACAATCATCGTAACGAAAAGTCCGGTTAAAAGGGAAGCAAAACGGTTTCCTGTAAGAACAGAGAGAGCACGCTGCAGGCGTTCTCCAGCACTCTTCTGGATACCGTCACTCATCAGCTTCATTCCATAAAGAAGGAATCCAAGGCTGCCAACAAGTTCTAAAACGGGCTGTATGACATTCATATTCCTATGATACCGAAATAGCCCCTCCTTTTCAAGAAAAATAAAATGCTGTAAAATAGAAGAATGGGTGTGGAAATGAAAAGAAAACATACTGCTATCCGCAGATTTCTTACAAAAACTGGCGTTGCAGTTTGCGTATTGGCTGTTTTTTCTGCAGGCTTTACAGGCTGTAAAAAAAATCAGAAAGATAATGATCCCAACAGCGTAGATCTGACTTTAAATCAGGCTGATTCACCTGCGATTCAGTCGGCACCTCAAAAATGGCACGTTACCAATAAAAGAGTAATGGTGCTTTTTGGTTATGATTTTAATAATCCCGAAATAAAAGAAAGTCTGCTCTCACTTCTTCGAGAAAACTTTGGTCTTGATGAAGACGGCGGACTCATTTACCCGGTTACCTATCCGGAAGATTTTAAGCACGGTGTAAAAGGCTATGCTTCTGATTTTACTGCTGCCCTTCAGACTGAAGAACTGGACCTTTGCGGTGTTGTACTTCTTGGTGCACCTGAAAATACTCATATTGCACTTGCCCGTAATCAGGATAAATGGGAACAGGAAGTTCCTTACCCTGTAATTGCACTTTTCCCTCAGGATGATGTTCTTGGTATTGAATCTACCTGCGATATTGTTGTTGATAAGGGACAGACTGCAGGACTTACCGGAGAAATCGCTCCTGAAGAAACTGACGGTCAGATTCATCAGAATGCGCCGGAAATTATCGTAGAAACAATTAAATATATTCAGCTGCTGGATGGTGCCCCGGAGCGTTCGAAGGCTCTGCAGAAGCATATGCAGCAGATGCTCGAAGGATATCAGTTCCACCACTACACGGACCCGGAAACCGGGCTGATGTCGATAAATCATTTTGTATTGAATTAGTATGATAGAAATTTCACAGCACACCCAGAATATAATCGGATCACGAGATGCTATTGCTGCGCTCGAAACGAGGGATCACGCCCGACTGCTTATTATTTCGGATTCGCACGGACGTTACCCGGTTTTCGAGAGTATTGTGCGCGGCTATGGAGCTAAATGTGACGCGCTGATTTTTTGTGGCGACGGCGTGAGTGATGTCGCAACTTTGCTTTATAAACAGAAAATCGATGAAAAGCTGGCAGAGTGTGTGCCGCCGGTGATTGCAGCCGTACGCGGAAACTGTGATCCGTCCAGCTACCCGCTAGATAAAGGCAGCCTTTATTTTTCTGAACTGATTGAACTTAAGGTAAACGGCCGCGGCATTCTCGTAACTCACGGCCATAACCAGGGTGTTGATTTTGGATTAGAAACTCTCGGTCTTGAAATGCAGGTTTCAGAATGCAACACTGCTTTTTACGGACATACTCATATTGCTCACGAAGATACGTTCAAGAATTTTAAGATTGTGAATCCGGGAAGTTGTGCAAGACCTCGGGGAGGCCAGCCGGCTGGCTTTGCAATTGCTACTGTTGAAAAAACTTTTGTTGATATAGCGTTTATAAAAATGACGTTAAAAAATGATGGGACCACAGAGTGTTCTCTATGGTCCCCATATTGATGGTGGTTTCGACAAGCTAAACCACCGGTATTTTAGTTCATGCCGAATGGCTCTTTATCTGCGGCAGCTTTTTCTGCAGCAGCGTAAGCAGCAGCATCTTCTGCGCTCATCTGAGCTACTTCCTCAGCATACTCTGTCTGATTTTCTGCTTCAACTGATACAGTCTCTGCTTCAGCATTTTCTGTACCTTCTGCATCTGACTTCTGGCGGCTGTAGCTTACTGCAAGCTTGCGGCCACGGTAGTCATAACCGTTAAGTTTATCAATTGCAGTCTGAGCATCTTCTGTATAAAGCTGTACAAAAGAATAATTTGCAAGAACCTTAATATCACCGATGCGCTCGCGGTCAATACCAGCGATTGCAATAAGAATACCTACGAGGTCGCGTGGGTAAACACGGCGGTTTTTACCAATGCTGATGAAGATTGATGTAGCCTGATCTTCAGGGATTTCTACACGTGGGTGGCGAGGGCGCTCTTCTTCTGTAGCAGCGGCTTCTGTTGTTTCAGCGGCAGCTTCAACGCGCTCTGTTCGCTCCTGATGGAAGCTTCTGTCCTGGCGATTGCGGTTATTTCTGTCGCTGCGGTCAAAGCGCTCGTTTCTTTCAAAACGGTCGCGGCGGTTTCCATATGAATGATAATGCTTTAATGCTTCTTTAAGCAGATATGCAATTACATACTTACGAACTGTAAGCGGTACGTTTTTCTTAAACAATTTGTTCAAATCTGAAAGTAAATCAACATTCTCCGATGTTCTAACTCTCTCTGTTGCATTCTTGAGATAATCCTCAAGCTGTGTTTCGTTCAATTCAAAATCACGATTAAATGCCATTTTTTTATTCTCCTAATAATGATAAAAGATAACCGGAGTTTATTTTTCTAAAGCCTGTACGTGTTAATAACGGCTGTAAAATATCCGGTGCAAAAATGTTCGGGATAAAAACCCATTTTTTTCCGCAGTTCTGGAGTCTGGTTATACACATTTCTAGAAGTTCTGTACCTATTCCTAGTCCACGGAACTGCTCAGGAACAAAAAGACTTGTAATAACATCAATCTTTTCCTGATTCTGTAAAAGCGGCGAGGCTGTAATAGATCCTGCAAATTCATCTGAAAGGCTGAAGCAAATATAACCGGTTTGATTTTCTGAGGAAGCTGCTTCAAATTGAGTCTTCCATAATCCGTAAAAAGCTTCATTTACTTCTGGTGGCAGGTTTTCATCTTCGCTCGCACCCGCAGTAATATTTAAAAGGATTGTTTTCTTGTCAGCGGCTGAATCATATTCCTTAAACGAAAAATCATCGTGCACTAAAGATTCATCCGATTCCGGCAGCTGGTCTAACTTTTCCAATCCCCATATTTCTCGCAGGGAATTATACCATTCATTGATACGTGCCGACATAAATCTGTGCTTAAAAATATGCCATCGTTTATCAACTTCCGGGTACTTTCTTAAAACGTTTCTAAAATTCTTAAATACCCCCCTTCCTGAATGCATGGCACCCTGCAGCTCTTCGCGGGCTAAAGGCGAATGAAGATTATTCACAAACTCTTCGCGAAGTTCAAAACCGTCTGACGGCCCCCATTCAGGTAAAATGTAATATCTTTCGTCATCAGGGATATGTCCATCTGAATCAGAAATAACAAGCTGACCTTCTACAGCGTCGACGGCATATTCTACATCCTGGTTTTCCATTGCGGAGATTATGTCGTCTGTAAGCTGATCGGTCAGTTCGAATTGCATAAACTATTTTTTCGGAAGCTCCTCTTTCTGAGAAACCATCTTGCTGATGAGTCCGTATTTTACTGCTTCATCTGCATCCAGCCAGTAGTCGCGGTCTGTATCTTTAGTAACCTGCTCAAGCGGAGTTCCAGTTGCTTCTGCAATAAGCTTGTTAAGCTTAGCGCGTGTCTTTTCCATATCCTTAGCGTAAATCTCAATATCAGTTGCAACACCACGCATCTGGCCAAGCGGCTGATGAATAAGATAACGGCTGTTTGGAAGTCCGATTCTGCGCTCTTTTGGTACAGCAATAAGAATAAGTGCTGCGGCAGATGCAATGAGTCCCATTCCAATAAGATAAACCGGAGCTTTTACAAAACGGATTACGTCATAAATTGCAAAGCCTGCATAAACGTCACCGCCAGGAGAATCAATATACATGTAAATTGGAGATTTTGAGTCTTCTGCATCGAGAATCAAAAGCTGCTTAGCAATTGAATCTGCAAGCTCTTCGTTTACTTCGCCGGTAAGAACAATCTGTCTTGTCTTAAGGAATCTGTCAGAAAATTGATCAGGTGCTTTCTGCTTTTTTTCTTCTTCCCCGTCATCAAAGCGAGGGTTAGTATAAATTGATTTATAATTCATACTATTAATATACTGTAGACCCGTCAAATTTTCAATTGAATTTACAGTGTCACCCTGAACTTGTTTCAGGGTCTCATTAACAAAGATGCTGAAACAAGTTCAGCATGACAGTTCTCATTACACTTTGAACGCTCTACATGCATGTGGCTCAAGTGTAAAGGTAATACTCTCCTTCAGGTCCTTTTTCGCCCAGAGGTCGCGGATTTTGCCGTTTTCAGAGTTCATTTTAACTGTCTGAGGCTCTTCGCTCAGGTTAAAGTAAGCATAATAGGCATGTCCGTCATCAGTTATATTGCGCCATACCACAACATCTTCGCGGCAAGAGGCACTCAACTGCTGAGCCTGGTTAGGACACTTGTCCATGGCAAGGATTTCTTCATTTGTAAGCAGGCCAAGATTGAACTTGTCCAGCTGCGGCAAGTCGGTTCCAATCATAAGTGGAGCGCGGAAAATACACCAGAGGGTAATCATTGTGCGGGTTTCTTCTTTTGTGAACTTACACTTCCAGCCCCGCTTTTTTTCCGGAGTTCCTGGAGCGGCCCAGCCCCAGCCTAAGCGGTTCATTGGCAGCATATCGCAGTCTGGCCAGTTACCGTCTCCGGTATGCTTCTGCCAGACCTCGCAGCGTTCAAACATGGCTTTCAAAAGCTTCCAGTCATCCCAGAAGTCGTCTGTAATACGCCACATATTTGCAAAAGTTTCATAATGATGAGCTTTTTCAATTACGGCTGGTCCCGGGCTCAAAGAAAGCACCATTGGACGACCTGAATTTTCAATTGCCTTAGCCATCATCTCAATCTCTTTTTCTGCAGAATATGGATTATGGGGATACATATTTGTATTGCAGATATCATCTACCTTTACGTAATCTACTCCCCAGTCAGCATAAAGCTCAAAAATTGAATCGTAGTAATCCTGGGCATAAGGGCGGCTTGAGTCCACACCATACATATCTGCATTCCAGCGGCTTACTGAATAAGGATTTGCTATAAGATCAGCAGTTACTGCGCTGCCGTCGTGAGTTTTAATCGGCAGATGGTCGTGGCAGGCAAAGCGGGGAATGCCGCGCATAATATGGATTCCAAACTTAAGGCCCAGAGAATGAATGTAGTCAGCAAGAGGAGCAAAGCCTTTACCGCCCTGGCTGCTTGGAAAACGGTTTGGAGCCGGAATCTGGCGGGAAAAGTCATCAATGCAAAAACGGCTGAAAGGAATGTACTGGATTTTTTCCCCGTTACGAAGGCCGGCATCCGGGTCTGACCACTGGATATCAATTACAACATATTCCCAGCCAAACTTTTTCAGATTCTTTGCCATATACTGGGCATTTGCGCGAACCTGTTCTTCGTTTACCATTGTGTTGTAGTAGTCGTAGCTGTTCCAGCCCATTGGTGGCACAGGGGCCACTTCGTTTTTATTCATAGAGTTCTCCTTCGAGGTGGTTTCGATACGCCCTTCGGGCTACTCAACCACCGTACTTTACCGGTGGTTGAGTAGGCTTCGTCAGAAGCCGTATCGAAACCACCGGATTACCATTTTCCATTTATACATGAGGCAGTTTTATGCCGAACGCGGAACTGCACAAAGCAGCCGCAGTCACGACAGGTCATACCGCCTATAAGACGGGGACAAGCCCCGCAGATTTCAAGTCTTTTTGCAACAAGCTTGTCTCCCGCGTAGTCAGACACCGGCTCTTCAGCGGCCATTTCGGCTACCAGCTCGGGTGTCATATCCATTGCGGAGAGATGTGCTTTATTTTCACATACAGGACAAGGGTCGCGTGCCATTATGCCTGAACAGAAACTGTTACAACGCTCATCGCTGGTACTGTAATGTACATTTCGTTTGCGCCGGAAAGCTTTACTTCAAGAGACTTTTCTTTTATCTCATCAGGCTTAGCGAAGGTATTGCAGACATGCATTTCTTTAGAGGTAAGCAAAGTTGCCTTAGCATCCTTGATTTTGCCCTTGAGTCCCGCAAGTGTAATGCTAATATTCTTTTTACCTGTAAGTTCTGCATTTGTAAGTGTTACTGTGTAAATATTCTTTTTGTGAGATGCAGAAGCAGAAACAGAATCAATGCGGGCATCCTTTGGTCCAATCTGATTTGAAGCTACACGGGTAGTGAGCATTGTTGCATCCATGTGAGGCTTGTACATATGGAATACATACCAGGTAGGAGTCTTAACCATCTTAGGGCCTTCTGTAAGAACAGGAGACTGAAGTACGTTTACTGCCTGAGCAATATTTGCAACACGGACACGGTCACAGTGATTGTTAAAGATATTAAGGGTAATACCGGCAACCAGAGCATCGCGGATTGTAGACTGCTGATAGAGGAAGCCAGGGTTTGTTCCCTTCTCTACTGCGAACCAGGTTCCCCATTCATCAACAACAAGAGCTACTCGCTTATCTGGATCGTACTTTGTCATGATTTCGTCGTGACGGCGTACGAGAGTTTCCATAAAGCCGGCATTGCGCATTGTGAGATACCAGTCTTTTTCTGTAAAGTCGCAGGCAGGCTTGCGTCCGTTCCAGTCAGGCTCAACTGTATAATGGTGAAGCGAAAGACCGTCCATAAGGTTTCCGGCCTCCCGCATAAGAACCTCTGTCCAGTTATAGTCGCTTGAGTTTGGACCACAGGCAATCTTGAAAATCTTATCCTTACCATACTGGCGAACATAAGTCTGGTAGCGGCGGTAAAGGTCTGCATAATATTCAGGCTTCATGTTTCCGCCGCAGCCCCAGTTTTCGTTTCCAACACAGAACATAGGGAGCTTCCATGGCTTTTTGTGGCCGTTTGCCTCGCGCATCTTGCTCATTGGTGATTCGCCGCCAAAGGTAATATATTCAACCCATTCAGACATTTCCTGAACAGTACCGCTTCCAACATTTCCGTTTACATAAGGCTTACAGCCAAGCAGTTCACAGAGACCAAAGAATTCGTTTGTACCAAAGCTGTTGTCTTCTACTACTCCGCCCCAGTGAGTATTAATCATGCGCTTGCGGGTTTCGTATGGACCAACTCCATCCCGCCAGTGATATTCGTCCGCAAAGCAGCCACCCGGCCAGCGAAGGTTTGGAATTTCCAGTTCTTTAAAAGCTTCTACAACATCCTTGCGGTAACCGTTGATGTTAGGAATATCAGAATCTTTTCCAACCCAGAAGCCACCGTAAATACAGCGTCCAAGATGCTCGCTGAAATGTCCGTAAATGTCGCGGCTAATTTTGCTGCCGTCGAGGTCTGCATTAACAATAATCGAGTCCATATTTTGTATCCTTATAATAGATTTTTTTGGTTAAACGTTTTACTAAATTGTACTATGCAATTATAAAAAACGCAATTTAATTTTGTTGTAAAAGAGGAGATTTTAATTGAATGATTCTCTATTATTTTATGAGATTACTAGATGTTGAAACGTCATGCTGAACTTGTTTCAGCATGACACTATTTCTTGAAGATAACGAGATCTTTAATTTTCAAAGTATATGTAGAATCCAGAGTATCTCGAACCTTATCTTCACTCATAATTGGTACTTCAAAATGATATACAGATTCTGAATAGCCGTCTGCTTCTATTTCAATACTGAAGTTGAAATAAGCTCGTTCTCCGCTCTCTTTTGCGGGAATTGATTTTACCCAGAAGGAATAAACACCCTTTGTACTTGGCACCAGGTTATATGGATTAGACCAGGTTTTATCTACCATTTCTGCTAATTTTCCGTCAATTTTAAGGGTGATTTTTGCATCTGTAACAGGCTCAAAGGTATTTCCATCAAGAACAAGTCCTGTAAAGGTAAAGAAGTTGAAAGCAGGTTTTGCGGCAGTATTATCAGCCTTAATTTCACAGTCGGCTCTGTTTTCTGAATGGAAAGGTCGCTTAGTTGAGCTTACAGTACGCATTCCGTCGAGGGCAAGCGAATCAATATCTGCCTGAAGCTGTGAGCTGGCAAGATATTCAACGTTATGAGTAACACCACGACCAGAAACGACATATTTTGGAGGAATTCGGTTAAGTACATAACTTACTGTATCAAGCCGGCAGTTCTCACAATCACAGGTAAGCCAGGCAACCTTTTCGCCCTTTACTCTGTCATAAAGTGTATTTACGGCCTTAATTACTACATCTTCCATCAGGTTATGTACGTTCATAGTGTTTCTCCTAATTTTATAAACATTTTTATATTGTTAAATTATAAGGCAATTTTGGGAATAAAACAAACAAATTATTAAATTTATACCACACGGATTGGAAATGACTAACGTCATTTCCAATCCGTGTGGTATGCATATAATCTTTTTAGAACTTTCCGCCGCCAAGCTTAGCTGTAAGTTTTAGGGATGCTGTTGGCTTTGTTTCGTAATCTTTGAATGTGAGGACTGGGCCGAGACCGAAGCTTACATCTTGGAATGGGGTGTAGTTTAATGTAAGGCTGGCCATAAGAGCTGGTATTGCGCTTGAAGCCTGCTTTGCGGCTTTTTCTACCTCTGCGGGAGCTGTCTTTGCTATTGGAGCTAAATCCGGATTCATGGCAACCATATCCTCAACAGTAGCTTCTTTGCGGCCGAAGTTTGCCATGGCAAAAAGATTGAGAGAAAGGTCTGGATTCTTAAAGAGATCTCCCTTGCTTGCCATTAAGGCTATATTGTGACCGTACTGGGAAATCTTTTTTGAAAAATCCTTGTCGTTGCCTTCAAAAAGATACTGAGCGGCAAGATTAATTTTCTGCTCCTTCCAGTAATAGCTGAAGCCTGCAGTTGCCTGGAAGATGCTTGTTTTATCATCCCAGTCTGTATTTTTTGCCCATTCGCTTACGGCACCGTAGCTGTATACAAACTCGCCGAAGAAGCTTACCTTCTTAAGGCTTCCTGTGGCTGTGAGCATAGCCTTTGGTGAACTGTTATACTTATATAATCCACCTACTCCGAGTTCCCAGTTACCAATCAGAATATCTGCTTTACCCGCAAGAGCTGTGTCGCGGGCATAGCTTTCTGCTGTCTGATTCTTAAAGTTTGTTGAAGGAATTACGTAGAACCAGAGACAGTTCTGACTGTTTGGAATGATTATTTGAGTGCGAAGATTGAGGCTGCCATCAACCTGCTTTTCCGGATGTTCTGGATCAATAGAAGATGAGTTAATCATATCTGATACAGGACTGAAGAAATAGCCGGCGCCCCAGGTAACAGTGTGAATACCAAAGCGGAAGTAGGCTGTATCTTTATAAGAAAAATCTGTAAAGAGTTCCTTGAGCTTGAACCAGTTGTCTATAGTCAGACTTAAGTCCGGCTGCTTCGGATTTTTCATATTCAATTTTACAGAAGTTTTATCTACAAAAGGATATTCAAGACCGAACTTTGTATAAAGACGAAGTGTATCTGTCGGGCGTGCATCTACAGAAAGCATTGCACTTAAATTAGGTTTGAGACTTGTATTGTGAATATTGTCTCCAAGGTCTTCCTGATCCGGTCCCCACAAAACAGTATTTGTATCGAGGCCGGCACTGAGACTTCCTCCAATTTTTATTGAACCGGCATCAAAGATAACACCTTTGCTCAGGTCGCTTTTTGCTGCTACATCTGAAACTTCGGAAATGCTGTCATCGCCAAAGAGGTCGTCATCACTGCTGAAAAGGGCGTCATCGCTGCCGCCAAAGAGGTCGTCGTCGGACTGGGCGAAGAGGATGGTGAGCGGAAGAGTTATCAATAATAAAAGTGTTATTATGCGTTTCATTTTTGTTCTCCATTTGCAGGTTTTAGGTTTTAGGTGCTGGGTTATAGGTTTTAGGTTCTGGGGAAGCGGGCGTTGCGGGCGGCGTTTGAGCCCGCAGAGGGGGTAGCGGAAGACCGCAGCGCGGGCTGGAGCGAGGGGGAGACTTCCCCCCCTTCTCCCTGACACCTGACACCTATAACCTAATTCCTAGTTCAAGCCCTCGAGATAGGCTTTGGTAAAAATCTTATCTGGAAGAGAATCAAAGGTGAGGTCGGAAATTACCTGCTGTGTCTGTTCACCCTTGTTAAGCTCATCGCGGATAAGAATCTGAGTTCCTACATAACCGGCAGGAACCTTTGAATATTTTGGAATCAGGATTGTGCGCATAAGACGGTCTGAACCAGAAAAATCTTCTTCCTTAAGAACAAGAGGAATGTCTGTTCTGATATAGAACTTTGATTTTGCATAAGAAGGCTCACTTGTTTTTGCCTTAAGGGTGATGATGTGTACCGGATACTTTCCAAGAGTTCCCTGCTCATAAGCTTCTACATCATAATTAGCACGCCACTTCTGCTTGCTCTGCTCTACGTCATCAAGCTTGATATCTGAATCACCGATAGCTTCCTTAATAGAAGTATGTGTGAACTTACGGCTGATAGGGTCATAAGACCAGATGTTATCATCGTTGCGGAGGTAGCCCTTTCCTTTGTCTGCTTCCGGGAAGAGCTGTACCATTGTCATGAGCTTATCGTCTGTGCGTTCAAAAATCTTAAACTGGAGGTTTTCCTTTGGCTTACCAGGCTTTTCTACAACAAGTGAAACGGTTGCAGAGTAGTCGCCGTGGTAGGCAAGAGTGTCTTCTGTGTCTTCCATAACCTTGAAGGCCTTGTCTATGTCTGCCTGGGAAATCTGGGCGGTTGCTGCGGCTGTGAAGAGAGCTGCGGCTGCGAAAATTGAAAGTATTTTTTTCATTTTGTCTAACTCCTTTACTTTACTGTACGCAATGCTTCGGCCGGGCTCATGCGGGCTGCCTGCTTTGCACTTCCTCGAACAGCAAGTGATGTAAGAATAATCAGCATAATATACTGTACTATAATTGAAACTACAGAAACCTTAAAGCTGAAATGTCCCTTCGAAAGGAAGAAACTCAGTCCTTCGTTTGAAATTGGAATGAGGTGGATTATTGACATTACGATTACGGCAAAAATCAAACCTGCTACAGCTCCAATGATACACAGAATTACGGCTTCGTTTGTGAATACACTGCGGGTATCTTTTCCGGTCATTCCAAGGGCACGCATTGTTCCGATTTCGCGGATTCGCTCGTACAAAACCATGCGGTAAGTGTTTGAAACTCCAACCATTACAATCAGAAGGATTACAAGAAGAATTACTGTTGTGATAATGTGTACAATGTTCAAAACTGTCTTAATCTGAGGAATTTCATCATAGAGGGTTTCTACACCATACTTAACGCCCTTCCATTCGTTTTCAGGCTTGCTTGGATCAATCTGCTTTTCAATTCCCTTACCAATATTTGTAGGGTATTTTTTTGCGGCTTCAAGGCGGCTGGTAACATTGATTTCGGGATTCTTTTCGCTGTCCTGGCGGATTCTTGCTTCAATCATATTTGCAGCCTTTGTCTGCTGATTTTTATCATTAAGATAAAGGGCAAACATAGAGTAACCGCCTTCCGGCATTCCGATAATCTTGTTCAAATCATCAATATCAGCATAAGCCTGAAGTGTAGAAATGAAGCTGTTTGACTTTATGATTCCCATAATTGTCATGTCTTCAAAAGTGTTCTGGCCGTAAACTGTACCTGTTGAATAGATTACTTCATCTCCAACCTGAAGGTTGAGGGACTCTGCTGTTTTATCACTGATAATCAAACCATTTTTGATATCGTGATTTACACCGCCGCTTACAAACTGGAAGGAATTCTGAAGAGCTTTTTCTTCAAGGTCGCGGCCGTAAAGCTGAATTGTGCCTTTCTTTCCGTTGAAAAGAATTGTTCCGCCAGACATTGTATACGCTGTTGTATATTCGTATCTGATACCAAGTTCTTTTACAATGTTCTTTACGTAATCACGGTCGCGGACAATGTTTACAAGCTTTGCCTTTCCTTCTGAGGTTGTAGGATTTTCCCATTCGAGTCCCTGTACAATTACATTACCGCCAACAAGCTGGGCAATCTGATTTTCGAGGTTGCCGACCATACCTGTTGTGAGGCCATCTATTGCGGTTACTACAAAAAATCCAAAGGCAATTGCAACGGCAAGAATAGCGTTACGTCTTTTATTTCGTGTAAGATTTCTAAGTGCTAATGATACTGTTTTCATTTTACGCCTCCCCTATTCCTTGCTGAGGGCCTTAATCGGTGTAATTCTGAGAGCAGATTTTACTGGATATCTGTTGCTCAGAATACTTCCGATAAGGGCTACAAGAATTGTTACGATTATGATTTTTGGTGTCGGGCTGAAGTGAAGGAGTCCGCCACCGAGAATCATTTTAGCAATCTCATTTGTAATTGCGATGTTGAAAGAGTTGAAAATCAGCATGCAGATAAAGGCAAAGATGATTCCTGCAAAAGCCGAAAGGCTTGTAAGAATTACTGCTTCTGAATAGAAGAGCTTTTTAACAAACTTCTTTTCTGCACCAATTGCACGCATTGTACCAATTTCGCTGGTTCTTTCAATTACAGAAACTACCATTGTATTCATAATGATAATGAATACTACGATTGCAAGAATTATGATAAGCAGGTTGAAAATAAATCCGATTCCTTCAACTGTTCCTGAATAAGAAATGGCGGCTTTTTTCCAGTCCATTGCCTGAGCGTTGAGGCCTTCTTCCTTAAAGCGTTTGTTGAGTTCTGCAACAATCTTCTTGTCTGCATGTGGATTGTCCAGCTTTGCCAAAACGTACTGCCATGAGCCGTCATCTGTCTGATTAAGCTGGTCTCGCAGGCTTGTATCTCCAAGGATGCTGTCGAAATCGTTTGTACTTCCAAGAATCTGGCTGTCGTCTTCAATTTCTCCGAAGAAATCATCATCTCCAAAGAAATCATCTTCTGACATATTTGAAATTGAAAGGTCTACGCTGTCCGGCAGCTCCTGACTGAAGGAGTTTGCATAAGTGAGGTCTGCAAAGGCACGGGCAAGTCCCGGCTCACAGTATACACTCTGGAACATTGCAGAATATTCATTGGCAGGCTTAAAGAGTCCTACAACTTTTGCTTCGCGGATAATTCCGTCCATACTTGCCATAAGAACATCGTCACCTACATTAAGGTCTTTACCCCAGGATTTATGGAAGCCTTCCATAACACGGGTATCTACGATAATTTCGTTTGAACCTGGTGCCGGATATCTTCCTTCAATCATATTCAAATCCGGAAAGAGCTCCCAGAAGGAACCATCTTCGCCGGCAAAGAGCATTGAAATTGGAAGGTCCATAACGCCTAAATCTTTTTCATCATCATCAAGAACAGAAAAATCAATTTCTGTATCTTTACTCAGAATAACCTGAGAAGAAATCATTTTTGACTGCTTTTTGATTCCGTCTGTTTCTGCAAGAATTTCTTCTATGCGCTCAAGGTCTGCAAGGGCCTGAACTTTTGGAAGGTCGCCTGTAATGCTTGTGCTGTTTACACCAAATACATCGATTGAAGCGCCTTTTTCTGGAATTACAGAAATTGCAAGGTCTCCTGTAACATTTGCCCTGAAGTCTTTTTCGAGTCCGCGGTTGATTGATTCAAGGAAGGAATTTCCAAGCACAACAATTGCAACGCCAAAAAGAATGAACATTGAAATGATGAGGGTCTTGGATTTGTGCTCCTTTAAATTCCGCAGGGCTAATTTTATTATGTCTTTCATTTAAATCTCCATTGATAGATCCCGAAACAAGTTCGGGATGACGTCATGCTGAACTTGTTTCATCATCTAAATCTTGTAAACGTCTGAACCGGCTTTGTGTTCGTGGTTG
>JAEEGJ010016344.1_pt1 | contig 17056 bp, 19 predicted proteins | sample 8958761 | NCBI WGS metagenome assembly JAEEGJ01 (sample SAMN16246546, study PRJNA631951) | gut metagenome | biome: gut microbiome; feature: rumen; material: RS-attached | host: Bos | place: Iran: Karaj | collected 2018-10 | reverse complement strand
ATCATCTTGGCATCATCCATGGTGTGAGGGTCTTCACCAACCTCTTGCCCGAGTACAAGCCTGGTGTCACGACGGACAAGTTCAGGAGTGTGGGCGTCGAGATTAAACTATAATCTAAGAGGTTGACAACCTATTGAAACTATCAGGTTTATTCCTCGAAATGGATTGTTTAGATAGCGAAAACTCCAATTTGGCTCGATTTTTGTAGTAAAACCGCATTGTAACTTCAAAAATAGACAGTTATGAAAACTACGATGAAACTAATGCTGATGCTGCTGGTAGTGGCAGGCATGTTGACCTTTAGTTCTTGTAAAAAGGATGAACAGAAGCAACTCCCCGAAAAAATCACCGTCAGCGGTCAAGTGACCGATAAGGACGGGCAACCGTTTGAAAATGTAAGTGTTTACATAGATGAAAGTTCATTTATGGTTTATGCAATACCTGTGGCTAATACCCACACTGATGAAAATGGTGTTTATCAAATTGAGTTTTCGCCAAGAGAAGGCCAATCCTATAGTATAGAGTTCCAAACCTTGAAAGACGATTACCAGTATTATCATCACCACTCTTTAGATCCTTGGGAAGCCGAGCAGGAATACAATGTCGTTTTAAAGAAGTCTGAAGAATGATATAGTTATCTCAAGCCTTATCAAAGCCATCGAAAGCGATTTCGGTGGCTTTTTTTGTGAAGTGCGACAAAAAACTTTATTTTTGCCTGCATAAAACTTCTTCATCATGAAAAAACTCTTTCTCTCTGCGCTCCTTATGCTTTGCATGAGCGCCTTTGCCCAAAAGCAATACACCCTGCAATCGCCCGACAAAGACATCACCGTCACCATTGAGGCGGGTGAGCAACTGACCTATGCCGTCATGCACGGCAATACCTGCGTTTTGACACCTTCGGCCATAGGGATGACACTTGGCGACGGCACAATGTTTGGCTATAACCCCGTCCCCGTTCTAAAAAGTGCCAAGACACGATCGGTCAACCAGACCTTAGCCTCGCCTCTTTACAAAAAAGCCCAAATTCCAGAAGCCTACGAAGAACTGACGCTGACTTTCAAAGGCAACTATAAAGTCATTTTCCGCGCCTACGATGCTGGTGTGGCCTACCGTTTCGAAACCGACTTCCGTAAGCCCATAATCATAGAAAACGAGACCGCAGATTTTAACTTTGACAAGGATTACCAAGGCTTTATCCCTTATGTTTTAAGGCGTGCCGGACAAGAAGGTCCACTCATCAACCAGCAATTCTATAACTCGTTTGAGAACACCTACTCCCACATCAACCTCAACCAGATGGACCCCGAAAAGCTCGCTTTTCTGCCTTTGCTGGTCGAACTCAAGGACGGGAAAAAAGCCGTCATTACTGAAGCCGACTTGGAGGACTTCCCCGGCTTGTATCTACGTAACGCCAACGGCAAAAACGGACTCTCCGCCGTCCACGCGCCCTATCCCAAGACCCGTGAGCAAGGCGGCCACAACAACCTGCAATGGATTGTGAAGGAACGCGAGAACTACATCGCCAAAGTGGAGGGTAAACGTTCGTTCCCTTGGCGCATCATCACCATCTCGGAAAACGACAAAGAACTGGCCGACAACGACTTGGTCTATCTCTTGGCTTCACCCAACCGCATCGGTGACGTCTCTTGGATTCAACCCGGCAAGGTGGCTTGGGACTGGTGGAACTGGTGGAACCTTTACGGCGTTGACTTCGCAGCAGGCATCAACAACGAGACCTATAAATACTTCATTGATTTTGCCAGCCAATACGGCATTGAGTATGTCATCCTCGACGAAGGTTGGGCCGTCAACAAGCAAGCCGACCTCTTCCAGGTGATACCCGAAATCAACTTACCGGAACTTGTCAAATACGGTGCCGAACGCAATGTAGGCCTCGTGCTTTGGGCCGGTTACGCCGCCATGGACAAAGACATGGAACACGTATGCCAGCACTATTCCGAAATGGGCATAAAAGGCTTCAAAGTCGACTTTATGGACGGTGACGACCAGATGATTGTCGATTTCTACTACCGCATGGCCAAAACTGCCGCCAAATACCATCTTTTCATCGACTTCCACGGCGCCTACAAACCCACGGGGCTGAACCGCACCTATCCCAATGTGCTCAACCACGAGGGCGTGTACGGCATGGAACAGGAACGTTGGGACTCCAAGAGCGATTTTGTCACCAACGAAGTCACCATACCTTTCATCCGCATGTTGGCCGGACCTATGGACTACACCCAAGGAGCCATGAGAAATGCGGGAAAATACAGTTTCACAGCCATCTACACCGAGCCGATGAGCCAAGGCACACGCTGTAGACAATTAGCTGAATATGTGATATATGAGTCGCCATTCAACATGCTGTGCGACAGCCCGAGCAACTACATAAGAGAAGACGAATGCACGCGGTTCATCGCCAGCGTGCCGACCACGTGGGACGAAACCATCGTCTTGGATGGCAAGGTGGGTGAATACATCGTTATTGCCCGCCGCAAGGACTTCCGCTGGTACATAGGTGCCATCACCAACTGGGAGGAGCGCAACATTGAGCTCGACCTCTCGGTGCTGCCCAACTTCGGCGCCAAGTCGGGACGTATCTTCCGCGACGGCATCAATGCCAACCGCGCCGCCCGCGACTATGTGGCGGAACAAATCCAAGTGATGGGCAACAAGGTGAAGTTCCATCTCGCCGAAGGCGGCGGTGCCGTGATGGTGTTCTAATTCAGCGTAATAAACAAAACAAGACACGAGACTATGACTTGTGACAATGACTATGACAACTTTTACAGAAGATATGACAGCACAACTTACAAAAAAGCTGTCATGGTCATAGTCATTGGTCATAGTCAAAAAAAGTCTCGCGTCAAAACAATAACACCATGAGCCAACAACGTTTCCTTGCCTTCGACTGTGGCGCCACCAGCGGACGGGCCATCCTTGGCACCTTCACTGACGGCAGCTTCTGCATGGAGGAGGTCTATCGTTTTCCCAACCAGACCCTCGAAATCGGAGGCAAGTACTACTGGAATGTATATAGCATCTACGAGCATCTCCTGAAATGCCTCAAGGAATTGGGCCAACGCCACATCACCCTCGACTCCATCGGCATCGACACCTGGGGCGTCGACTTTGGCTGCATCGGCCATGACGGCACACTGTTGGGCTTGCCTCGCGCCTACCGCGACCCTTACACCGACGGCATTCCTGAAAAGTTCTTCAAGATCGTTCCTCGTGAACAGCTTTATGCTTTGACGGGCATCCAAATCATGAACTTCAACACGGTTTTCCAGATGTTCGCTCAAGCCGAGGAAGGCAGTGTGGCCTACCGTCATGCCAAAAAAATCCTCTTCATGCCCGACCTCCTCGCCTACCTGTTGACGCGCGGTAAAGTCTGTGAATATACCATCGCCTCCACCTCAGGACTGATGAACCCCAAAACACAACAGTTTGAGTCTTCGCTGATGGCTGCGGTAGGTCTCACAGAAGACCAGATACCCGACAGGGTTCAACCTGGCGAAATCGTTGGCAAATTAAGGTTCAATATCGCCAAGGAGACGGGCTTGGGCGAAGTACCTGTGGTGGCTGTGGCTGGTCACGACACCGCTTCAGCCATTGTTGCTGTTCCTGCCGAAAACGAGCATTTTGCCTACCTCAGCAGCGGCACTTGGAGCCTCATGGGTATTGAGATACCAGAACCCATCATCACCGAACAGTCGGCGCGGCTCAACTTCACCAACGAAGGTGGCATCGAAGGCACCACACGCTTCCTGAAGAACATCACGGGGATGTGGCTCGTGGAGCAATGCCGCAAGAAATGGATAGCGCAAGGGCACGATTATAGTTATGACGAAATGACCAAGATGGCGCAATCGGCAAAAACTTACGCAGGCCGCATCAACCCCGACGACCCACGTTTCGCCAATCCCGCCGACATGGAAGCGGAAATCAGCAAAGCACTGACAGAAAACGGGTATACCGCCCCGAATGGTGCTGGCGAAATGCTCAGCTGCATCTATCACAGCCTTGCAGAGCGCTATAGAGCGGTATTGGACATGCTGCAAGAAGTCGCGCCGTTCAAAATCGAGAAGCTGCACATCATCGGTGGCGGCTCTGCCAACGACCTGCTGAACCAATGGACTGCCGACGCCATCGGCATACCCGTAGTGGCGGGTCCTACCGAAGCCACCGCCATTGGCAACCTCATGGTCCAAGCCAAGGCCGCAGGACTCGTCAGCGACCGTTGGGCCATGCGTAAGATGATAGCACAAAACTTTGAAACAAAGACATACAACCCAGCCCCGTAGGAGCGACACATCGGTAAGCAGGCGACGTGAGTCCCTGCTCTTACACCAAGAGTCAATAGACCCATAGCAGGCGATGTGAGTCCCTGCTCTTAACACCACCAACCTATGAACACACAAAACATCCTCAACGCCTACACCCTCGCCAAGGAACGCTACGCCGCCCTCGGCATCGACACAGACCAAGCCATCGCCACCCTCGAGAATACCCCCATCTCGCTGCACTGCTGGCAGACCGACGATGTGATGGGCTTCGAGAGCAACGCCGGCCTCTCAGGCGGCATCCAGACCACGGGTAACTACCCTGGTCGCGCCCGCACCATCGACGAAGTGCGCGCCGACCTCGAGTTCGTCAACTCGCTGCTCGCAGGAACGCAACGCGTCAACCTGCACGAAATCTACGGCGACTTCGGCTGTAAGTTTGTCGACCGCGACCAAGTGGGCGTAGAGCACTTCCAGAGCTGGATCGACTGGGGCAAAGCGGTGGACATGAAGCTCGACTTCAACAGCACCTCCTTCGGCCATCCCAAAAGCGGAGATTTGAGTTTGGCTAACCCCGACCCAGCCATCCGCGCCTTCTGGATCGAGCATACCAAACGCTGTCGCCGCATCGCCGATGCCATGGGCAAGGCACAAAGTGACCCCTGCATCATGAACATCTGGGTACACGACGGATTGAAAGACCTCACCGTGAAGCGCAAACGCTACCGTGAGCTATTGGCCGAATCCTTGGATGAAATCTTGGCCGAAGACCTGCCCGACATGAAATCCTGCGTCGAGGCTAAACTCTTCGGCATCGGTTTGGAGAGCTTTACCGTCGGCTCGCACGACTTCTACGCGGGCTATTGTGCTACACGTAAGGTCATCTATACCCTTGATACAGGTCACTACGAACCCACGGAGAATGTGTCAGACATGGTCTCGTCGCTGTTACTCTATGTGCCCGAGCTGATGCTGCACGTCAGCCGTCCCATCCGCTGGGACTCCGACCATGTGACCCTCATGAACGACCAGACCCTCGACCTCTTCAAGGAAATCGTCCGCGCCGAAGCCCTCCACCGCGCCCATATCGGCCTCGACTACTTCGACACCTCCATTAATAGAATAGGTGCCTACCTCATCGGCACCCGCGCCACGCAGAAATGCCTACTGCAAGCCTTGTTGGAGCCGCTTGATTTGCTGCGCCAATATGAAGACAAGGGACAAGGTTTCGAGAAATTAGCCTTGATGGAAGAGATGAAATCCCTGCCCTTTGGTGCCGTCTACGACTACTTCAATTTGAAGAATGATGTGCCTGTCGGTGAGGAGTTTATCGGAAGGATACAGCAATATGAAAAAGAAGTGACAGTGAAAAGATGTTGAATTGTTGATTGTTTAATTGTTGAATCGTTTGACCCGCCTCAAACAACAATTAAACAATTCAACACCAAACAATTAAACAATGAATAAAGGAAGCCTAAAAAGTACCATCGCCGTCTCGCTGACCAACTACTTGGATGCCGGTGCCATCGTCGCAGGAGCCAGTGGCTTGACGCTATGGCAGAAATACCTGGGCCTCACCGAGGTGCATCTCGGCTGGCTCAACTTCATCAGTGCCAACTGTTTGGGTGCCGCCCTCGGTGCCATCATCGGCGGTTTCTTGGCCGACAAATACGGGCGCAAGTTCATCTACACCTACAACCTGCTCGTCTACATGGTGGGCGTGCTGCTCATCATGCTCTCCGTCAGCTTCCCGATGCTGTTGGCGGGATTCTTAGTGACGGGCATCTCGGTAGGCATCGGCGTGCCGGCCTCATGGACCTACATCTCCGAAAGCTCCGAAAACGACAAACGCGGTCGTAATATCTGTATCTCCCAAATGTCGTGGGGCTTCGGCCCGATGATTATCCTGCTGTTGGGCATGTTCTTCGCCCCCGACGGCTATCTGTTCGGCTGGGTCGAAAGCATAGCGCACACCTTTGGCGGCGACGGCTTGTCCACAGAAGCCGTCAACGTGTTCAGCTCGCGCATCGTCTTCTTCTCATTGCTGATTGTGGCATTCATCGCATGGAACCTACAGCGCAAACTGGAGGAAAGCACCGAGTGGAAAACCAGCCAAGAGGTAGCCAAGGCCAAAGGCGAAGACACTGGTCTTTGGCACGCCTTCAAGGTGTTGTTCTCCAACAAAACCGCTATCAAGACCGCTTGTTTCTTGGCTGTCATTTACCTCACCTGGAATCTCGTAGCCTCGGTGTTGGGCTTCTTCCAACCGCATATCTATGAAACAGCAGGTGGCATCAGCAACGAACAAGCCAACTGGATGAACTGCATCCAATGGGCCATCATCGTGTTCGTCACCTTCCTGCTCTCCAAGGTCATCGATAGGACAAGTCATAAACTAATCTATATCTTAGGTCTACTCTTTGCCATCAGTGCGTGGGTGATTATTGTGGCCGTCGGCGTGAATGGCACAGCGGGGCTGTGGCTGTTCACCATCCTATGGGGCATCGAAGGCGGTATGTCAGTACAAATCTTCTACGCCTTATGGGGCTCGGAGCTGTTTCCCGCCAAGTTCCGCGCTGGCGCACAAGGACTGATGTTCTTCGTCGTCAGAGGACTGTCGGCTGTATGGGGGCTGGTGTTCGCTTTCATCTATGGCGAAAACGGCGAAGGCTTCACCGTGGCCGCCTATTGCATGATTGGCTTGCTGCTCATCTCGTTGATTGTGGGCGTCATCGGCTGCCCCAATACCCGCGGCAAGTCGCTGGTACAAATTACTAAGGAACGCTATGGAGAGGAGTATTAAAGGACGCAAGACACGAGACTGCGAGACGCGAGACATTGGACTTGTCCCGTGTCACAAAGTCCCGCGTCCCGTGTCAAAAAAAGAATGAACAATGAAAAGCATACTTGACAACACCCCCGAACTAAAACACCAAATCGACCAGGTCGCCGAAGTGGCAGGCTATCTTTGGCAGAAAGGCTGGGCCGAGCGCAACGGCGGCAATATCGTCATCAATGTCACCGATCAACTTTCAACTCTAAACTACTCTAAACTCTCAACTCTAAACTCTCAACTTCCAATTGGCACGACATTGCCCCACCTAAAAGGCTGTTATTTCTACTGCAAAGGCACTAACCGCCGCATGCGCGACCTCGCCCGCTGGCCCATGGACAACGGCTCCGTCATCCGCATCCTCGACGACTGCGCCCATTACGAAATCATCGCCGACAAACCTGTGATGCCCACCTCGGAGTTGCCCTCGCACCTTAGCGTTCACAATTACCTGATTGGCAAAAGCTCGCCTTACAAAGCCTCGCTCCACACCCATCCCATCGAGTTGGTAGCGATGACGCATCATCGGCCCTTCTTGGAGAAAGACGTGCTGACCCAAATCCTTTGGTCGATGATACCCGAGACACGGGTGTTTTGTCCGAAAGGTTTAGGTATTGTGCCCTACTTGTTGCCGTCGAGCGTTGCCCTCGGCGAAGCCACCCTCAACACCCTTGATGAAGGCTACGACGTGGTGATGTGGGAGAAGCACGGCGTGTTTGCCGTCGACACCGACATCATGGCGGCTTTTGACCAAGTGGATGTGCTGAACAAAGCCGCGCAAATCTACATGAGTGCCCGCAACATGGGCTTCGAGCCGGAAGGAATGAGCGAGGCACAGATGCAAGAACTGGCTGAGACGTTTGGATTGTGATGGTAAAAAATACACAAATTTTGTAACTTTATTTTGCCATGCCGAATTTTATCATTATCTTTGCAGCGTAGAACATAAAAAATGCCGTTATGCGAATCATTGCCAAAAAGACACTGACCCAATACGCCGAGAACCATCCGCAGGCCGCAGGAGGTCTCAACGATTGGTTTGAAAAAACCCGTAGGGCTGAATGGAACAACCTTACCGATATTCGGCAAACCTTTAATAGTGTGGATTATGTTGGCAATCAGCGTTATGTGTTCAACATCAACGGGAATAACTATCGCCTTGTGGTACTGATAATTATGACCTCCAAAACGGTTTACATTCGCTTCATCGGCACACATGCAGAATATGACAAAATTACGGACATCGAAAACATTTGAGACATGGCACAACTTAAGACAGAAGAGGCGTACAATGCTGCAATGCAACGCATCGAAGAACTCTTGAAGGTAGTAACGGACGAGACCCCGACTACCGACCCTAATTATCAGGAACTCGACATCCTTTCCGACATGGTGGCCGAATATGAGGATCTCCATTTCTCATTCAGCAAACCGACATTGCCTGATGTCATCAGACTTCGTATGTACGAACGCAGTCTGACACAGGCAGCTGTGGCACAATTACTGGGAATCAGTGCGTCGAGGATGAGCGAACTGATGCATGGTAAAATGGAGCCTTCCTATCAACTCTCCCGCGACCTCTGCCTCAAACTCAACATTGAGCCTGCTGTGGTACTAGGAATATGAGAAAACACTTTAAGCAAAACCAACGCTTTTATATCATGTTCTTGGAAAATCGATTATTGATAGTGTTTGTATAATTAGTGAAGATTAGAGAATCCCCACAAAATCTTATACTCATGTCAAAGAATTACAAACCCACGGGATTAGAATTACAAAATTGTGTTTTTCCCATACATGATAGTGGAGAAATAATCGGACAAGGCTTTATTGCTGATAGTTGTTTCATTACGGCTGCGCATGTATTAAATGATTTTCCTTTGTGTAAAGTCAATTTCAATGGCAAAATTATTGAACTCTCAAAGTATAATCCACTTTATTACGGCAAGGGTGACTATCACGATCCAAACATATTGGATGTTCTAATAGTTCATTTTGATGGGATTAATAGTCCATTACACCTTTCAGATTATATGCCTCAGAAAGGTGAAACACTTGAAAGTTATTGTATGCATGAGGTAACAGACCCAACCTCTCTAAATCCCAAATGTAGACTATCTATGGTACCAGCCTATCCATTGGGAAAAGAGGAAGGAAATTATCTCTATTGTAATTGCGAACGCTTTGAAGGAAGCAGCGGAAGTCCTTTACTTAAAGATGATAGAGTCGTGGGCATTATGCAAGGAGGTAATGGTTTTGGATTTTGTGCTTTTCTAAAAACTAAAGCTATAACGTATTTATTAAAGTAGCATTTTTATCATTTACATAACGAATCAAATTTAACAGCTATGAGTATTTTCTCAAGTATGCGTCAATTCACAAGACAGCAAGAGAAGGAATCCTCCAGAAGTCTTTCACAAAATAAAAGTAAAGAATTTGACTATCCAATATTTGATTTTTCCGGAACAGACATCAGCAATAGAATCATTGAATGTTCTCTAGGAGAAAACACGGCTTTGTATTTTGATCATCTTGCCGCAATTGCCAAGGCGAAAGCATTAAAACATAAATTCGAGCAAAGGAATAAAGACTTGCTGGAGTTTAAGGATTTGATTATACAATTATGGCCAGACAATCCTTCCATCGCAGAAGAAACCGTATGTATGCTAGAAAAAGCTATTGATTTAGAGAATTATATTTATAAAATAAGGAGAAAATATCGTGTATTTGAAGTTGAAATTGATAAAAATGAGATACTTGACTTAATTGATCCTGTATATCATGGGGAAGATGCTTTTATTGATTCTGCTATTGACTTTAAAATAGACGCAATAAAAGAATTGTTTTTAGAAGATTATTTGCTATTTTTTTCCGATCCTATTGAGTTTGGAGAGATGGCAACACATGTTGATGTTCCAGAAAAAGATTTAGAGTATCTGAATCAAGCAATCATATACAAAAGTAAAACCATTGATTTAATCAAACTCCTAGATGATTATATGTTTTGTGTTGATGTTAATAAACGTTTTAATGATGGAGACCGAATCAATACTGATAAGGCTTGGATATTTGGACAAAAGAAATCAGCTCTGAAAGTAGTTCTTGTTTATTAAAAATCTCCGTTCGGGCGGATTTGTAATCTGCAACACTTTAATCAATTGAAAAACATTATACTATGAAACACCTCTTCATATTCCTTTTGGCCTTGATAGGTCTTGCTGCTTGTACCAACAACCTAACCATCACCATCACCAACCCCAATGTGGAGCAACAAGTCCACGAGCAGCCGTTGGCCACAAACCAGCCGCGATTCAGTTGGAACTTTGAAACCACAGAAAACGAGGTGGTGCAGCAAAACTACCGAATCATCGTGGCCTCAACCGCCGATAACGCCCAAGATGGCATCGGCGACCTTTGGGATTCTGGCGTGGTGTCTTCAAGCCAAATGCTTTACATCCCATACGCGGGCAAGGAACTCCACAGCCGCGACAAAGCCTATTGGAAAGTCATCACGACCGTTGCCGCCAAGGGCAAAAAAGCCAAGGTTGAAAGCGAAGTCAAATCGTTTGAAATCAGCCTGTTGAACCAATACGATTGGCAAGCTAAATGGATTGGCCATGAGTTTGAGGACGATGTGCTGGTGGGCAAAACACGCTTGGCTGCCCGTTATCTCCGCAAGGAATTTGCCCTTAATGGCGAGATTGAAAACGCACGGCTTTATGTCAGCGGAATGGGCGTTTATAGTGCTTACCTCAACGGCTGCGAAGTCGCGCCCGAGGAACTGCTGAAACCTACCCTTTCCTGGTATTCAAAGCGCGTGTATTTCAACACCTACGATGTCACGGAGATGCTCAACAGCGGCGACAACGCCATCGGCGTCATCCTTGAAGGCGGTCGCTATACAAGCATCCGCTACAACGAAGCCAACCCCAACTGGGACGGCACGAACCATGTGTTTGGCTTCGGCACGCCACGTCTGCTGCTACAACTCGAAGTGACCTACAAAGATGGCCAAAAAGAGACCATCGTCAGCGATGAGACCTGGAAAATCACCAACCGTGGCCCCATCCGTACCGCCAATGAATGGGACGGCGAGACCTACGACGAAAACTTCGACCTCGGCGATTGGAACACCGCTGGCTACGACGCCTCTTCTTGGCTTCAAGCCGAACTCGTAGAAGCCCCCGAAGGTCAACTCTCCGCCCAGCCTAACCCCAACATCACCGTGATGGAGAAGCTGAAACCCGTCAGCCTGTTCCAGAAAGGCGACAAATGGTACCTCGACATGGGCCAAAACATGGTCGGTTTTATCGACATGAAAGCGCGCGGACAACAACCTGGCGACATCATCACCCTACGCTTCGCCGAACTTTTGACTCCCGATAGCTTACTATATACCGCCAACCTACGCAGCTCAGAGAACATCGACAAATACATCGTAGCCAACAACTCTAAACTCTCAACTCTAAACTCTCAACTACAATGGCATCCCATGTTCGTCTATCACGGCTTCCGTTACGTAGAAATCTCCGGCCTGCGCGAGACGCCCAATTTGGACGACTTCGAGGGCTGGGTCATCTACGACGAAATGCCCGTCACAGGCTCGTTTGAGACCTCCAACGAAATCATCAACGCGGTGTACCACAACGCCTACTGGGGCATCCGTGGCAACTACCGCTCCATGCCCACCGACTGCCCGCAACGCGACGAGCGTTTGGGCTGGACGGGCGACCGCACCACGGGTAACTATGGTGAGTCGTATATCTTCAACAACCACCAACTCTACGCAAAGTGGCTCTCCGATGGCGACGATAGCCAATGGGACAACGGCTCGCTGCCCAACATCGTCCCACCCTACTGGCGCGGCTATACCGACAATATGACCTGGCCCGGTGCCATGGTCACCGTGACGGATATGCTTTATACCCGCTTCGGCGACACTGAACCCATCCGTCAACATTATGCGGCTTGGAAGAAGTGGATGCTCCACATGAAGAACGACTATATGCGGGCTGGCCTTATGCCTCGCGACACTTACGGCGACTGGTGCATGCCGCCCGAAAGCCTCGAACTCATCCACTCCAGCGACCCCAACCGCATCACCGAGTCGACAGTCATCTCCACGCCGTTCTACTGCTACCTCTGCGGCAAGATGGCCAAGTTTGCCGAGATTTTGGGCTTCACTGAGGATGTAGACTTCTTCAACCAAGAAATCACCACCACCACCATCGCTTTCAACGACAAGTATTTCAACCGCGTGACGGGCATCTACGCCAACAACACGGTCACGGCTAACATCCTGCCCTTATGGTTCGGTATGGTACCCAAAGGATTGGAAAACAAAGTCTTGGAAAGCATCGTCGACAAGACAATGAATGAATGTGGCGGTCATGTCTCGACAGGTGTCATCGGCATCCAGCAGCTGATGCGCTGCCTGACGGAATACGGCCGTGGCGACCTCGCCCTCAAGATTGCCTCCAACGACACCTATCCGAGTTGGGGCTACATGGTTCGCAACGGTGCCACCACCATCTGGGAACTCTGGAACGGCAACACCGCCGACCCCGCCATGAACTCGGGCAACCACGTGATGCTTCTCGGTGACCTTATCCTTTGGGAATACGAATACCTCGGTGGCATCCGTGCCCTTGAGCCTGGCTACAGCAAGATACAACTCAAGCCTTATCCCATTGAAGGACTGGACTTTGTGAATTGCGCCTACAACTCCGTCTCAGGCCGCATCGAAAGCAACTGGAAACGCAAAGGAAACCATTTTGAATGGGACATCGTCATCCCTGCCAACACTACGGCTGAGGTCTGTCTGCCTACGGCAAACGGCTACGAAACAAAGACCTACGACAGCGGAAAATACCATCTGTCGTCGGAACTGTAAGGTTCCGATAGTCATACAAAATCGCCCATCTATAGATTCCCTTCCACCGCACTCCCCAGCGCTGGAATGACATAGATGGGCGATTTTATGAGTTTACAAATTACTCAGCAGGCTCTGCGGTTGGCGCAGCTTCTTCTGGACCGAACCACTGATTCAAAGTCTCATCCACCTTCGCGTTGATTTCGGGCGTAATCTTGTGTTGCACCTTCTTCACCACATAAAGCACGGCCAAGCCTTCGTCGAGCAAGCCGAGGATTTTATGGGCTTTGTAAGGTATCAAGCTGAAAGGCAAGATGGTGTAGAGAATAGCGCCCACGATGAGTGCTTTCTCCTGCGTGGTGGTCTCGCCCATAGTCAGCACAAAGTATAGCTGAAGCAGCGGCTTAGTGGTGACGCGGCCTGCCTTTTTGGCATACGTACCAATCTTTCCAAACAAGTTGGTTGTCTTTTTCTTCCAATCTACGTTCTTCAGTTTGTCGAGCAAACCGTTGATGTCCTTGCCTGCAATGGCGTATGCTAAAATCGTGATACACAGAATGGTAATAATCATGTTACTTTGTTTTTATTGTTGAATATTCGAGTTTATAGTTATTGGCTTTCATCAAATTTTATTCCAGTATTTCTTATTTCTTTACTCTGTCAGGGTTTTCGGCGATGAATTGGCTCCAGTCAGGGCGACGATGCGCCTTGGCCTTCTCTGTGGTGTGTTTGGTGTAGTTCACGTCCTTGCCCTTGTCGATGGCGTGACAAACAGCCGCACCCACAGCATCGGTGGCATCAAAAAACTGAGGGTTTTCATCAATTTTCAACATGAAATGCAGCATCTTAGCCACTTGTTCCTTCGAAGCGTTGCCGTTGCCTGTGATGGTCTGCTTGATGGTCTTGGGAGAGTACTCGAAGATGGGGATGTCGCGATAGAGCGCAGCGGCCATGGCAACCCCTTGGGCACGTCCCAACTTCAGCATCGACTGCACATTCTTCCCGAAAAACGGTGCCTCAATAGCCAATTCATCGGGATGATACTCGTTGATGATTTCCAGCACACGCTCAAAGATCTTCTTCAACTTCAATGCCTGGTTCGCTAATTTCTTCAAGTTGATGACCCCCATCGTGATGAGTTCCATCTGCTTGCCTTGCTCACGGATGACGCCGTAGCCCATCACCATTGTGCCCGGGTCGATACCTAATATGATTTTTTCCTGGTCCATTATTTCACTGCTTCGTCATAAAAATAACACCGTTGCGCCTCGCTGACTTTGAATCTCCGGTATTGTCCCGAGAAGAGGTCGCAGTCGAACAAGGTCTGTATCTGAGAGACAAACAAGCGCGAATAAAGGCGGTTTTGGAAAGCTTGCTTCTCCTGCATGAAGGCGATGGTCTGCTGGATTTGGGCGACATCGAGGTCTTCCTTGGTAAAGACAAAGAGGTCAAACTCGCGGAAATCGCCATAAAAGCCGTTGTTCACCTTGTCCATCTTGATTTCGAGGATACGCTTCAAGGGCAAAGCCAACGACCAATATTCGTACTCATTGCGACCAACGATGCTGCCGTCGCCCAAGCCGTAGGCATAACCCGTTTGGTTGATGTGACGCATATCGTCGGCATTCACTTCTTTGACATCCTCGCCTGCCATCTCGTTCACCAAGGCGTTGGCCACGTTCTTGTTCTCACGGATGGCACGAGTGACCTCAATGCCGATGCCAAGCGTTTCGTCCTGCAAATCAGGCCTGTCGCGGTTGACCAAATGCGCATACGGCTCGCCTAACAGGGTGGCCAGCGAAACCATGGCATAGCGCTCAAAGAAACAAGTATCGAATTTAGGTTCAAGCATGAGTCAATTATTTCGTCAACAAAACCTTTTGCACTGCACCAGTCTCTTCTTCAATAAAATATAACCCCTCGGAAAATGTTCCGAAGTTAATCTCATTAGAGCCGGACTTCAGCATATATTTGGCCACACAACGGCCTTGAAAATCAATCACTTTTATTTCCGTATCCTTTTCAGTCTCGATAATAAACCAGCCTGTCGTAGGGTTGGGCCAAACACGCAAACTAAATGTCTTTGACTCGGCAACACCTTCATTACCAGTATTATTACCAACAAAAAACTTGTGTATTTCGGTCAGATAACCTATGTCGTATTGGTTTTCGCTGTGATACCAAGTATGGTTGCCTCCAATAACCTTGATATGCTGTAGTTCCTTTTCGCCCTCGTATGTATAGCGCACAAATCGCAGACCGTCGTTTTTAAGGTCGGGGAAGGTATCAACGACTGGCTCGGCAATGCAACCGTTGGCGTTTTTCCAGTAATTGAGGATGGCATCAACACCAAGGCCGAGATTGCCAAAATACTGTGAAGAGCCACTATAGCCCACCACCGGGTCTGCTGTGCCGTGAATGTGGAGCATTCGAACGGGAGCCACCGCCGCGTGGTTAGCCATGGAATGCGTAATCAGCCCACTGACCGGTGCACACGCCGTGATACGATCGCCATGTTCGATGGCCATGCGATGCGTCATGAAACCGCCCATCGAAAAGCCCGTGAAGAAAACACTGTCAAGATTCAAATGGTAAGGTTCGCTTAGCGAATCAAGAAGGGCCATCAGAAAGCCTGAGTCGTCGATATTGCTAACGTTTAAGCCAGCATTCCACATTGTCCCTGACCCTTCATCCAAAGCCTGTGGAATAACGATTGTCCATTCAAAAGCATCCGCAACTTGTTGGAAATGAAATTCATTATCCACATGGGTGATATTGTCAGTCCATCCATGCAAAAAATACATCACGGGCACACTGGACTTTTCGGTATGCTGAGGAGACCTCACCAAATACTGTCGCTGAACCCCTTGCCATTCAAAAGTCTGAATCTGAGAAAAAAGTGGGCTGCAAAGTGTCAACAAAAAAGATAACACAATGATTTTAAATGCATTAATAGTTCTCATAGCAGTAATAGTATTAGATTATTTTGGGCAAAGATACATTTTTTCTGTTTTTGTATGACCCTTTTTTACAACTTCCACGTTTCCAAAATACTACTTTGCATCTCTTGTTTACAAATCCTTATATTCAAGTCCAGCGGATTACAAATCCTTATATCCAAGTCCAGCGGATTTGCAAATCCGCAATCTTCAAACTGGCCGAAAGGACAAGGAAGTTATACGTTGGATAGCGAAGATTCGGAATGCGGCGGAGGTGATGTAATGGCCAGCAAAGATGCAGGTTTTTATTTAGACCTCTTTTTAGTATCACGTTGCTTCAACCAAGCCCGTAGGTCATTGGCCGTCAATCCCATATTGCGCAGATTGTTTCTGATGATGAATTCGGGAATTGGGTCAATATGCGTCTGGAAAACAACGGGGCGCAACATACCCTCTTTTGACCATTTTTCATGCCCAGAGTTGCCAGATTCCACCATCTTGCAACCTTGTTCGGCAAGAAAAACCTTGAAGTCAGCGATGCTAATATTGCCTATCCTATAAGTGTTCATGCTGAAATCTGGCAGGTCTTGTTGACATTCGTTTTCTTAAAGGAATGCGTAACAAGTTTCCGAAGTTGTTCATTCATGCCAAGCATGTCCGACAAATCAGGCTCGTTACCTTTGACTTTCCCCACTTTCCACCCATGCAAAGCCAAATCAGCACGGAGTGTTCCGTTGCGCAACTGCTCAGAAAGATAATCGGAAAGCATGAAATCGAAATCAGCGCGGGCACTTTCTTCGGTAAGGTCATAGCCCGAAAGATCAAGTGAAGGACAATAAGCAATGTAAGTGTCACCTTCCTTGAAGACAAACAACGAAACGCTGATTTCAACGCCATCTTTGCTAAAACTGATGTAGTTCAGATTCGTCATTGTTTTTTGTTTTATGGCGCAAAAATAACAATAATTCACAATTCCAATACAATTATCCAACCCTTTTTCCGTTTCAACGACACCAACAAAACACAAATCAAGATGAATGAATCTCAATTTTTTAGTTTTTCTCATGGTAGGGGAAGTCTCCTATTATTGCCTTGTTTTCGTCAAGATGAATGGGATGAT
>JAEEGJ010016343.1_pt1 | contig 17058 bp, 12 predicted proteins | sample 8958761 | NCBI WGS metagenome assembly JAEEGJ01 (sample SAMN16246546, study PRJNA631951) | gut metagenome | biome: gut microbiome; feature: rumen; material: RS-attached | host: Bos | place: Iran: Karaj | collected 2018-10 | reverse complement strand
CCACGTCGTCAGAACCGGTGAAGGCGCTTTTCGTCAGCGTCGGATCGTCGGGCGGCGTAACCGTCACGGCCACCGGCATTGTTCGCTCCGGCCGCCGGAAGCCCGCGGCGCCGCCGCCAGCCGGGTCCGGCTGGCAGCCCGCGGCCGCCATACCCAGCCCCAGGAGCAACGCCCAACGGCCGAGGACATTCAGGAATATGTTCTTTTTCATCAGCTAGCAACTTATTCGTAAAGGCCATACACCCGCACTTCCTCCCAGTCGACAATGCGCAGGAAGACCAGCGCCCGCCGGAAATCGATGCGGAACTCATAGTCCGGCAGTTCTTCGGCCGCCGGATCGTAGCCGGCGTCGAAGATCCTGAGGCCCAGCGGACTGGAAAAGAGTTTCAGGCGGGATTCCTTGTCCCAGAATTCCAGCACCAGATCGTCGCGCACCTGGCGGGGAATCCGGACGCTGATGCGTCCGGCCCCGTCGTATTCCTGCACCGTGTACCAGTAAGGCCCCTCCAGCGCCGCACAGTCGGCCGCGTCGAAGCCGCAGGTCGTGCCGCGGATCACCAGATGGTACTGCCGGCACAGGTCGCCGTCTTCTTCGTCGGTGATGAAGATCGTGGAGAACTGTTTGTGCGGGCGCAGGACCGTCCGGGCCTCTTCCCCGGTGCAGTTCACTTCCTCCGTATGGACGTAGAGCGAATCGATCTGGTTGCCGGGCTCGTAGCGGATCTCCGTGCCTTCGTCGAGGAAGCCGCGCAGCGGCCGGTCGTGCACCAGGCCGACGACCCGGATCCGGGCCTTGTCGACGGTCACCTCCTCGAGCTCGGGACAGTCGTCGAGCCGATGACGCTGCGTCCAGCCCGGCTCGGGCGCGAACAGTTTCACGTCGACCACGCCGCCGGGCATCTCCGCCCGGTCGCCCGTCGCCACTTCACGGTAGTCCACATCGAGGTAGCAGGGACAGGGAACGCGGTTTTCCAGAACCGTGCAGCCCGCCACGACCGGAAAAAGGATCAGGAGCCGGAGGCCCCGGAAAACAGACCGTGCCATCGCTTCGCGCCGTTTAGAATTCTTCCGTATAGTTGCCGCCGTCGCCCCAGGGATCCACCGTGACCACGACCGTCAGGTTGCCGTTCTCCACTTTCTGGTTCGGATCGGGCGAGCCGGGGCCGTGGATGATGAAGGCCACGTCGTAGGTCTTGTTGCGCTCGAGGTTCTCGATCGTCACGGGATAGTACCAGCTCTGCGCGCCGCCCTCCCCGTACGAGGCCTTCAGCACGAGTCGCGCGCAGGCTGCCTGGTCGGTGGGACCGCTGAAATGGTCGTCCGCCGCCCGGTTCTTGTTGGGGAAGGTATAGAACGGATTGTTGAGCGTCAGGGTCTGGCCGTTGGCCACCTGCCGGCCGATCGACTGGAACGTCAGCGTCGGCGCCTCGGCATCGGAAGCCGCGCCGATGAAATCGGACGGATTGGTCGACGTGCTGCGGCCCTTCTTGCGGCCGGCGTAGTTCACATAGCCGGAAGGATCGCCGGAAGCCCCGCAGGTCCAGTTCCCGAAGCCGTTCTCCAGGAAGGCGAACGAGAGCGTGAGCGCCCCGTACGACGACGGAATGCCGTTCTGGACCGTCGTCAGCCGCACACGGCCGACGAGGCGGCGCACGGTGATGTCGGCCCGCACGGGCGACGTCGCCCCGCCCGTCACGGTCACCGGCGAATCGGTGGAACCGAACATCACGAAACCCACGTCCACCTTGTTGTCGCCCAGCGTGACCGCGGCCTGCAGCAGGTCCTGCTTCTTCTGGATACTCGTCAGCGCCGGCCCGTTGACCAGGGCGGCGATCTCATAGGTGCCGGCCTTCACGCGGTCGAGCGAACGGGACGTCCCGCTTCCTTCGAATGCCTCGCGCCGGTACAGGGAACCGTCGGCGGAGAACAGGAAGAGTTGCAGGTCGTGGACGGCCGCGTCGTTCCCGATGGGATTGACGTCGGCTTTCGTGGCGCCGTCGTGCAGCGCGATGAGCAGGGTTCCCTCGTCCGCCGCGTTGGGCTTTTCCAGGGTTTGGCATGCGGCCAGCCCCAGCAGGCCGCAAGCGAGCATAAACATAGTTCTTTTCATATGACAAACAATAAGAGGTAGATCGTCTAATAGAGTCCTTCCAGCGAGCCCCCGTCGTCCCACGGGACGACCGTCACGCTCGGCAGCACATTCGCATAGTCGCTCAGCCGGTCTTCCGGATGCTCCACGCCGTACCCGGCGACGGTCAGCTCGACGCGGTAGTGTCGGTTGGGCAGCACCGGATCCAGCGTCACCGGATAATAGGTCAGCCGGTCGCCCAGCCACGCCCGGACCACCAGGCGCGTGCAGCGGGCCGACCACGCCTCCCGGCCGTGGTCGTCGGCGCACGCATTGGGATAGGCATACAGGCTCACGCCGGCATCGAAGCTCTCCTCCGGCCCCATCGACCGGCCGATCTGCTTGAAAATCAACTCATACGGAACGTCTTCGCCCGGCCCTTCCGCATCCATTTTATTATACCAGATGGAAGACGCATCGGGCGTCAGGTCGGCGAGCGACAGGAGCTGCGCGCCCGCCACGTTGGTCAGATAGATGGCGTCGATCTCGAAGGGCAGCGCGGCCAGCCGTTCCGGGAAGGCCGTGTGCACGACGCAGCTCACCTTGGCGGCGATCCGCTGCACCTCGACCGTGATTTTCTCGTCGGTCTCGATGCGGTGCGCGTCGAGCGCGCCGCGCATCACCAGGTGGTCCGGCGCGTTCTCCGCCAGCGTGGTCAAGGTCTGCAGCAACTGCGCCCGGGTCACCCCCGCCGTCGGCAGATCCGCCTTGTTGACCACCGCCTCGAAATCGTAGACGTCGTCGGTCAGGAAAAAGTCGAACGCGCCTTCCACAGCGGCGTGACAGCCGATCAGTTCGCCCGTCGGGCCGAACACGTAGAGCAGGCTTTCCCCCACCCGGTGGTCCTCCCCGTCGCTTTCCGATTCGAAAACCACGTGACGGATTTCCGCTTCTTCCTCCTGACAGGCGGCGCACGGCTCCTTGTCGCAGCCGGCGGCAGCGGCAAGGAGGGCGCCGATCACAAATACAAAACGTTTATTCATTGGTTTCCGGTATTTCAACGTGAAGCCCGTAGTTCCGGATCAGCGCGCTGATCTCGGGATCGAGATTGCCCCGGTGGACGAAGCTGCCGTTCAAGGCGCAGGCGCGCCGATAGCAGTCCACCGCCTTCCGGTCGTCGCCCTGCCGGGCATACACCAGCGCCAGCATATACGACACTTCGGCAGTCGGCTCCAGCCCTTCCAGGACCGACAGCGCGCTGGCATTGTAGTCGAGGCAGCAATAGGCAATCGCCGTATTGAAATCCGCATAAGGCCGCAGCAGCGTCAGGGCCCGCTTGTAGTCGCGGTCCCGGAGCGCCTGCACGCCGGCCATATAGCTGGTATCGAGCATCGTGGTATGGACCGTATCCTGCTGCATGTCGCGGCGGTGGAGCCGGAAGTCGAACACCACGTTGCGCAGGCGGGGATACAGTTCCCGGCTGATGTACGCATACGAGGCGTCGCGCCGCATCGCCAGCTCGCGCAGGTCCGCGTCCGGCTCCTGGCGGCGCTCCCGATAGCGCTCCTTCTCGGCGTCGTCGAGGAACGTGTCTTCCTCGACCAGCCGGTCGAGCAGCGGCCAGTTCTCCGGCAGCGCATAGCTGCTGAAACGGATGGGCTGCTTCCGCCGGGACTCCGGATCGGCCAGCGTCCCGTCGAGCCGCAGGAAAACGCCCCGCTCCCGGTCCACGGAGTCGGCGTAGCGCTGCATCCACGCAGCGAAATACTGGCCCACGCTGCGGCTGCGGCGCTGCGACAGCGCCCCGTTGGCGTGCCACGAGCCTTCCGGCGACGCGTTCGCCGTCACCACGATGCTGTCGAGCACGAACTCCCGGTCGTCGAGCAGCGAGGCGAGCCGGGCGCGGATGCGCCCGATCTCGGCCCGGTTGTCGGCCAGCTCCTCCCGCACGGCGTCTTCGCCCACGGCGAAGACCAGCCGCGCCTCCTCCTGCAAATCCACCCGCCGCGAGATCACCCGGTCGAGATAGCGCTCCCGGCCGTCCACGAAACTGGTCAGCGAACTGATATAGAAACTCAGCGGATCGCTCTCGGGAATGCCGTACACGGTCTTGTCATAGTCCATGACTTCGCCCGACAGGCGGATGTCCACTTTCCGGAGCTTGGGCCGCGTGGCGATGGTCTGCACATAGTTGTAGATGAACGTGCCGCTCTCGTCGACAATCAGTGTGTCGAGCCGCAACCGCTCGGTCTGCAGCGGCGCTTTCACATAGCGCCGGAACATCTTGTCGCGGTCGCGGAGCTTGCGCTCATTGCGGCGCACGAGCAGCGCATAGGTATAGTAATCGATCGCCTGGCGCTCCGTCACGCCGTAGATCGAGGCGAAGGCCTCGTCCGACACGACGGCGGAGTCGCGGCGAAGGGCATACAGTTTCGGGATGTTGCGCTCGATGAAAATCTCGAGCTGATGCCGGTCCATCAGGCGTGTGGAATCGGTGATGATGGAGCGCAGGAAGCGCTCGTACTGCTGGTAGCCCCGCAGCTGCGCCTTCCGGTAGTCACGGCCCGTGATCAGGATGTCGTCGAGCGGCACCGTCTCGCCGAGCAGTTCCATCCGCGGATGGAAGCGGACCTGCCAGCGGCTGTCCTGCATCACGGCCGGGACGATGACCTGGAAGGCCAGGTCCACCCGCCCGTGCCGCTCGGCCACGTTGCGGAACCGCGCCGTCACGCGCGCCGCCTCCAGTGTCTCGTTGGCCACCATCTCGCCGCTCACCGAGTCGCGCACGGCGTTCATCACGATGACCTCGCGTCCCTGGAATTCCTGCGCCGCAGCGCTGTCCTGCGCCAGCGTGGGCAGGTCGATCTCGCGGAACGAAGTGGTGTACTGTTCGGGCAGGGCGAGCACGGCGGCCGGTTTGCCGGCCTGCAGCTGCTCGGCCTTGCGGGAAGTCGCGCAGGCGCAGACGACCAGCGTCAGCAGCGCCCAGATGGGAAGAAAGCTTTTCATCGGTTCAGAAGACATAGACGATGCTGATCTGGGTCGCATTGGAAGGCAGGATAAACCATTTCGTCTCATTGGCCTGCAGCACCCGGCCGCAGCGGGGACAGCGGTACTGCGTGTACCACGCCCGGCCGGCCCAGACGCCGATGCCGAAGTCGAGATTCCAGTGTTTCGACAGCATCCGGTTATACCCCAGCGAGAAGCCCGCTCCGACGGCGCTTCCCTCCTCGGTCGTCGGCCGCCGCAGCAGCCCGCCCCGGTTATACTCCTCCACTTGCGCCCGCGCGCCGAACCACCACGAAGAATACACGTTCCACGGCCAGTACCGCACGCCGAGCCAGGCCGTGCGGGCCCGGTTCTGGAACGGATTGCCCCGCTCCACCGAACCGTAATTCCAATTGTTGTAGCGTCCGCCCGCGTGCAGCGACAGATGCCGGCTGAAGGAACAGCCCGCCTGCAGGTTGACCGTGCCCAGGTTCGCCCAGTCCAGCAGATTGGAGGAAAGCGACAGTTCCTGCGCCGGCAGCAGACAGGCCAGGTGGACCAGCAAGACCGAAAGAATGCATTTTTTCATGATGCCCCGTCATTGGTTTCGGACGCAAAGCTAATGCGCCGCCACACCGGGAAAAAACCCCGAACACGAATCCGGTGAAAGTTTTCAGCATCCCGTAAAAACGCGGAAAAATGCAGATTAGTCAGGCCTCGGACGGCCTTTTCGGAGCCGTTTTATGAAAAACTGACATTTTGTCGGACGGCCGGCGCTGGTATCTTTTTTGATTTTATGGGTCCGTTCAACGACAAAAACAAAAAAACATAACCATGACGAAAGGAAAAATCGGTGTGACAACGGAAAATATCTTTCCGGTCATCAAAAAATTCTTGTATTCCGACCACGACATCTTTATGCGTGAGCTCGTGGCCAACGCCGTCGATGCGACGCAGAAACTGAAAGCCCTCGCCGGAACGGGCGACTTCAAGGGCGAACTGGGCGACCTGACCATCCGCGTGGACGTCGACGACAAAGCCAAAACCATCACCATCACCGACCGCGGCATCGGTATGACCGCGGAGGAAGTCGACAAGTACATCAACCAGATCGCCTTCTCCTCGGCGGGCGAATTCCTGGAGAAATATAAGGACAAGGCCGGCAACATCATCGGTCACTTCGGCCTGGGCTTCTACTCGGCCTTCATGGTGTCGCAGAAAGTGCGCATCGAAACGCTATCCTGGCAGGAAGGCGCTAAAGCGGTCAAATGGGAGTGCCTGGGCGAGCCCGACTTCACGATGACCGATTCGAAGAAGACGGACCGCGGCACCACCATCACCCTCTTCCTCGACGCCGACAGCGAAGAATTCGCCCAGGAGGCGAAGATCGGCGCGCTGCTCAACAAGTACTGCAAGTTCATGCCCGTCCCCGTGTGCATGGGCAAGCAGAAAGAGTGGAAGGACGGCAAGTATGTCGATACCGACAAGGACAACATCATCAACGACACGGAGCCCCTGTGGACCCGCAAGCCCAGCGAGCTCAAGGACGAGGACTACCTCACCTTCTACAACAAGCTCTACCCGATGCAGGAAGATCCCCTCTTCCACATCCACCTCAATGTCGACTACCCGTTCAACCTGACCGGCATCCTCTACTTCCCGAAGATCAAGGACCGTCTCGAGGTCACGCGCAACAAGATCCAGCTCTACTGCAACCAGATGTTCGTCACCGACTCCGTGGAGAACATCGTGCCCGAGTTCCTCACCCTGCTCCACGGCGTGATCGACTCGCCCGACATTCCGCTGAACGTGTCGCGCAGCTACCTGCAGGAAGACGCCAACGTGAAGAAGATCTCCTCCTACATCACCAAGAAGGTGGCCGACCGGCTCGAGGAAATCGCCAAGAACAAGAAGGAAGAATTCGAGCAGAAGTGGGACAACCTGAAGCTCTTCATCGAATACGGCATGCTCACCGACGAGAAGTTCTGCGAGCGCGCCATGAAGTTCGCCCTCCTCAAGAACACGGAAGGCAAGTTCTTCAAATACGACGAGTACGCCGAGAAGATCAAGGAAGCCCAGACCAACAAGGACAAGAAGGTCGTTTACCTCTACTGCACCGATCCCGTGGCCCAGTATCCGCAGGTGGAAGCCGCGCACGCCAAGGGCTACGACGTGCTGGTGTTCGACTGCCCGCTCGACGCGCACTTCGTGAACCTGCTGGAATCCCGGCTGAAAGACACGGTCTTCAAACGCGTCGACGCCGAGGCGATCGACCGCCTGGTGGAGAAAGACGAACGCGCCAAGTTCGAGATTTCGGAAGACGACGCCAAGTACGTGACCAGCGTCTTCGAGGAGATCCTCCCCAAGGAGAACAAATATGAAGTGAAAGTGGAGAACCTGGGCGAGACGGAAGCCCCGATCCTGATCACGCAGAGCGAATTCATGCGCCGCTACCGCGACATGGCGGCCCTGGGCGGCGGCATGAACTTCTACGGCGAACTCCCCGACAGCTACAACATCACGGTCAACGCCGAGAATGCGGTGATCAAGAAGATCCTGGGAGACACCGGCGTGAAGGCCTTCACGGCCGACAACACCCTGCTCAAGCAGGTCACCGACCTGGCCCTGCTGGCCAACGGCATGCTGAAGGGCAAGGCGCTGGCCGACTTCATCAAACGGAGCGAAGAACTGCTATAGTTCTTCGTTTTTTTTCTTATCTTTACAAGGTTATCCCAACCTGACCCATGTCCACGACTACGCTGATAATCCTGATCGCCGCGGTGGTTGCGCTGGTGCTCGCCATCATCCTGACGCGCGCCCTGACGCGCTCCTCGCTGCTGGCCGACCGGGAGCGCCTCGAGACCATCCTCGATGTCCCCGCCCGCATTGAAAAGGCGGTGCAGGACACCGAAAAGGCCAAGGACGCCGTGATGGCCGCCCGCGACCAGGCGCACGAAGCGGCCATGCAGACGATGAAGGAGCAGTTCGCGGAAGCCATGGGTCAGATGAAAGACCAGGTCAAGAACGCCACCGACGAACTCCTGAAGGCCCGCCAGAAAGAGTTCAAGGAATCCAGCAGCGAAGCCCTCGGCACCCTCCTCTCGCCCGTCAAGGAAAAGATGGAGGAACTCCGCAAAGAGATGAACGCCAACAGCGACGTCCACAAGACCGCCCAGAGCGCCATCAAGAGCGACGTGGAGAACCTGATGCGCTACACCGGCCGCGTGGCGCGCAGCACCGACCAGCTCGCCGCCGCCTTCAAATACGGCAACAAACTCCAGGGCACCTGGGGCGAGACCATCCTCGAAGAGCTTCTCTCCTCGCAGGGCCTGACCAAAGGCGTCCATTTCGACGTCCAGCCGACCATCGTCGACGCCGACGGCAAGACCGTCAAGAACGAGGACGGCTCCGCGATGCGCCCCGACGTAATCATCCACCTGGACCGCCGTCGCGAAGTCATCGTCGATGCCAAGACCTCCCTGGCCGATTACGTGAGCTACGTCAACGCCGAGAACGAGGAAGACCGCGTCCGCTACCTGCGGGCCCACATCGAGAGCATCAAGAAACACGTGAAGGAGCTGGCCCGGAAGGACTACGCTTCCTACGTGCAGCCGCCGAAGATGTCGGCCGGCTACGTCATTATGTTCGTCCCCAATATGGGCGCCCTCTGGACGGCGCTCAACGCCGAGCCCGACCTCTGGCGCTGGGCGGCCGAGCAGAACGTCTATATCGCAGACGAGCAGTCGCTCTACGGCGCCATCCGCATCGTCCAGCTCACCTGGACCCAGGTGCAGCAGGCCGAGAACCACGAAAAGGTCTACGCCCTGGCCGGCGAGATGATGGACCGCGTGGAGAAGTTCCTCGCCTCCTACGACGATATGGGCGCCGCGCTCGACAAAGCGATGAAGGCCTACGGCGAAGCCGGCAAGAAACTGGCGCCGAACGGCCAGAGCATCACCACCACCGCCATCAAGCTCGCCAAAATGGGCGCGCGGAAAGGCAAACACATTGAACGCGCCCTGCAGGACGTCGACGAGATCGGCGCCCTGGAAGAAGGCGACCGCGAATGAAAAAACAAAGCATACCTATGGCAGATACCCCCACCCCCCACATCGGAGCACAATACGGCGAGATTGCCGAGACCGTGCTGATGGCCGGCGACCCGCTTCGCGCGAAATTCATCGCCGACAATTTCCTGACCAACCCCGTCCAGTTCAACGAAGTCCGCGGGATGCTGGGCTACACCGGCACCTACGGCGGCAAGCGCGTCAGCGTGATGGGCCACGGCATGGGCATTCCCTCGATCGGCATCTACTCCTACGAGCTCTATAACTTCTACGGCGTGAAGACCATCATCCGCGTCGGTTCCGCCGGGTCCTACCACCCCGACCTGAAACTCGGCGACCTGGTCATCGCGCAGGGCGCCTGCACCGACTCGAACTACGGCGCGCAGTTCGGCCTGCCGGGCACCTTCGCCCCGATCGCCGACTTCGACCTGCTGCGCAAAGCCGCCGCGGCCTGCGAGCAGCGCGGCCTCCACTATATGGTGGGCAACATCCTCTCGTCCGACGTCTTCTACTCCGACAATCCGCAGTCCGAAAGCTGGCGGAAGATGGGCGTGCTGGCCGTGGAGATGGAAGCCGCCGCGCTCTATATGAACGCGGCCCGCTCGGGCAACCGCGCGCTGGTCATCTGCACGATCTCCGACCACATCCTCACCGGTGAAGAGATGTCCGCCGACGAGCGGCGGACCACCTTCACCAATATGATGGAAGTCGCACTTTCCCTTATTTGATCACGAAGGAATAGCGTCCGGAAGGAAGCGTATAACGTCCGGGGCGGTCTCCGGCAGCGGCGTAAGCCGCGCCGAGCGTCACCCGGACATCGCTGTCTTCCGACACGGGCAGCGTGAGTTCGGCCGTCGTGTTGGCCGGCACCGCGAAGTCGAAGCGGAGCGATCCGTCTTCGTGCCACTGCCAGCCGCTCTCGATCCGGCCGTAGATCGAATCGTAGTGTCCGCGGACGAAGTCGAATGATCCGCCCACGCGCGGCGTAAGCGTGAAGCTGTGGTAGCCCGGATCCTCTTCGACCGGCTGGATGCCGAGCATCCACGAGAACATCCATTCTTCGATGGCGCCGAAAGCGTAGTGGTTGAAGGAATTCATATCCACCGGGCCGAAGCCCTGGCGGATGGTATAGGAATTCCAGCGCTCCCACATCGTCGTGGCGCCCTGCAGCACGGGATAGAGCCAGGACGGGTATTCCCGCTGCTCGAACAGTTCGTAGGCCACATTGTCGAAGCCGTTGCGCGAAAGCACGAGGTTGATGTACGGCGTGCCGATGAAACCGGTCGTCAGTTTATAGCCGTGCGCCGCCACGTTCTCCACCAGATTCTGGAGCGCCAGCGACTTGTGGGCGTCGTCGAACAGCTCGGCCTGGAGCGGCACGACGTAAGAAGTCTGCGTATTGGCCTTGAAGGAGGCGTCGGCGCTGCCGGCGATCCACTCGTTGTACGGCGGCACGTGCTTGCTTTCCTTCGTCACGCCGTCGGGCCCCACGAACTCGCGGTTGAAGGCAGCCTTGATCCGCTCGTACAGTCCTTTCCACTTGGCCGCATCGGCATATTTGCCCAGCGCCGTCGCCACCTTCTCCATCAGGAGCGCATCGTAGGCGTAGTAAGCCGTGTTGGTGAGCGGCGAATTGGTATGCTCGAGCGCCACCCAGTCTCCATAGCCTTCGCCCGGCTGGATGTCCCCCACCGCCCGATGCTGCAGGAAGCCCATATACGCCACCATCGAATCATAGTGGTCGCGCAGGAACTTCGAATCGGCGTACTGGAGATAGAGCTGCCAGGGGATGATGATGCCGGCTTCCATCCAACCCATCGCGCCACCGCCCGGATTCGCACCCCGCGGCGGCGCCGCGATGTTGGGGATGATGTTGGGATAGCTGCCGTCGTCGCCCTGGATGTCGCGGATCGACTGGAACCAGCGGGTAAAGAACGGATCGACATTCATGTTGTAGGTGGCCGAACGCGAGAACACTTGCGCGTCACCTGTCCAGCCCAGGCGCTCGTCGCGCTGCGGGCAGTCGGTCGGGATGGAGAGGAAATTGCCGCGCTGGCCCCACACGATGTTTTCGTAGAGCCGGTTCACGTCGGCGTCGGAGGTCTCAAAGCCGCTGGTCTGCGCACCAATCGATTCGAGCACCAGGCCTTCCACGCTCTCGAGCGGCAGGGCCTTGTCGAGGCCGTGGATCTCGAGGTAGCGGAAACCGTGGAAGGTGAAATGCGGCTGGAAGACTTCTCCCCCGCCTTTGAGGATATAGTGGTCGGTCGCCAGGGCGCCGCGGTAATTCTCATTATAGACGCGGCCCTTATTGGCTTCATACACGTCGGCGGTCAACGGCGGAAGCGGATCCTCGGGCACTTCGGCCGGATAGATCATCTCGCCGTAACGCACGGTGATTTCGGTTCCCGCTTTGCCCGAGAGCTTGATGCGCGGCACGCCCACCATGTTCTGGCCCAGATCGTAAACGAACACACCGGGCGCAGGCTCGGTCACGGAAACGGCCTTCAGGACGATATGGTTCCGGACGGGCGCACCGATGTAACTGGCGATCAAGATGCTGTCGGCCGGCGCTTCCACCACCTTCGCGGCATCCCAGCCCGAATCGTCGAAGCGGGCCTTGCTCCAGCCCGGCACTTCGCGCCGCGCGTCGTAATCCTCACCGTTCTGGAAACTGTCGCTGAGGATCGGGCCGCCGCTGAAGGTCTTCCAGCTGTCGTCGGAAACGATGACCTCCTGCGTGCCGTCGGTAAAAGTCAGCACGAGCTTGGCGAGCAGGGACAGGTCGAGACCGTACTGGTCCTGCCAGTCCGTCGCGAAGCCCGTGAAGTCGCTCCACCAGCCAGCGCCCAGCTGGGCGCCGAGGGCGTTGGCGCCTTTGCGCAGCAACGGCGTCACGTCGTAGGTCTGATACAGGATGCGGTAGCGGTAGTCGGTGCAGCCGGGATTGAACCAGTCGTCGGCCATCCGCTGGCCGTTGATTTCATATTCATAGATGCCGCGGGCGGTGGTATAGAGCCGCGCGGAAGCCAGCGGCTTGCTCACTTCGAACGCCTTGCGGAGCATCGGCGCGCCAGAGATCTCGGCCGGCGAGAGCAGGCACCGCTCGCCGCCCGGCACCTCGTGGACATCTTCGCTCCGATAGAGCGTGCTGTGCCACACTTCCTCCGTTACGGTCAGGTTCGAGAACGTGGCGGTGCTGCCGGCCGGCTGGATCAGGCCCAGCTTGTTGAACCGGCAGTACGGCTTCCACACGTCGGCGGGATAAGGGGCGATGGAGAATTGTTCCTTGACCAGCTCCTTGCCGTCGAAGTACGGCTTGATGTAATAGCCGCGGGCATAGTGGTGTCCCCAGATTTTCAGCGTCAGGTGATGCGGCTTTCGCAGGTCCGCCGCGCGAACGCCGGCCAGGGGTTTCTCCCAGTCGAGCGTCTCCACGCCGTCGGTGACGTGGGAGATGCCGAGCGTAACGGGAGAACCCGCCGTGAGCCGCGCGCGGACGAAATTGCCTTCATCGAGCCAGCTCAGCACGAAATCGGCCTCCTGCGCACCTTCGGCCAGGCACAGGTCGAAATCGAGGGTATAGTGGGAACGGTATTTCGAGAAATGCGGCTGCCCGTCGGAAATCCATTGCGCCCCCGACCAGCCGCTGTCCATCAGGCCGGTCTCGAACCACGATTCGGCGCGGACCGTCTCGTCCCGGTCGTTCTTGACTTCCACCGACCAATTGTAACGCGTGCAGGGCTTCAGCGGCTCGCCCCGGTAGACCACGCCGACCGATACGTCGGACGGAAGGGTGCCGTCGGCATCGGAATCCCATACGGGGGTATCCTTCCCCGCTTCCGTGACGACGACCCGGTAGGCAACCTGGTGCTGGTCGTAACGGTCGCTGACCATTTTCCAGCTGAAGCTCGGCGACGGGGCGTCGATGCCCAGCGGGGTCTCTTGATAATCCACGAGCAAGTCCGCGACCTGGAACGGTCCGGCGGGTTCGTGGTGGCAGGCCAGCAGGGCGCAGAGCACCAGCGTGGCTGCAAACAGTTTTTTCATCGGAGTAGGCGCAAATAGTGTTGATAGCCTTTGTACCAGGCCGTGGTGTTGCCCGGCGTATAGATCTCCACGGGCACGCTCGCCGCGATCAGGGAGCGCATCCGGGACATGTCGGGGACGAGCCCCGCCGCATAGGCCTGCAGCATGACGTTGCCGATGGCCGTGGCTTCGGACGGGCCGGCCACCACGGTCTTGCCCGTGGCGTTGGCCGTGAAGCGGTTGAGCAGGCGGTTCTTGGAACCGCCGCCGATGATGTGGAGCATATCGACCGGCTGGCCGGAAATCTGCGTGATCTGCTGCAGGACTTCGCGGTAGCGCATGGCCAGGCTCTGGAACACCGTCCGGATGCAGGCGGCGTGGTTGGTGGGCCGGGCCTGCCCCGTCCGGTCGCAGAAATCGTAGATGGCCGCCTGCATGGAGGCGGGATGGTTGAACGACGGATCGTCCGGGTCGATGAAGCAGGAGAACGGCTCCGTGCGGTCGCACAGGCCGGGCAGGTCGTCGTAGCCGTAACGGGTGCCTTCGGCCGCCCATTCCTTAAGCAGGTTCTCCACGATCCACATACCCGTGATGTTTTTCAGGAAACGGGTCGTGCCGAACACGCCGCCTTCGTTGGTGATGTTGGCGTGGGCCGCCTCCGACGAGAGAACGGGCATCTGGGTTTCGATGCCCATCAGCGACCAGGTGCCGGAACTCAGGTAGGCGAAGCGGCCGTGGGTGGCGGGAACGGCCGCCACGGCGGACGCCGTGTCGTGGCCGGCCACCGACACCACGGGAATCTGCGGCAGGCCGCATTCCCGGGCGATTTCGGGTTTCAGCAAGCCCGCCGTCGTGCCGGGCTGGACCATGGGCGCGAAGCGCGCAGGGTCGACGCCGACGGCGGCCAGCAACTCCGGATCGAGGCGTTTGCGTACGGGATCGAGGAAATGCGACGTGGAGGCAATGGTATATTCGGTCACCATCTTCCCGGTGAGCAGATAGGTCAGCGCATCGGGCAGGAAAAGGATATGTTCGGCGACGGCCAGTTCCGGCGCTTCGCGCCGATGCAGGACGTCCAGCTGGAAGAGCGTATTGAAATCCATCACCTGGATGCCCGTGCGGGCATACAGGGCGTCGCGTTCGACGTGTTCGGACATAAAACGCTCCGCGGCACCGACCGTCTGCGGATCGCGGTAGCAGTACGGCGGGCAGAACAGCCGGCCGTCAGCGTCGAAGAACGCCACGTCCACGCCCCAGGTATCGATGCCGATGGAATGGATGGGAAGGCCGGTTTCGGCCGCCTTTTTCATACCCTGGCAGATCTCGCGGAAAAGCGCTTCCAGGTCCCAGTGCAGATGGCCGCCGTATTCGACGATCCGGTTCGGGAAGCGGTGCACTTCTTCGAGCTGCAGTCCCCGCCCGGTCAGCGTGCCGAGCATCGCCCGGCCGCTGGTCGCGCCGAGGTCGAATGCCAGAAAATGGTGGGCTTCCATGGCGACGCTATTCGCCCAGGTGCTGCACCGTGTCCATCACGCGCAGGAAATTGCCGCCCGCGATGAGCCGGATCTCGTATTCCGAATAGCCGCGCTTGCGCAGCTCGATGATGATCTTCTGCATCCGGGAGATGTCTTCCAGGCCGCTGGGGCACACTTCGATGCCGTCGAAGTCGCTGCCCAGGCCCACGTGCTTGACACCCACCAACTTGACCACGTGGTCGATGTGGTCGACGATCTTCTTGTAGGAAGGCCGCGGGATGGCGTTTACGGCCTCGTAGGCGGCCTTGACCCGCTCCTGGAGCGCCGGATCCGAAGGATTCGCGAGCCAGGCATCCTGGGCTTCCTCCGCCGCATCGATCAGGTCGGAGGCCTTCTGGCCGTAGGCGTTGTCGAGGAAGGTGGGATAGAAATTGACCTGGATCACGCCGCCCTTCTCGGCCATCGCCACGATCATCTCGTCGGTCATGTTGCGGGGATGGTCGTTGAGGGCCCGGCAGCAGGAGTGCGTGGCCACGACGGGCGCCTGGGAGTACTTGATCACGTCCCAGAACGATTCGTCGGAGATGTGCGACACGTCGATCATCATGCCGAGCCGGTTCATTTCGGCGATCACTTCGCGGCCGAAGGGGCTCACGCCGTGCCAGCGGGGCTCCGGCGAGGTGCAGGAGTCGCAGATTTCATTGCTGCGGGCATGCGTCAGGGTCATATAGGTGACGCCCATCCGCCAGAACATGCGCAGCAGCGACAGGTCTTTCTGGATGGGGGCGCCGTTTTCCATTCCCATAAAAACGGAGATCAGCCCGGCGCGGGCGTTGCGGCGCGCCTCCGCGGGCGAAGTGGCCAGCGCAGCCTTGTCCTGGTTGCGGTCCACCGAGTCATAAACCTTGGCTATCAGTTCGAGCGCCCGGCGCGTAGCGGCGTCGGGCGACAGGAAGTTGGAGGTATAGATGGCGAAAAACGATCCGTTGACACCGCCCTTTTTCATCCGGGCGTAATCGACGTGGGTCACCGGGAATTTACCCGGGACATACCCCTGCGGTACCGGCCGGCCGAAATCCGCACCTTTGGCGAGCATCAGCGGCGCGTCGCAGTGGGAATCGAGCAGGAAGACCATATGCCCTCCCGCTTTACTTCTTCATCTGCTTGAGCGAAGAGCCACCGCCGATCTGGTCGGCCTTGACCTTCACGTAATCGGAATCGCCGTAGTAACGGCACTTGGAGGCGCCGGAGAGCGTGACGGAGAGCGTCTCGGTCACCATCACGTCCACTTTCGAGGCACCCTTGGCGATCACCGACACGTCGGCGGCGTCGAAGTTCTCGGCGGAAACGGTCGAGGCACCGGAGACCTTTACATCGAGTTCCTGGGTGTCGCCTTCCACTTCCAGTTTGGAAGCGCCGGACAGGTCGACGTCCACGTCGCTCGACCGGAGGCTGACCACGGCCTTGGAGGCGCCGGCCAGTTTGATGGCGACTTCCGGGGCCTTGACATTGAGGTTCGTGATCTGGCTGCCGCCGCGCAGGTCAATGCTGAAGCGGTTCATGGTGTTCGAGAACTGGTCGTTGCACGAGAGTTTCGAAGCGCCGGAGAGGGTGATATCGGTCACGACCGGCATCCGGACGATGGCCTGGGCAATGCGGCTGCGGGCCTTTTGCTTGAGCCGGAAAGGAAGCCGGGTAAAATTCAGTTCCAGGACGCCGCCGCGGTTCTTGACCAGGAGATACGGCAGGAATTCCTCGGAGATTTCGATTTCCACCCGGAACTCGTCGGCGTGTTCCAGGGTCACTTCAAAGGCGTTGGTGACATTGAGGGCGGTAAAATCATCGATTTCATACACTTTCCGGACGGTGCGGGCATCGGCCAGCGCGATCGTCAGGCAAAGCGCAACGAGGAGAAACAAAGTCTTTTTCATATGCGTCTGAATTAATTGTTGTCAGCGATTAAACTTTTAAAATTAGCAAAACTTCCCGACAAAAGCAAAAATCATGACATTCTTTGCCGGACGACCTCGAAGAGCAGGACCGCCGCTGCGACCGAGACGTTGAGCGAACCCGTCTCCCCGACCATCGGAATGCGCGCCCCCACGGTGCAGAGGCTCAGCACCGGCTCCGAGATGCCCTTGCCTTCCGAACCCATCACCAGGGCCGTGGCCTTGCGGAAGTTCACTTCGTACATCGAATCCTCGGCCTTCTCGCTCGCGGCCACGATCTGGAACTCCGAATCGCGGAAATAGTAGAGCGCCGTCCGCAGGTTGGCGACCTTCGCCACCGGAACGCGCAGCAGCGCGCCCGCCGAAGTCTTCACGGCGTCGGCATTGATGGCCGCGCCGCCCTTGGCCGGCACGATGATGCCGTCGACGCCGGCGCACTCCGCGCTCCGCGCGATCGCGCCCAGATTGCGCACGTCGCTCAC
>JAEEGJ010016340.1_pt1 | contig 17064 bp, 23 predicted proteins | sample 8958761 | NCBI WGS metagenome assembly JAEEGJ01 (sample SAMN16246546, study PRJNA631951) | gut metagenome | biome: gut microbiome; feature: rumen; material: RS-attached | host: Bos | place: Iran: Karaj | collected 2018-10 | reverse complement strand
CCACATGTCTTTACTTTCATTTGAGCCCTTTCTCCGGGATGACATTTACGTCTGCATTTATTATTTTAGGATTCGGCTCCCGTAAACATTCTGTATTTCAGCTTCTTACGCGGATTTGTCACTAAGCAAAAATTTTTTTTCTCGCCATTTATCTCCCGACAAAACGAGAAAATCACATTTAGATTATTGGGTCTAGGTATTGCATTGGTTGTGCCAATGGATTGGATGCGCTTATCTGGATTTTCCGTGCATATATTGAGATGGGAGTGATGCAACAAGGTGATGAGGTGATTGTTCCGGCAAATACTTACATTGCTACAATTCTTGCTATTACAGAGAATGGTTTGAAGCCTATTCTTGTTGAGCCTAAACTTAATACGTTGGAGATTGACGATGATCTTATAGAAGCAGCCATTACTCCGAGAACTAAGGCTATTGCCATCGTGCATCTCTATGGACGTAATGCCTATACAGAGAAGATTGGCGCAATATGCAAGAAGTATAACCTGAAGCTTGTTGAGGATAATGCACAGGCGCATGGCTGCAAACATGCTGATGGCAGAATGACTGGTTCTATAGGTGATGCGGCAGGCCATAGTTTCTATCCTGGTAAAAACCTTGGCGCTTTAGGTGATGGTGGAGCGGTTACCACTAATGACCCAGAGTTGGCTGCTGCAGTTCGTGCGTTGGCAAATTATGGTTCTCAGAAGAAATATGTGTTTAAATACACAGGACGTAATAGTCGACTAGATGAGATTCAGGCTGCTGTCTTGGATGTGAAGTTGAAGTATTTAGTTGAGGATAATGCTCACCGCAAAGAAGTGGCTAATATGTATTATGATGGCATCAAGAATCCTCTAATTACATTGCCAGATAGATTAAATGATGAGCAGAATGCTTATCACTTGTTCCCGATTCTGGTTGCTGAAGGCAAGCGTGACGCCCTGCATGATTATTTAGAGAAGAATGGTGTGGGAACAGTGATTCATTACCCCATTGCACCTCATAAGCAGGAGTGCTATAAAGACTGGAATGGGATAAACCTGCCTATCACAGAGCAGATTGCAGATGAAGAACTGAGCTTGCCGATAGGACCTTCGATTACATTGTCGGAAATTAAGGAGGTAGTAACATTGCTTAACAAGTTTATTTAGATTTATTTATCTTATTACACAGAGATGAATCAAACATCGATTTTTGATGTAGAAAAGGGCTATAAATTTTGGAGTAGGGGGCAGAAAGGAGATTTTCTGCTTTCCTTTGTTGCACTTAGCCAGATCTTATTGAGTGCTATACAGGGAGCAATGATTGCGATGAGGTTTTCAGATGAAACTTCATCTCAAGTCAGAATTAGTATGTCTATAATAACAATCATTATTGCAGTTCCTGTATTAATTAAAAGAAAAACAAGATTAGTAATAGCCACTTATTTTGCCGCATTAGCAGTTTATTTGTTCCATGTTGTTTGTTACCCTGATACAATTGTATATTGGCATTCTGAGGCTTTCAAATTCACGTTCCCAATTTCTATTCCATCAGCTCTTTGTATTATAGCTATCAAAGACAAGAATATTTTTAACTATGTTCTTAAAATAATAGCTTATCTAACTGGAGCATTATGCTTGCTATATGGAATGCGTGTCTTAATGGGAACTTATGATTTGGGGTTTTCGTATAATCAAGGTTTTGGCTATATGTTATTGTTTCCCATCTTGGTTCTCTATTATCAAAGGAAATGGTATTCTTTACTTATATCTGCTATACTTTTTTTGTTTTTGTTGCTTTATGGAGCAAGAGGTCCGGTACTTTCAATTGCGATATTTTTTGTATATGTTTTCATCAGTAAAAAGAAATATTTATTATTGGTAGTTACCTTAGTGGCAATTACGACAATAATACCTTTGTTGAACTCTACACTTGAATCACAAGGACTTTCATCCAGAACACTTGAACTCTACTTGTCCGGAGAAATCGATGCTGGAAACGGTAGAGATGCTATCAATGATCAGATTGAAAAAGGTATACAAGAAAACCCATACGGATGGGGCTTGTTTGGTGATAGGGTAATTACACATGGAGCAAACAATGCTCATAATTTTATAAGAGAAATATTGGCTGAATTTGGCCTATATTTGGGGTCAATGGTTCTTCTGTTCTTCTTATATCAGATTGTAAAAAGATTCATAAAGGTAAAAGGTGAAGACAGGGATTTGTATTTCTTGTTTTTCTGTGCATGCTTTATTCCTACTTTGGTTTCAGGTTCTTATCTGACTAATACTTATTTTTCCCTTTTTATAGGAATCATGTTCTTCCTTCCCCATTTTTACAACAAACGTCAAATGAATAAATATAAAGTAATAGGGAATTCAAAAGCACTTGTTTCAAATTATAGGAGATTATATGAATAATAAAAAGATAGCTTATGTAGTGTTGTCTTGTGACCCTTATTCTGATATTTGGGATGCATACGGGCAACTGTTCCAAAGATTTTGGCCTGACTGTCCATTCGATTGCTATATGGCCTCACACCATAAAAGCTTTGAAAAATATGGGTTCAAGCCTATCCTTTTAGGCGAAGATATCAGTTGGAGCCACGGACTTATAGTTCTATTAGACAGGCTTGAGGAGATGGGGTATGAGTATGGTATGATTGCTTTTGATGACTTGATGCTTTACGAAAAAGTTGACTCATCCTATGTTAAGTCTGCTATAGACATTTTTCTTGCAGAAAACGGAGATTGCTTAAGGTTTGTGACTGAAAAGGCTCCAAAATGCTATAAGCACAATGAGTATTATGGAAAAATGGCTGTTAAGGCACCATATAGAGTAACTCTAGGCTTTACACTATGGGATCTTAAAGCATTAAGAAAAATAACTATAGAAGGCGAGTCTGCATGGCAATTTGAGAAAAATGCTACAGAACGAAGCTTTGATTTTAGGAACTTCTATTGCACTTGGAAGAGTCCCTTTAAGTTCCTTAATCTGATAATCAAGCGTAAGATTGATATTAAAGAGTATGAAAAATTAAAAAAGATCTTACCTGATGCTACGTTCGAAAGAGAAATGGTAGTTGTCAAGGGCGAGAAGTTTAGGGGTGTTTTCTTAAAGGCATTTTTGAAATATGTCCCTATAAAATGGCAGTATCCAATATATAGGTATTTCTCAAAACCAATTAATATCTGATGGGAAAGCAAAGATTGATTTGGGCAGATTCGCTTAAGGGCATTCTTATAGTACTTGTAGTCTTGGGTCATGCTATCCAAGGTGTGTATGGGGAGGATGTTGAGAGTAACCGAATATGGAATATCATTTATTCCTTTCATATGCCAGCATTTTTTGCCATAAGTGGTTTCTTCGTAAAGCCTGTATGGGGGGGGGTATAATTCGATTTTTAGGCGAGTACTACAGTTGCTTATTCCCTATTTTGCATGGGCGTTTTTGAAGTTGATGGTAAACCAGAGCCTAAGTTGGAATACTGTTTCAAAAATAGTAACAGACCCTGTTTCATTTTGGTTCTTATGGGTACTCTTTTGGGTATATATTATTTTCCAGGGTTCATTGTTCTTGCAGAGATGTTTTAAGGGGCGTTTTAACCATGTTTGTATTGTCGTAGCATTGGTGCTCATTGGTATCATGGCATTATGTAGCACTAAGTTGTTTGCGTTTCATCTGATTGCCTACTACTTTGCTTTCTATGTCCTTGGCTATTATATGGGCTCTTATAAATTACTATTTATAAAATCAAGTTATGCCTTGAGTTTTTTATCTGTAATATGGTTTTTCCTTGCATGGGGATGGTCTATGCATAATTTACCATCATGGATGCCTGCAATACCAGTTATGCCATCGTCAATTATTCAAATGGGTTATCGCTTTTTAACTGCTTTTATTGCAATTGTAGTGTTGCTTAATGTCGCTCCGCATCTTTTATCTTCTCAAAAGAGTATTAATAAAAGCATGGAAACACTTGGTTTCTATTCGCTTGGTATTTATGTTACTCATTATCTAATAATTTGGCCGATAGCAGAAGTCATCGCAACAAATAGTAATACAATAAATATATTGTTGACATTTACAGTATCATTGGTTTTGTCAATAATATCGGTTTGGCTTTTAAATAAGAATAAATTTACAGCAGCTATATTACTTGGGAAGGTACCGAAGAAATGAAAAAAAGAATAGAATTACTTTTTAAAAACAAGATTCTTTTCTCGGGGGTCGCAATTCTAATGGTCATGCTCTACCATCAACCGCCTGAGGGTCTTGTGAAAGGCATATATTTTTATCCAGGTTTTGCTGGGGTGGATATATTCCTTCTCTTTTCTGGTCTTGGCTTATGTTATTCCATCAAAAAGTATAGCGTATTGCAATTTTACAAGCGACGTTTAGTCCGAATACTACCAATGCTCATTTTGTTGGGTTTTTGTGTTAGCTTCAATTATTCAGGCTATAGCGTTTGGGACTATTTTTGTAATATGACTTCCTTGTCGTATTATAAGCTGGGAGGTGATATATATGAATGGTATTTGGCATCCTTATTCTGGTTTTATCTCTTATTCCCGCTTCTATATGCCTGTACGTCAAGGAGTATGAATAGGAATAAATGGCTGCCTGGGGGGGCATTTTATTAATATGGGTTATAATACTTGTATTAGTAACTACCTTTAATATACCATGGTATTACCAAACGGCATTAGGTCGGTTACCTATATTCTTACTTGGTATTATGTGCTATTTATCTTTGGATAACTACAAAGTTGGATTAGTCGTATATTCCATTATTACTATGCCAATAGTGCTATTGCTTTACAAAGGGCTAGTCAATACATACATGTTGATTTATTGTATAGCACCTTGGCTGGTTTTCGTTTTGACTTATATTATTCCGTTAATTCAGAAACATGACTATTTAAATAAGTTGTTTACTTTTTTGGGCAAGCGTTCATTAGAAGTGTATGTCGCAAATGTAATTGTATCAATATATGTAAGAAACCTGTTACAAGGTGTTGAGGCAACAATAATCTATTGGGCTGCACACGTAATTGTTATTCCTGTTGTCTGCTACATTAATACAATAATAACGAAAAGAGTTACTGTATGATAAAAAACATCTGGCTGGTAAACAAATACGCCATGCCACCTCAATATGAGTCACGCTTGAGAACCATCAAGTTTGCCCATTACCTACAAGAGATGGGGTATAAGGTGACGATTTTCGGTTCGAGCGTGATGCATAATATGGACTTAGATTTGATAGAGGATGAATCGAAGTACATAGAAAGACAATATGGTGATTTGAACTTTGTACATATCAAGTCATGCCAATATAAACGTACGGCGGGCATAAGTAGGGTATGGAGTGAGGTTCAATTTCACTATAGGGTAGTAAAACTGGCAAGACTGTTTGAGAAACCTGATTTAATAGTCGCAACAACATTTCCACTGTTTACTAATCCCATACTTAACTACTGCAAGAAAAATGGAATTAAGTACATCACGGAAATTCTTGATTGGTGGCCGGACGATTTTGTGGATTTCGGACTTATAAGCGCAAAGAATCCGGTGATGAAGTATCTGTTTTGGAGAGCAAAAAAGAACTATGTGGATTCGGACGCAACGGTGTTTTCTATAGAAGGTCGATGCGAATACCTAAAGGATAAGAAATGGGATAAAGAACAAGGCGGGCCTGTGGATTTGTCAAAGATGTACTACATTAACAATGGCGTAGACCTGAAAGATTTTGATTCATGGGTAAATCAGTATTCCATCAATGATGATGATTTAAAATCTGATAAGAAAAAAATAATCTATTTGGGTTCTGTTAGGTTGGCAAATAATGTTGGTCAATTTATAAAGGCAGCGGAACTCCTTAAAGAAAGGGATGATGCAGAGTTCCTGATTTACGGTAATGGAGAAGACAGGGAACCTTTGATTAAATACAGTCAGGATCATCATTTGGAGAATGTGAAATTTAAGGATAAATGGATTGATCCCAAATATGTACCTTTTGTCCTTTCAAAGAGTTATCTGAATATCCTCAATTATACGAAAGGATTCGGTAAATACGGCATAAGCTCAAGTAAGATGTTTCAGTATATGGCAGCTGGAAGGCCAATCGTTTGTAACGTTGATATAATGTACTCGGCTATAGTGAAACACAATATTGGTGTCTGCCATGATATGAAAAAAGACCAAGATTATGCAGATGCAATACGAACAATTCTGGATTTGCCAGATGAAGAGTACCTGAAGATGTGTGAGAGGGCTCGTAAGGCTGTGAAGGAATATGACTACCCTTACCTTTCTAAACAAATGGCGGAGGTGATTGAGAAACTCTGATGGAACAATTATTCACTTTATTACGTTTGGGGCTTGATACAAGTACGATAGAGAAAGAGAGCTTATCGGACTTTATCATGTTGACTTCAAATCATTGGACACGCCTCGGAGAAACGGCAAGAAACCAAGGCGTTTTGGGTATTTTGTTGGATGGTATTGATAAGTTAGAGAATACTCGATATGGTTTCACAAGAGAGCTTGATCCCATTCAGAAACTTGAGTGGATAGGAGAGGTTATCCAGATTGAGAAAAGTAACCGACAGCAGAAGCTAGTGATGAATGACTTGGCCGATAAATGGCATCAGGACGGTATCCGCATTATGGTGATGAAAGGACAGGCAAATGGCCTCCTTTATCCAAATCCTCACCATCGCAGTCCAGGAGATATTGATTGTTATTTATTTGAGAAGTACGCTCGTGGTAATGAAATAGCCCGTAATGCGGGTGCAAATGTAGATGAGGGTTGGTATAAACATTCACAGATTTCTTATAAAGATGAATTGTTTGAAAATCATCAGTATTTTGTTCATACGAGAGACGGCAATAGAGGGAAGCAATTAGAGAAAGATCTGGAGGATGCGCTAAAAGTAGATTCTTCGGATTTTGGTACTCTGACCTCAAACATCCTTATGCCCCCTTGTCAATGGACTGCTATGTTTTTGACATATCATGCATGTGCCCATTTCATTAGTGAAGGGCTGAGGCTTAAACAAATTTTAGACTGGGCGATGTTCTTAAATAAGCATCAACAGGATGTAGATTGGAGCCGCTTTTATGAATACTGCGACAGAAATCATTTAAGGAAATTTGCAGATGCGATGACTGCAATTTGCGTCGAGCACTTGGGTGTGGTTATTAATAATTCAGATATCGTAATAGGAAGCCCTTACTCCGAAAAGATTCTTAACGATACCCTTTTTTCTGATGACTATGTATATAACGCAGGGGGCAGTGCTTGGAAGTGCCGTTGGCTAGTAGTAAAGAACCTCTTTAAATATAGATGGAAATATGAAGAAATCTATGAGGAGAGCGTTTGGAAGCAACTATGGTGGTATGTGAGTGGTTATTTGTTCCATACAGAATAAACTGAGCATTGATTATGATTGCAATACAAAAAGCTACTAAAAATGATATAGAAGCCATTGTGAGAGTTCATGAGGCAGCATTCCCGGACTTCTTTCTAACTCAACTAGGGACTGCTTTCCTGAGACTGTATTATAAATCGGTGATGAACCATATGGATGGTGTGTTGCTGACTTGTAAGATGGATGGTGCTACAATCGGACTATGTGCAGGAACTGTTTTGTCTGCGGGCTTTAACAAAAAAATTATCAAAGCAAACCTTTTTCAGTTTGGCATCGAGACATTAAAACTATTGTTTTCAAAACCTAAGAGTCTTATTCATCTGATGAAGAATATGAGTAAAGAAGATTCGTCGGTGGGAGATAATGGTGAATATGCCGAGCTTTTGTCTATAGCCGTAGATCCAACTGTTCAAAGAAGTGGTGCAGGGAAGACTATGCTTTTGGATTTGGAAAATGAAATAAGGGAAAAAGGTGGTAAGAAGTTAAGTCTTACTACAGATTTTGAGAATAATGAAAAAGCTATTGGTTTCTATAAGTCATTAGGATATAACGAATGGTATGATTTTACAACCTACCCCAATAGAAGGATGTGGAGGTTGATTAAAAATTTGTAACAAATATGAAAGGAATAGTATTAGCCGGAGGTTCTGGCACCAGACTTTACCCTATTACAAAGGGTGTGAGCAAACAGTTGCTTCCAATCTATGATAAACCGATGGTTTATTACCCGATTTCTGCACTAATGCTTGCAGGAATTAGGGATATTCTTATCATTTCGACTCCTTACGGCCTCCCTGGCTTTAAGCGTTTGCTGGGTGATGGCTCTGACTATGGCGTACACTTTGAATATGCTGAACAGCCTTCGCCAGATGGATTGGCACAGGCATTCATCATAGGTGAGAAGTTCATTGGTGACGATTCTGCATGCCTTGTTTTAGGTGACAATATCTTCTATGGTTCAGGCTTCACAAAACTTCTGAGAAGTGCAGTGGAGGATGCAGAGCAGAATGGTAAGGCAACAGTCTTTGGTTATTGGGTATCAGATCCTGAGCGTTATGGAGTTGCCGAATTTGATCGCGAAGGCAATTGCCTCTCTATTGAAGAGAAACCGAAGGAGCCTAAGAGTAATTATGCTGTAGTAGGTCTCTACTTCTATCCCAACAAGGTGGTTGATGTGGCAAAGCATATCAAACCATCAGCACGAGGTGAGTTAGAAATCACCACCGTCAATCAGGAATTCCTGAATGATGGTGAACTGAAAGTGCAGGTTTTTGGCCGTGGCTTCGCTTGGTTAGATACCGGGACGCATGACAGCCTTGCAGAGGCAAGTACTTTCGTTGAGGTTATTGAAAAGCGTCAGGGTTTGAAGGTGGCCTGTTTGGAAGGTATCGCTTACCGCAATGGCTGGATCTCAGAAGAGCGTATGCGTGAAATAGCCAAGCCAATGCTCAAAAACCAGTACGGTCAGTACCTGCTAAAGGTAATAGATGAAATGAAAGAAGAAATCAACTCTGGCACTTTTAGAAAATAACTATGGCTACAGTTGAAGATGTAAGAATCATAGAACTTCCGAAGTTCTTGGATGCTCGTGGGAATTTGTCGTTTGCGGAGCAGAACAATCATATTCCGTTTGAAATCAAGCGAACGTATTGGATTTATGATGTTCCTGGGGGAGAAGACCGAGGCGGTCATGTGTTTAAGGCTAATCAGGAAGTAGTAATTGCACTATCTGGAGCATTTGACGTTGTGGTAGATGACGGTACTTCGCGTAAGACTTTCTCTCTGAATAGGTCGTATTATGGGCTGTATATTCCGGCAGGATTATGGCGGACGATGGAGAACTTCTCGACAAATTCGTTTGCACTTGAATTTGGGTCGATGCATTATGATCCGAGCGATTATATCCGTGACTATGAAGAGTTCTTAAAGCTGAAGAAAGATGGCAAAATATAGTGTATTCGACTGCTCTATGGTGGAGCTGGATAAGCATCATAGTGACCGTAAGGGAAACTTAACTGTAGTTGAGAATGGCGTGACGCTCCCGTTTGACGTGAAGCGGGTGTATTATCTGTATGACGTACCAGGCGGTGAGAGCCGTGGGGCTCATGCGCACAGGGAACTGGAGCAGTTGATTATTGCTGCTTCTGGTTCATTTACGGTAACTCTTGATGATGGGAAAAGCAAACGCTCGTTCTTTCTGAATAGACCTTATCAGGGTTTGTATGTGAAGCCCGGACTTTGGAGAGACCTTGGAGATTTTTCGTCGGGCGCTGTTTGTATGGTACTGGCTAGTGAGGTTTATCAGAAGGAGGACTATATTAGGGACTATGAGGAGTTTCTGGAGTTTAGAGAAGAACGGGAGTAAGCATGATTATTGATAAAGCCGTTCTGGATAAAGTCTCTGAGCAGGCGAAGGCTAGCCCTCGGTTGAGGATGAATTTTAATTTTCATCAGAGCCTGGATGATAAATGTCATCGGTTCCTGAATGCGGTAGAGCCTGGAACAGAAGTGCCGATACATAAGCATCCCACGAAGGATGAGACGTTTGTGATTCTTCGAGGCAAGGTGAAGGTTACAACGCATAATGATGATGGTTCTATCATTGAAAGCGTGGTGCTTTGTGCTGAAGAAGGACGGTATGGCGTGAACATTCCTAAAGAAGTATGGCATACGCTGGAGTCGCTTGAATCAGGCAGCTGTATCTTTGAATGCAAAGAGGGCCCCTTTGTGGAGCACGAGGTGGATGGAATTTTAGAATTGCCAAAGAAATGAAATACTTGAAAGCACTTTGGCAATTATGTTCTTATTTGTTTGTACCGCAGTGGGGGAGAAGTAGATGATGTCCGTAGAGGTATTATATAAAAGGATGTATGGCTATCGGGTAAAGATAGCTGAGTATATCGCAGTATATCTGATTTCGTTGGTAATGAATTATCTCAGCGATCAGGATGTGCTGAACGGTAGTCATACCGTGTGGCAAAAGATGACGGATTTGAACAATTCTGCGGTTTTTGTGCTTGTATTGTTGATAGGTTTTGCTTTTTTGTTTTATGTACTACTGGCTATTTTCGGCTATTATACGCGGAAACGGAATCTGTCGGCAGAGTTCACAGAGATTATGAAAGCGCATACGGAAGAGATAGCACAGCCTGCAATTACCGGCGGTTTGTCATGGGGTCTGAACAGAACACTATGGATGGCTCCGACGATGGTGTTGGGACTGCCTTCGAAGAGCGTGATGATGGCAAACTATGATGATACGCCATACGATTTCGCTCCAGATTTGAGAGAGGATTTTGATGCTTTTGTGGCATCTGGCTATATGAAGCAAATACAGAAGGTTGGTAATGACCTGCCAAGGTATATGCTGACTAGATATGGCTCGAACTTTGATAAGGAGAATCCGTTACTTACCATTCAGCTGAAAAAGACATTCTGGAGGCACTGCCAGTTTGTGTGGCGAAGATATTACGGGGAAGAGAATGAACTGGAGAAGAGAGAGTTATGGCGCAACCAGATAGTGAGTGAGCATTTGGAGAGCGGACTCAGAGTGGCCCGGTATCCTAACAGTTTCTGTCTGCATCTGGTGATTGAAACAGAGAATGGCAATGTGCTGATAACTGAGATTAGCAAGGAGAAAGTAAACGACTATCCTACTACCAAGGCGGTGAGTCTGGGTGAACAGATAGAACTGTCGGACTTTGTAGAGCCAAAGGACTTTCAGCAGGACTTTGTGAAGGAGTGGACCAGAAGAGCTGTGTGCGAGGAATTTGGTATCACAGGAGCGCAATATGAGGAGGAGTTTGAAGTGAACTCTTTGAGGGTGCTTTCGCTGGATATGGAAATGGACATCTATAACTTCGCATTGGTGTGCACCATTAAGATGAGACATAGCTGCGAACAGTTTACAAAGATTGTGAATACGACCATTGAACAGAAGGAGATCTCAAACATTATAGAGTTACCTCTGAGCGAAGTCCCAAGCATCTTGATGGAGTATCCCAAGAACAAGGATGAGTATCATCCGTCATCGTATCTGCGCCTCTTGGTGTTCTATCTGTATAAGAACGGATATAGAAGAACGTGTGAAAGAATCTGTAGGATGAAATGAACCGGAGGGGCAATAGACTATGACACAAGATGAACGTTGGATGGCAAAATACAATGAGGTGGTTGAATTTATTGAAAACAACCATAGAAATCCATCGCGTCATAGGATAGAAGAGCACGACATGCTCAACTGGCTGAAGGCCACGAGAAAAAGGATGAATGGTGGTGAACTAAAAAAGAAATAATCAATAGTTGAATTTGAAAAATTATTAGATATGAACATGAAATTGAGAAACATTCCTTTCTCTCCGCCTGATATGACGGAGGCAGAGGCAAAAGAGGTAAGAGAAGCGATCCTCTCTGGTTGGATAACTACGGGCCCTCGTACCAAGAAGTTGGAAAGTCTGATTTCGGAGTATTTGCACACGGACAAGACGGTGTGCTTGAACTCGGCAACGGCTGCACTGGAGATGGTGCTGCACCTGCTGGATATTCAGCCGGATGATGAGGTGATAGTACCGGCGTATACCTATACGGCTACGGCTTCTGTAACTCAGCACGTGGGCTGCAAGCTGGTGCTGGTGGATAGCCAGAAGGACAATGTGGAGATGGACTACGACAAGTTGGCAGCAGCTATCACGGAGAAGACAAAGGTGATTGCACCTGTGGATCTGGGTGGCATTGTGGCTGACTATGACCGTGTGTTTGAGATTGTAGAGGCAAAGAAGGGACTGTTTAAGCCTAACAATGCTTTGCAGGCGAAAATAGGAAGGATTGTGGTTTCTGCTGACTGTGCGCACAGCTTTGGTGCAAACCGCAAAGGCAAGATGGCTGGTGAGATTGCGGACTTTTCTTCATTCAGTTTCCATGCGGTAAAGAACTTTACAACAGCAGAAGGAGGAGCCTTAACCTGGCACCTTCCCTTTGGGAATGAAGAAGTTAAGGTTAACATCAACGTTAAGGTGGAAGATTATCTTCCGAATGTGCCCAAGAAGGAAGGCGAGACATGGAATGAGTTGCTGTATCGCATCTCACAATTGTTTTCACTTCATGGCCAAAACAAGGATGCGTTAGCAAAGACCAAGTTGGGTGCCTGGGAGTATGACATTATTGGCCCATGGTATAAGTGCAATATGACAGACATCATGGCTGCACTGGGACTGGTGCAGATGGAGCGTTATCCGAAGTTGCTGGAGCGTAGGCATGAGATTGTTGCTAAGTATAATGCGGCTCTGAAAGATTGTAATGTGGCCGTACTGAATCATAAAGATGCTGATCATTGCAGCTCACATCACCTTTATCTGGTGCGCTTGCTTGGCAAGACTCGTGAGGATGCCAATAAGGTGATTGAGCAGATGGCAGAACGTGGCATTGCCTGCAACGTGCACTACAAGCCACTACCAATGATGACAGCATATAAGGCACTTGGATTTGACATCAAGGATTATCCCAATGCTTATCATCTCTTTGAGAATGAGGTGACGTTGCCGTTGCATACCAGATTGACGGATGAGGATGTGGATTATGTCATCACTAACTTCGTTGAAATAGTAAAAGGTCTTTGATGAAAAGATTGTTTGATGTTATAGCAAGTGGGCTTGGATTGATAGTGCTAAGCCCTCTTTTTGTTATCCTTGCTATCTGGATTAAGTTGGATAGTAAAGGACCTGTGTTCTATCGTCAAGTGCGTGTTGGCTATAAAAACAAAGACTTCCGCATTTTCAAGTTCCGCTCAATGAGGGTGGGGGCTGACAAAGGCAGTCTCGTCACCATCGGTGGCCACGACCCTCGTGTCACTCGTTCAGGTTATTTTATCCGCAAGTTCAAGTTCGATGAGCTGCCACAGCTGATTAACGTGTTCTTGGGTGACATGTCGTTGGTTGGCCCTCGTCCCGAGGTGCGCCACTATGTGGACTATTGGACACCCGAACAGATGCATGTGCTGGATGTACGCCCTGGTATTACAGATCCTGCTTCTATCAAGTTCAGGAATGAGAACGAACTGATGGAGAAAGCCGAAGATCCCGAGAAGTATTACATCGAGGTCATTATGCAAGAGAAGATAAAGTTGTATATGGAGTACGTGGAGAAGCATAGTTTCCTGTATGATATTGGACTGATATTTAAGACTTTTTGGGTGATAGTGAAGGAGAGATGAAGTTCCTAAGAGCTATCTGGCAGTTTTGTAGTTACTTGTTTTGGCCACAATGGGGGAGAAAGGGTAGTCACTCCGTTCCTCAAAATTCTTGCTTAGGCAAGCGTCACCCTGGCGGGATGCCGAGCGGATCAAAATCTAAATCCAAAATTGTTCGAGTTAACGGTTAACAAGTTAACGGTTATGGATCAGGAGACTCGTTGGCTGACAAGATATAATGAGGTGAAGGTGTTTATTGAACGTGAGCACCGTAATCCATCTAAGTACAATCTGGAAGAGCATGATATGCTGAACTGGCTGAAGGCTAATAGGAAGAAGATGAACGCCAACGAACTGAAGCCAGAGAGGGTAGAGGCATTCAGGAAGCTTCTGGAGTTATGTGAGCAGTATAGGAGGAAGAATCAGTGGAAATAGACCCGGCGATGAATCGCGGCATACGGAACGAGAAGAGAAAAAACTACGGCTAATGTTTATAAAAGCCGTAGTTTTTTTTGTGAAAATGGGGGCGGAAAGTGAAAAAAGTGGTGAGAATTGATGGTGATATGAAAATAATTCGTATCTTTGCAGCGCAAAAGCGCTGTGAATAAACAGAAAGGAATATGGCACAGGTAGAATATATAACTATTAAGAACGCATCGAGGAAGGTTCTGAACAAGATGCGTGAGATAGGGGAGAAGAAGGCTCAGAGGCTCCAGGAGATTCAGGAGCGCTGGGATGCCGGTGATATTAAAGATGTGGAGGTCGTTCAGCTGTAAACGATGATAGATTGGGGAAGTAGGGATTGAAGAATTGGTATGAGTGAGGGAATAAATGACGCTGAGAGGTGATGGGGCCTTTGACTGTCGTCGACCTCCGTCACGACTCGATAGAGCTAAAGCAAGCTTTGCTTTATGCTCGCTGCTCCATCGGTTTTAGTATCGCGGGACGAGACGATGAGTTTTTTCTCTTTTTGTTTGGTGGTTCTGAGAATTTTGTATATCTTTACGGCGGAATAACTTATAACTTAAATGGTATGAAGAAGATTCTGTTTATTATCGGGTCGTTGAGGGCGAAGTCTTTTAATCGCCAAGTGGCTCATGTGGCTAAGGAGTTGATTGTAGGGCGTGCTGAGGTGCAGGAACTGGATTACAGCGATCTGCCACTGCTGAATCAGGACATCGAGCAGCCGGAGTTGGAGGTTGTGGCGCGTATTCGCAAGGAGGTAAAGGAGGCTGATGCATTGTGGATCTTTACACCGGAGTATAACATGAGTTATCCGGGACATCTGAAGAACCTGCTTGACTGGCTGTCGCGTCCTGTGAAGCTGATGGACTACGGTACACCGACATGCATTAACGGCAAGCGTGTGGCTATCTGTGGAGCTGGGGGCAAGGCTGCTACTGCTGATTGTAGGGCGAAGCTGACGGAGTTGCTCACTTTCATGAAGGCTGAGGTGCTGAAGGAGCAAGTGGGCATCGCTGTGCCTGCCGAGGCTTGGGGCACGGATGTGCTGACGCTTACTGATGAGCAAAAGGCGCAGCTGAAGGCTTTGGCTGAGGGGCTGGTAGAGGTCTGAGGGCTGAAGGGTGAGGTCTGAGATGTGATGGGATGAAGGACTATCCTGATAGGATGACGGCTGAGCAGGCGAGGGTGTTTGGCGTGGATGTGCTGAATATCGTTAGTCAGATACCGCGTGGCATGGTGACGACATACGGGCATATTGCTGCCTTGGCGGGGTGGCCCAGTCATTCGAGGATGGTTGGGAGGACACTACGGTATTCGCCTGAGGCGGAGTCGTTGCCTTGTCATCGGGTGGTGAACAAAGAGGGACGGACGGCTCCGGGCTGGAGCCGTCAGCGGACGTTGTTGGAAGAGGAGGGGGTGACCTTCAGAAGCAACGGGCATGTGGATTTGGTGCGGCATCTTTGGGAACCGGGTGAGATGAGATAATGGATAATGGATGATGAGATGGAGGAGGGTGAATCAGTATGAGTGATTTTCTTTTCTAAAAAGAAACAAAAGGATTTATTCTTTCTTCGAAGAAAGAAACAAAGAAGGTTATGTTCTTCTTCTTTTCAAAAAGAAGCGAACCGAAGAAAATTCTACTATCCCCAAGCCCCTTTCTACATATAAAGGGGATGTAAACAGAGAATTGCAGAAACCGTCAATTCTCTGCGGGATTTAGTATCGCGGGACGACGCGATATCTTTTTTATGCCCTAAAGGGCGAATTTCGCGGGACGACGCGATGGCTGTTTTATGCCTTGCGGATGAATCTTGCGGGATGACGCGATGGTTATTTTATTTTTATAGTGAAAAAATGTGAAAATATGGAGGAAAATAGCGAATTGTTAACCGTGGTTTATGGAAAATGTGTAATTTTGTAAACCAAACTTTATAAAATTACCAAGAATTTATAAATTGTAGTTTATATGAGTGTCACTAAAGAGGTCATCAAACAGTGCCTGATTAGCAAGCAGCGAGAGGTGGACGAGGCGGTGATAGTGAATCGCCCCATAGACTTTGAAGATAATGGCAACTATGTGATAGTTGGTGTGAGACATGCGGGTAAATCGTACCTGCTATATCAGCGTGTACGTCAACTGCAGGCAACAGGAAAGGGATGGGACGAGATTCTGTTTGTGGACTTTGAGGATGAGCGTCTGGCAGAATTTCAGACGGAGGACTTTGAGAGGCTGTTGGAAGCCCATCTGGAACTGTACGGCAAGAAGCCGGTGGTGTTCCTGGACGAGGTGCAGAACATTCCGCACTGGGATAAGTTTGTGCGCCGGCTGGCTGATGCTAAATATAGGGTTTATGTGACGGGTAGTAATGCGAAGATGCTGAGCAAGGAGGTGGCAACGACGCTGGGTGGACGTTTCTTTATCTATGATGCCTATCCGTATTCGTTCAAGGAATATCTGGCTGCACAGCAGGTGGAACTAAAAACGCATTGGGAATATGACACTATCCAGAGAAGCGAGGTAAAGCGGCATCTAAACGAGTACTTTTATTACGGCGGCCTGCCGGAGATCCTATCGTTTAAGAATAAGCGGGCCATGCTGTCGAGCCTATATCAGAAGATTTACCTGGGTGACATCTGTGCACGAAACAACATTAAGAATGACAGGGTATTGAACATCCTGATCAAGAAGATGGCGGAGAGCGTGAGGCAACCGTTGTCGTATAACAGGTTGAAGAACGTAATAGTGGCAACGGGCTCGCCCATCAGTGTACCTACGACGATAGACTATGTAGACAATGCTGCTGACAGTTGGCTGATACTGCCCATGGAGAATGAGGTGGGAAAGCTGACGGAAAAGGAGACGCAGAAGAAATATTACTTTATTGACAACGGACTGCTGAACCTGTTCTTGATGAATGCGGAAACGTCGCTGTTGGAGAATATGGTGGCGGTAGAACTCTGCAGACGGTATGGCAAAAATAATGTGTTTTA
>JAEEGJ010016338.1_pt1 | contig 17065 bp, 12 predicted proteins | sample 8958761 | NCBI WGS metagenome assembly JAEEGJ01 (sample SAMN16246546, study PRJNA631951) | gut metagenome | biome: gut microbiome; feature: rumen; material: RS-attached | host: Bos | place: Iran: Karaj | collected 2018-10 | reverse complement strand
TCCTTTGGAAGGAATTCTTTAAAAAGGAGTAAAATATGTTTGATCTTAAACGGTTAAAAGAACTTTTAAAAAGCATTTACAAACTGGATGATAAATATCTTATGCCTATTACTAATAATTGGTTTCTGCCTGATGGAAATATTGCAGACGTAACAAAAACATATATAGGTTATAGAATTATGTCAAAGAGAACAATTTCATATGATTCTGTAGATAATCAAAGAAAATCATATATCAAAATTTCATTTAGATTATCATTTATTGGAAAAAATGCAGAACAATTATCGGATCAAATACATTTTTGGAAAGATCAGGAAGACATTTTGAAAATACTTGATTCATATCATTTAAAACTTGATTGTAGCGATATGTGTTCTTATACCTATCCCACCCAAATGTTAAAATATGAAATGGCTTGGATCTTTGATTTGACCGTAAAGGCTGATTATTTAGAGGAATTAAAGTTGCAAGAGCAAAGCAGGAACAGAAAGAAACTGAAGCACCGTTTCATGTCACTCTTGACTGATATAATTGTATGCAGTAATGGTAATAAAAGAGGGTAACAAATTAAAAAAGTAAATTTTCCCATAAAAAATGTCAACTTTCTGATTATATGTACCTTATTGTTATAGAACAGATGGTTTAATTCATCTGTAATAAGGAGCGTTACAGTTATGGAAGAAAAATTTGTATTGGAAATTGGATATGGTCTGTTACCCTTAGTCGATAAGTCTAATAGTGAATTATTAGATGGAATGTCATATCTTCGAAAGAAAAAACTTCATATTCCAAAAATTCGGATAAGAGACAATATGTCTCTTGAGCCATTTGAGATTTCATTAAATCAGGAAAGACATGTTCTGGATAAAAACGATAATCTTACAACTCAAATCATCACAATTATTGAACAATATGCAAAAGAACATCCCGAAATACAAGAAATGGAAGCAGTTTTTAAAACTGGAGGAAGCTTATCCATTATCTTTGCACGACCGGAAAAAGATGACTTTAAAGTAAACTTAATGCTGTCTGAGTATCCTACATTTTGGAATCGTACATATTCTTTCGATGGAAGAACAGTAAAATCAAATTGTGATTACTCATTATATATTACAGAAATTTCTCCAGTTACAAATGATGTATATAAAGTGGAATTAATCAATACGGAAATTATGGAAAGCAATAATAGATACTATCTTGCAGGCAGATTTAAATTCTTCTTGAAGAAAGGTGATACGCTTGATTTTCAATATTATGATGATGAAGAAAAGTATCGGGTTCAAGCTAAAGTAGAAGATCTTTCATATAATATGATACACCTTACATTTGATAAAGTGATCAATATTCCTACACCTTTCTGCGAAGAATCAGAAATGTAAGTTGTTTTATAGTGTTTGTGGGTTTATAATGAAACTACTAGGAGAGAGAGAAATTTGAAAAAGAAGAAATTTTTAAATAAAAAAATATCAAATATATTATCCTTTTATCCCTAATAATTAATATTTGATAATAATCAAGGAGTTTTAAATGAAAAAGATTATATTTTGTGATATCCCGATGAAAAAAAGCATGAATTCTATGGTTTATGCCGGTACAGGAAATACCAATTGCAATTATTCTAAACCTGTCATGTTTGCAATAAATGCCGTCCTTGCAGAAACTTTAAAAAAGAATGACGAAGTTAGAGTTGTTCTTTTACGAACTTTAGATAAAGCTGGTAATAGTGGCAAGAATAGCGGTTTATTCATGCAAGAACTAGATGCTATTAATTCAGATATTGGTGCAAAAATCAGCTATGAAACTTTGGATTCAGAATTTAAGGAAACAAAAGATAATCATGAAGCAAGATTAAAGAATATGTTGGACAAGATTGAAGAAAATACGGAGATTTATGCAGACATTACGTATGGTCCAAAACCTTTACCAATGATTTTGATGTGTGTTCTTTCTTTTGCAGAAAAATTTCTTAATTGTGAAGTAAGAAGTGTTGTATATGGTAAGGTTGATTTTGATGATAATAATAAACCCGTTAATCCTGAATTATATGATGTTACATCCTTGTACTATTTGAATAATCTTACAAATTCAATGGTTGCGAATAATGGAAAAGAAGCAAGACAAAATTTAGACGAATTCTTCTCTTTGTAAGGTGGGTGTTATATGATCAATACTGACACCAAGAAAAAAAAAGAGGAAGAAATTCTTGAATTATTTAATAGAATTAATTCCATTGAAGATAAAGAATCTCTTGAATATAAAAAACTATTTCAAAGAATTTATACTCCTATTTGGGATTGGGCTTTGATTTGTTTTAAGGAAGCAGATGTTCGTAATGCAGGAGTAGAAATATTTCATTGTATAAAGCGAACTTTAAAAAATTATAAAGAAGCAGAGGATTCGTCTTATATTGCATATCTTTATTCATGTCTGGATTTTGAAATTAAAAAGAAAAGTGAGAAGTCAGAAGTCACAAAATTTAGGATGTGTTCCAGGAAAGAATATAATCGAGCTGTTCATCTTATCAATATTGCTAGAAAGGTAGGTAAAAATCCTTCAAACAAAGATGTACAGATTTGGCTTGCAAAACAATCTGGATTTTCGGAAGAAGAAATAAATGATTTAGTTATTAAGTACTATAATTCACAGATTGTTGAAGAGCAGATTCAGGAAAATGAAGATGGAGAAGAAGTTTCAATTTTTGAAACTGATTCAGTTCAAAATATTTACTTAACTCCAGAAGAAGAATTCTTCAAAATAGGAAATGTTCCTAGGTATATAACCATAATTGAACAGGTTTTTAATCAATGCCAAGACAGGCAAAAAGTTTATCTCTCGTCTTTCATTACACTCAGAGTCTTGAAGGGGTTGGAAAGCTCTATATTAATGGAACAAATTGTAGAATTATTGCAGTCTCGTGCTTTTCTTGATGCTGAATTACTTAAAATTTTTCTTTCTCAAGAACCAATGCCAACACAAGGAGAACTAGCAGCTAAATATGGGAAAGACGAAGGATATATAAGTAACAGAATTTCCGAATTTTTTGAAAAAGTTCAAAATAAAATATCAACTTAATGAATAACTGCTACTAGATTAGGTAACAAAATTAAATGGGATAACCCACAAAAGGAGAAAACACTATGGCATTCGATCCATCAAAGTACACAGTAGCAAAGGCAAAACCTCTTCCAGTCGTATTACTTCTGGATACGAGTTCAAGTATGAATGCAGGCGGTGAACAGTCAAAAATCTCAGAACTTGATTCAGCTGTTCGTGAAATGATTAAAGATTTTGCTCATGAAGAGCAGCTTGAAACAGAAATTCAAGTATCAGTTATAACCTTCGGATATAATGGAGTAAAACTTGCTTTACCATATACTAATGCATCCAAGGTTGAAATGAAAAAATTGGAAGCACAGGGTAATACTCCAATGGGAACTGCTCTTCGCATGGCAAAAGATATGATTGAAGACAAAGAAACAACACCTTCCCGTGCCTATCGTCCTTTAGTTATTCTTTGTTCAGATGGAGCTCCAAATGATGACTGGCAGGAGCCAATGGATAATTTTATAAAGGATGGGCGTTCTTCAAAATGTGACCGTATGGCTATGGCTATTGGCAGTGATGCAAATGAAGCTGTGCTTAAGCGCTTTATTGAAGGAACAGAGAATCCGTTATTTTATGCAAAAGATGCATCGTCTATGCACAAGTTCTTTAAGTTTGTAACAATGAGCGTAACAACAAGAAGTCATTCTCAAAATCCAAATGTAATTATGAAAATTGAACCACCTAAGGAAATTGTTGAACCAATAGCAGCAACTACAGATACCGGAAGTTATTGGTAATACAAGGAAAAAGGCTGGGGTTATGAAAAATTATCTTGTGACATGGTACGGTATTACAGATTTTAAGTCATCACTTGGGTTTGAAAAAAGTGGCCCTGTATTGGGAGCTATAACAGACGGTGATTATACTGATGTTATAGTTCTTGGCTACACAAAACAAGATGACAGCATTTCAAGTGATGAATTTGCATCGAGATTAAATGAAGTTAAGAATTCAGCGGATTCCGATACACAATTCAAATTCACATATGAATATGCAAACTGTTCTGCCGCCCACAAGCATTTCATAAACTTCATTGAAAAAAAAATCTCAGAAATGGGGAAGACTGTTTCGGTGGGCTTAATACCTGTTTCACTTTCTGAACTAAATGATTCTGAAGGAATTTATAGTGCAGCAGTTCAGGCGTTACAATACATTTCAAATTTACAAATTGAATGTCGTGTTTCTATTTTCTTAAGTCCAGGAACTCCATTAATGGCATTTTCATGGGTTCTGGCTGCCTTCAAATTTCCAGGACTTTCAAAACGTCTAATTGCCAGTTCTGATCCTAGGAAACCTCCCGTACCGGTTATGCCTCCAAAGGAATGGTTGGCCTGGAATTCTAAACAGAATCCAAATCCAAAAGATGAAAACAAAGCTGATACTTATGATGTTATATATACTTTGTTTGGAGAACAGAGAATTCCTGCTTTGCTTGGTGTAAATCATTTTGATTGCAAAAAACATGTATTTGTTTCATCTGGAAGTTTTGACGCTGAATGCATGAAACAATTTCTTCCAGAAGGTTGTGAGTTTTCACAAATAAAAGCTGATCCGTATAATCCAAGTGATGTGTTTGATAAAATAATTCAAGACACCGCAGGCTTAGCATGGGATGCAAGGATTGGGTTTAATTTAACCGGTGGAACAAAGTTAATGTATGCAGGTGCAATGAATGCTTGTCGTAAACTAGGTGGTGTTCCCTTTTACGTTGGTGGAAAAGAACTTAAAATTACTTACTTAAATGATTTTATGACGGAAGACTTAAAGCCAATTAAAAAAGTAGAGTCGTTTATTCTGTTAAATAGTAATGGGCTTAGAATTGGTGATTATGGTCGCTCTGGGGCAGATGATGAAGATTCAATCGCAATGACTGATGAGATGTGGAAGGCTAGAAACAAAATCAATTATCTTTATAAAGATATACAGGAGATAAAAAAAAGGGATTGCTATTATTCACTTTCTTTGGAAAATCCAACAGAACCGGAAATAATACCATTGGCACAGGGGCCTTACTGTGTAAGTACAAAATATATTGATTATGCTTTTGAAGATGAAACCCAGTTTAGTACATATATAAAAGGCGGTTGGTTTGAAGAATATGTATACAATCATCTTTATCCTCTTTATGAAAAAGGAAAGTTGCTTGATATACGGCATGGAATAAAAGTTGATTATAATAAAGCAACTTCAGAATTTGATTCGGACCACTACATTTATCAAGAAATGGATGTCGTTTTTACGAATGGTAAACGGTTATTTATTGTTGAATGTAAATCCGGTCGTCCTGAAATTGAGCATATAGAAAAGCTTTCAACGATTGTTCGCTATTATGGTGGAATTGAAGGTAAAGGAATACTTGCATATTCCAGGACTCCAGATTCAGATATTTTGGAAAAGAAAATCAAAGAAACTCCGAATGTAGAGATTGTTTCTGGAGATGACTTAATTGAGCAGATTAAGAAAATTATTGGATGTGAAAATGATTAATGTAGTAATTGATAAATCAGGAAGTATGAATACATTGGGGAAGCCAGAAATAATTCAATCAATCATTAGAGAATTACAATTAACAGAAGGAATTGATTGTAATTTTTTCCTTTGGGGCGAAGATGTAAGATTAGCGTCTGAAACCGAAGATCGAATAAGTATTGATTTCAATGGAAAGTCTTCAATTCATGCTTTGCTAGATTTCTTAAGAAATAACAATGATGCATGTTTGCTTTTAACAGATGGTTTTTCTGATGATGATAAATCAGATCTTACTGCATTTCTTATGGATAATTCTGGTTCAAAACTTAGAATTGTTTTGGTTGGAGCTGATTCAAGAGCTTTAAACGGAAAATCATTTTTTCCTGAAAAAATAATGGCTAGTGAACAGAAACAATATGTTTTTAGTTCGATTGAGGTTTCGGCAGCAGTCGAATCATTAAATTCTTAGGATATTAACTGTATGAGGACTACAAACTGGAAAGGAGCATGTGCAGAATGCATTGGCCCTTTACATTTACGTCAAAAACTTCCTATGCAGGATTCACATAGAATAAAGTTTCTAAATGATGGTTTTATTGCAGTTGTTTCAGACGGTCTTGGAAGTAAAAAGCACTCGGATTTTGGTTCTGATACTGCGTGTAAACTTTTCATAAAATCAGCAAAAAAATTTTGTAATCAAAAGAATAAATCAATAAAAAAGATGTTAAAGTGTTTTTACTTTTCATGGTTAAAGGCTGTTGGTCTCACAAATTATGGGGTAAAAGAATGTTGTGCAACTTTATTGGGTGTGATATGTCTTCATAAAAAAATGTACCTTATCCGTTTAGGCGATGGTATGATAATATGCCTTGCTGAGAATTGTGAAAAAAATGTTTTAATGTCGGATATTAAAGTAGAATCTTTTTCAAATATTACAAAGTCTTTAGGCTCTGATGTAAAGTTTTCAGATTTCGAGATTAGAACTATTGATACGACAACTATCAAAACAGTTTTTTTATGTACGGATGGTATTTCTGATGATTTACAAAAAGACAGTGTAGAACAGTTTGTAAAAGAACTATCTGCTCAATATAACCAGAATACATCAAAGGAAATTGAAATTGATATGAAACACTGGATAGCCAACTGGCCAGTTCCGCGTCACACTGATGATAAAACTGCAGTTTTTGTAACAAGGGTTTAAGAAATAGAGGAGTGGGATTATGGAAAACATAAATGGGAAAAAGGAAAATACTGAAGAAAAAGAACTTCAGGTCATTGATATTGATAATCGAGTATATACTCTCGGAAAGCAGATAGGACAAGGTGGTCAGGGGGCTGTATATCTTGTAAAAGATGATTCTGATATAGCTATAAAGTTAGTTACAAATAAAGAAGGAGCCCCTGTTACAGATATGGAATCAATCAGAAAGATTTCCAAAAAATTGACAGAGCTTAGAGAACTTCCTATACCGCAAAAGATTAATCTTTCGGTTCCTCTTGCGATTCTAAAAAGTCATGCAGGGTATGTAATGTCGTTTATGAATGGGATGAACAGCCTTGGCGAGTTTCTGAAATTAACAGTTTCTATTAAAGACGATGAAGTTCCTTCATGGTTATTAAATAAAGATGGAAGTTCGATTGAAGATGCTGAACTTTGGATAAATTATTGTAAAACCGGTGGTCTTAGAAGCCGATTTCTGGCTTTATATAAAGCCTCGGAACTGTTGGCATGTATTCATACAAAGGGGCTTTGCTATGTTGATATTTCTGACGGGAACTTAATGTATAAAGAAGACGAGGAAGGATTTTCTGCAAGTTTAATTGATACTGATAACATTTGTTTTTCCGGTAAAGGAGAAACCTGGATGACAAAAGGGTATGGAGCTCCTGAAATTGTAACTGGGAAAAGTTCTGCAACTATTTATTCTGATTCATATTCCTTTGCTGTTGCTGCATTTAAAATACTGACAATGAAACATCCTTTTATGGGGAAAAAAGTTTATGATGCAGAAGATGATGGCTGGTCAAAAACAGAAACTAAGACTCAAAATGAAAATAAAGATGAGTTCTTTGATGATGGTTCTTATCCCTGGATTTATGATTATGAAGACGATTCAAATGCTTATGGTAATCGGGAACAGGATATGTCATTGTTTTTAAATCCACATTTATTTGCTTTATTTGATAATACTTTCTCTGTCGGTCACAATAAGCCCGAATTACGGACTCCTCTTATAAGCTGGCCAAAAGCTTTTGCTCAGGCCGCAGATTCAACGATAAAATGCAAGTCTTGTGGAATGTCTTATTTTTATACATACAAAGAAAATAATGAATATTGTTGTCCTTATTGTTTAAAAAAACGTGGACGCATTCTACTGGTAAAAACATATTTAACTTCAGATGAAGAAGGACCTTCCTATGTTTTTTCGCATGAGCTAAACTCAAAGGAAGTTATAATTCCATCCCGATGTTTTTATCCTTTTAAGATTAATGAAGGAGACAAGCCTGTAGCAGGAATTACACAGAAAGAGGATGCTATAGAAATTAGAGCAATTGGCAGAGACAGACAAATATATGTTGAAATAAATGGAGTAAAAGAACCTTTTGTCGGAACATACAAGTTTATCTGTTCTAAAGATGAAAATTTTAAATATAAACTAAGTTTGGGTAATAGAATTGTAATTATTTCTGGAGAATACTGATATGAAGTTGAATGAATTAAGATATGGTGAACACTTTACCTGCAGATTTGAACCTTATTCTGATAAAACAAAAAAACTTGTAGACCCATCATATCCTTTGGGAATAATTCTCAGTAAACAGTCAAGCTATGATGATGCTTATATACTTAAATTTGGTACGAAGTCAGAAATGGTACGATTGATAGATTGTTCTGATACTGTGGCTTTTGAAAATAGACTTCTTGCCCGTCAGACAAATTTATATGAAGTAACTGCAATGCTGTCAAAAGATAATCAGATTAATGTTGAAGTTGTTTTCTTCAGAGAATATAAGGAATTTACAGGTCCCTTTATTGTAAATGTAAGTAACGAATTTCAGGATCCGGAAAATCCTTCTTCTGCAAAAAAAACAGGTTTTAGTAACAAAAAAGATGAAGAGCTATGTAAAATATTAAAATCTCAGTTTACATTGGGTTCTTCAAACTATCCATATTTTTTATTCATGGGAAATGGCACAGGGGCCTATACCATTGTGAATAAAGAATATCAACTTGAATTAAAGTCGGGAACAAAAAATGGGGAAACAGAACTTTTTGCAATAGGACTTAAAAGACATAAACCACGTAATACCGAAAAAGCAGTTTGTCTTGCGAAGGGCTCTCTTAAATTTAATTATCTAAGTCCGGAAAAAATTTCCCTTCTCAATGCAAAAGAACTCGAGAAGAATTTACAGGGGGGTGATAGTTATATTGGTGAATGGGATCAGTATAATTCTGAAATTGGAAAACGCCTTCTTGAATCTGCTAGAAAAGTTGGGTATGCCGTAGTACGGGGGGCTCCGGAACGGGTTGGAAGCCATGAATTATTGTTTCATACAGTATTTACAGAAAATGAAAATGTTCATGGTGATTTTAGCAGCCTCGCAGAAAATGATTGTTTAGATATTGTACAGGAGCTACCTGATTATCTTCAAAAACCTGAAATGACTTATGAGCAGTGGATAGATGGCATTGATGCAGAATTAGAAAAGGAAAATATTACTGCTAGAAAAACTAAGAAGGAAGAGAAACAAGAGCGCGAAGAAAAAAAATGGAGTAACCAAAGTATAACAGATATCAGTAATGATACAATTACTATTTCCACTAATAACAAGGGCCTTCCTGTTCATGACAAGGATGGAAAACTGTATCTAATACTTTCTATAGTTGGTGAAAAAACTCAGGTTGTACGAAGACGTAGAGCAAGAAAACTAATTATGAAAGGTGAAAGTGAAATTAGTAATCTTGGTTTGATTTTGGATGGAAAAGGAAATCTTAACTCAAATATGCCTGCAATTTCTGGAAATAAGAAAAAAATCTCTGAGAAGCAGCAGGAAAGAGTTTATAAAAAAATATTTAAATATGAACCTACGGATAATCAGAAAGCCGCTATTAATATGGCCCAAGTTACACCGGATATTGCTGTAATTCAGGGACCTCCGGGAACGGGAAAAACTACTGTAATCTGTGGTATTATTGAGTCTCTAAATGAAAGTTTTCAAAAAGACAATAATATTGCCGGAAAAATTTTTGTTACTAGTCTTCAACATGATGCAGTTGAAAATATTCGAAAGAGACTTTCAATAAATGCTTTACCTACTGTAAAATTCGGCCGCTCAAGTGGTGAAGATGAATATAGTCTTTCAGCAACACAGGAAAGAATTCAAAAATGGTGTGAAGAAACTGCTGAAGCAATAGTGGCTAAAACACCTTCTCTTGTTGAGTCCGCAGAACTTAATAGATTACGTTCTCTTTTTCTGGATTATAGAAAGTCTCCTTCTATTTCAATGGAGCTGACACTTCTTAATGGTATTAAAAATCTCAGTCCAAGATTTACTACTCCTGTAATCATTGAGAAAATTGATTCAATAATCCAAAGTATTGATGATAAAGAACAGAAAGAAAATGAAGCTATTCTTTCTTATCTCTATGCTCTTAGAACTGATAAACAGTCATTCCTTGATGATGGAAAACAGAGAGCTATGGAACTGTATGTACTATTAAAGGAAGAGCAGATTCCAATTCCATTATGTCTGGAAAAGGCCTGTTTCTATAGTGAAGGTGAAGGTCTTGAGTTTCTGAGTGAACTTAAAGACTATAAACATCACTTACTTGAACAGTACATTCCTCATACAGAATTCAGAAAGGCAAAAGAAAACCTTGTAATAACAAATCTTGTAAAAGAGGTATCCGAGCGAATTCAACAATATCCTTTTGACCCTTCTGAAAAAAAGAATATGGCATTGGCAGACTTTGTATATGAGTTGCGAAATAATCCGGATGGGATAACCAATACTTTATTAAATTATAATCCGGTACTGGCAGCCACAGTTCAGCAGGGTGAAGGTAAAGAAATGATGGATGCCCGAAAAATGCTTGGATTAGAGGGACCTGAAAAGTCAATTCCGTATGAATATGTAATTGTTGATGAAGCAGCCAGAGTTGCTCCTCCAGATTTATTGATTCCTATGTCTAAAGCAAAGCATATTATCCTTGTTGGAGACCATCGTCAGCTACCACAGCAGATAGACCAGGAAATTGAAAAGAAAATGGAAGAAGCTGCCGCTTCAAAAGAAGATATTGCTTTCTTAAATAAAAGTACTTTTGAAAGATTATTTATGCAGCTTGATGTTACAAAAAAGATTACGCTTAATAAACAGTTTCGTATGCATCCTGTGTTGGGACAGTTTATTAGTAAAGAGTTTTATGAGGCACATAATAAAGAAGAAGCATTTGAATCTCCTTTGGGACCAGAAGATTTTGTTCAGAATCTTTCTTTAATCAGTAAAAAGCCTGCTGTCTGGTATGATGTTATAAACGATGCCGGTAATGGAGCTGAGTGTAAGAACAAATTAAAAAGTCACTTTAGAAAAGGGGAAGCAATTGCTGCTGCCAAGTTACTAGCCAAATGGCTTGAAGATGATTCTGAGAGAAAACTGACTTTTGGTATAATCAGTTTCTATTCGGCTCAATGTTTGGAAATCAAAAAACAGTTGAAAAACTATGGTGTTTTTGATGATAAGCTGCAGATTAAGGATGAGTATAAATATACAGCTCCTGATAAAAATGGAGACTTTGAAGAGCGTATAAGAATTGGAACTGTAGATGCATTCCAAGGTATGGAATTTGATGTTGTAATACTTTGCGTTGTTCGTACTGCTAGGAATGAAAGAATAATCAGTGCTTATAACGAACTTCACAGAAATGCCGAAGAAGGACTTAAAAAGCAGCAGTCTATTTTTGGCTTCTTAATGTCTAAAAACAGACTTTGCGTAAGTATGAGTCGTCAGAAAAAGTCTTTGGTTGTAATAGGCGATAAGAATCTTTTTTCCAGCAAACTTGCCCAAGAAAGTGTTCCTGAGCTTTTTGATTATTATAAGCTCTGTAATGATAATAAAGAATTCGGTTTAGTTCTTGAAGACAGACAATAAGATAAAGGATAGAAAATGACAGAAAAATTGAATATGGATTTTACAAATAAATCGGTTATTTATAATACACCTCATTGGGATGGATTTTGTGCTCAAAAAAATAGTATTAGTGGATTAATCTGGCCTTGTGTTATGTATCAGGTTGAAATACAGACAGGGATTGGTGGACTAGATATTTTTGAAAAAACAATCTTGAAACTTGCTGATTGTGGCACAACGAATACTGCTGAAATTTCAGAAATTCTGAATCTGAAAAGTGAAACCGTAGGTTTTATTCAGGACAGACTTGTTGCAAAAACTTTACTTGAAGACGGAATATATCACATAACAGAAAAAGGTCAATCCGTACTTAACCAATATCTAAACATTCAATCAGATAAAACAGAAGTTGTCTGTCTGTTTAAGAATTTGCTGACAGGTGAGTTTATAGATCTGGTTGAAAAAAATCCGCATAGAAATAGTTTAAATATAATAGAATCAAAAAAAGGTGAGTTTACTTTACCTGGAGATAGTAAAAAGAATGGTTATTTGGTTTTACCAGATGATGATGAATATGAAACTTACTTAAACACAAAACCTAAGACGTATGAATTATTACGTACTATTAAAAAGTATAATAATAATGCTCCGAGATATAAAAGAATTGATTTAGATAAAAAATCAAATAGTATAGATATAAAAGCAGAAAAAGAAATTGTATTTGTTTATACAACAGTTTTTACAACTGTTTCTGGAGATATCTACTGTACAGATGCTGCTGGGTTTGGTGTTTCAGATATATTTACAGATTATATTCGTAAGGCAGATGAACAAAAGTATCCTTGGATAAAAGAAATAATTGATAACGGTAAAACAAAAGTAGAGGAAAATTCTCCTGAAGAAAAAGATATAATATCATTTGCATTTTCGAAAATATCTAAGCTTATCTTTGATGCAAAAAAAGAGTTAAAAACATTAGAAGGTTTAGATAAAAACACTTCAAATGATAGAGAAATCAAAAATCTTGCAGAAAAAATTTATTACAATTGTTTTACCGCATTTGAATATGCATTACAAATGTATTATGCAGATTATAATTCTCCGGTTGAAGAAGATTTTAAGATTAAGCAATCAGATATAAATACAAGAAACGATTATAAAAGTATTATAGAAGAGATTGGCAATATTGAAGATAATATTCTTTTGTTTTTGGAATTGTCGGATAATCTTTCTTTTAATCCGCCGGAAAATGATGCCTGGTCACTCTTAAAAGTGTATCCGGGTAAAATTAAGGCCATGCGTAATGAAGAAGAACCAGAACTTGTGCCATTATTATGTCTTTCCCTGGCTTACGCAAACGTAAATCCTGCATCTCCCTTGTGCAAGCTTGCAGAGGATGAACCAAATTTTATAAAAGATATTTATGCTTTAAAAGCAAGTCGTGATAAAACCTCTATGGCTCATGGACCTGGCTTAGAATCAAAGGATATTAGTTCTAAGAATTGCGCAGAATGCATTGATTTAGTTATGTATTATATAAGTTATCTAAATACGAAGATTAAAGAAGATTTTACGCGAATGGAAGATTTCTTTAAGGAAGAACATAAAAACTTAAAGTATTCTACGTTTATAGAAAAACGTTATGAAAAAAGAGTTGAATTATATGAATTATTTGGTAATTCAAGAATTAATAATTTACCAAAGGCTTTAAGAGAGCAACTTATTGATTGTCTTATGACTTTTAAAGAAAAAAAATTTGTAGCTGGAACAACCTGCGCTGTTTTACAGCATTTTTTTGAATATGCAATTCAAGGGATCTTGGAAAATACAAGTATTCCTGATAAGAACTCTAGAACGGCGACAGTTGCAGAACAAAAATGTATAAAAGCTGGTTTTTCATTAAGAAAGGGATGTCTTCCTATTTCATTACAGACTGTAAATTATAAAAGAATAAATAAAGCAATATGTGGAGGTGGTTGTGAAACTATTGGAGCTGGAATAATAGGCTTTATTCTTTTGATATCTGATGACGAACTTCTAGATATAGCAAAAAGGCATCCAGATTTTATTTTGCATCTTGACGCTATGATTAATTCAAGGGGGCATAGTGATGTAAAAGAATATTCTGATGAAGAAGTGTCAACTTATAAAGAAAATGTAACGTATATAGTAAAGGAATTAATTAACTACATATACTAAAGGAAGGTAATTTATATGGGAATGTTTAGTAAAAACAAAAAAGATTTGATTAAACGCGAGAATGCAGTAAGTGTAAAAGAAGAACGTTTGAACAACGAAGAAGAGCTTCTTAAGCAGAGAACTGCTGAATTTGAAACTTATAAAGAAAAAGAGAATGAAGCGATTAAGAATGAATTTTCAAAATTGGCTTCTGATAAAACCTCTTTTGAACAGAAAAGAACTGAATATGAACCAAAATTTCAGGAGATGCAGAATAATTTTGCAGATAAATATGCAGAGAATGAAGCTGATATTCAAAAAATGATTTCTGATACTTCTGAAAAGAATATGGCTCGACAGAAAGAATTTGCTGAAAAGCTTTCTGCGGAACATCAGCAAGCAGAAAAGAAACATGAAGAACTTCTGGCAGAACAGACAAAAAAACGTATAGCCGAAACAGATGCGGAATTAACAGAAAGACGCAATGAACTTGCAGAAAAAGAAAAAAAACTGAGAGAGGATGAAATTGCACTTCAGAATGATAGAGAGAAGTTCTCACAAGATGAAAAAGAATTAAATCAAAAACAGGTTTTATTGAATGCAGAAAAACAGATTTATTTAGATAAAGCAGCATCATTGAAAAATCAGGCAGAAGAACTTGCTGCTTCTGAAAAACAGAGATTGGAAGATAGTTATGCAGCATTAAGAGATGATTATGCAAGAATAAGTAAAGAACGGGCAGACCTAGAATCTCAATTAAATGCTTCTAATGAAATAAAAAGTCGTTTAGGTGGCGAGGATCCGGCAGTAATACTTGTAAAAATTCAGACACTCCAATCTGAACTTAAAGAAAAAGCAAAACTGTTGGCTTCGTATCCAGATAATGTTGTAGAAGAACTGAACGAAAAAAAACAAATGATCGACAATCTTAAGGAGCAACTGGATGATGTAAAGAACAAACTGTTACAGAATCAGAAGCTTGCAAATACAAGTGAACTCAATGAAGTAAAATATATTGTACTTGAATCTGAAAAGAATGAACTCATTAGTGCAAAAGAAAGACTTGAACTGGAAAATGCGGAGCAGGCAGAAGTAATACGTCAGTTCAGAGAACTTTATGATAAGAAATCATCCTATTCTGAAAAATTAAAGTCTATAATGGTTCCCCATGAAAATTTTACTCCAGATAAGATTCGCCAAGAACCATTAGAGATAATTGTCAAAACAGGGAAACCGAATGAGATACAAGAAGAAATGCCTGTTGAAACTTCAGTTGAAAATTCTGTGATTGAACAAATGGAGAATAATACAGTAGCTTCTGCAAAAAACGAGGTAAACGGCAATAATGAGTCTCAGACCAATCCTCATTCAGAAGAAAATTCAGAAACTGCTGAAGATTTATATCAAAATGATGAATTAGTTTGGCTCGAAGGTATAAGCAATAAAATACAGGAGTGCGGATTAGTTTTTCCAAAAAGAATTCTTTATGCCTTCCATACTGCCTTAAAAACTGCAGAATGGTCTCCACTTGCAGTTCTTGCAGGTGTAAGTGGTACCGGTAAATCTGTATTGCCTGAACTGTATGCAAAATTTGGCGGCTTGAACTTTGTAAATATTCCGGTTCAGCCAAACTGGGATAGTCAGGAATCATTACTGGGTTATTACAATACAATTTCTGGTAAATTCGAAGCACAGCCACTTTTGCAATATCTGGTACAGACACAAACTGCAAATTCTGATGGTACAAAAACTACAGAAGATGAAGAAACCACAGAGTCATACAATGCAAGTTTAAAAAATCAGATGAATATTGTTCTTCTTGATGAAATGAACCTTGCTCATATTGAACAGTATTTTGCAGAGTTCTTAAGTAAACTTGAAGAGCGCCGCGGAAAAGAGGAAGATAGCATTCGCTATCCAAAACTTTCTGTAAAACTTGGTGGGACCGATTCTTATTCATTGCCTCTTGGGCGAAACGTTCTTTGGGTTGGAACTATGAATCAGGATGAAACAACAAAGAGTCTTTCAGATAAGGTTCTTGACCGTGGAATTGTAATTAACTTCCCAAGACCTACTCAATTCAAGCGAAGAAATAAGGTAAAGAAAGATGTTGCAGAAGAAGAAAAGTATCTTCCTGTTAAGACCTGGAAATCATGGCAACTGGATTTTACAGAAGAACAGATTGTACAAACAGAAAAAATAATTGAACCATATAAGAAACTTGTAGAAGATATAAATGCCGAAATCTCGAACATTGGCCGTGCACTCGGTCACCGTGTTTGGCAATCAATTGAAAACTATATATGGAATTATCCAGAAGTTCGCAAACTGCTTATTTCAAAGAATGCAGATCTTGATGATGAAGAGTTTCAGAAAGAATTGTGCAAACAGATTGATCCTGCTTTTGAAGATCAGCTTGTACAGAAAATTATGCCAAAACTCCGTGGTATTGAAACTCGTTCTACATCAAAAACAATTCTTGGAAATATTAATGAACTGATAGGAAAATTTAAATCAGAAAATCATAATATCAATATCCAGAAAGATTTTGACAATGCTATGAAGTTTGGAGATGGACAGTTTCTTTGGGTAACTTCAGAATATTTGAACATGGAGACAGATAATCAATAATGGATAAAGAATTAGATTATTCAAAATTTCTTAAGATGCTTACAGATACAGACTCTGCAGAAAAAAAGAAGGCAAATTTTGTCCTTGAGCTTAGAGACTGGTTCTATAGATGCATAGAAATTGATGCTAAAACAGGTGAACCTTTGAATGACGATTTAACACATTTCCTGGATAAGCTCGCTGCTTCAGAAAATGAAAAGGAGATCCGCGACAATGAAAAAAATGTCTGCGACTGGCTTTTTAAAATCCTCTCTTATGCAGAAAAATCTGTTTTGTATCTTTTTGATTCTCCGAAAAAAGAAATTTTACGTTTTCATGAACAGCTTCCTGTTTATAAGGCAAAGGAAATTGATTCAACTGGTATTATTGATATTTCCCGAAGACCTGGAAGATCAGTTCGTGAAAAGATAGCTTACAAACCTTCTGTAATTGCTGTAAAGAGAAATCAGAGTATTGATACTCTGGAAAACAGATTGTTTAAAAAGTTTGTCAAAAAATGCATTGTTATACTAGAAGAACGACTTGATTGTTATGGTGAGATGAGCGCCCT
>JAEEGJ010016335.1_pt1 | contig 17067 bp, 12 predicted proteins | sample 8958761 | NCBI WGS metagenome assembly JAEEGJ01 (sample SAMN16246546, study PRJNA631951) | gut metagenome | biome: gut microbiome; feature: rumen; material: RS-attached | host: Bos | place: Iran: Karaj | collected 2018-10 | reverse complement strand
AAACACCTTCTTAACATTGTCGATGAGATGCTGATGAGGCTTTATAAGCTCAACCATGTTGAAGTACTGATCACGAAGAGTAGCTGTTACAGTGCCTTCGCCATATTTCTTGTTAAGATAATCCGCTGCATCAGCAAAGATCTTCTTTTTCTTCTCAAAAAGGTCTTTGTCATGGTCTCTTATGATGTAAGAGGCGGTTGCGGATTCTGTTGAACCCTTGATCTCAGTCAGATGGAAGAACCCTTCTCTGCCTTCAGTGTACATAGGATTCTGGAAAACAGGCAAAAGAGACTGGAACTCATAGCAGATAAGGGATGCATGTATCATCTTGTTCTTTGCATCTCCGGGATGAACACTTCTTCCCTTAACATTGATCACACCTTCAGCAGCATTGAAATTCTCGTATTCAAACTCTCCAAGCTTTCCGCCGTCTACTGTATAGGCGTACTTGGCGCCAAATCTCTCAATGTCAAAAAATGCTGTTCCCTGGCCAATCTCTTCGTCAGGAGTAAAAGCAATCTTAATCTCGCCGTGCCTGATATCAGGATTTGTCAAAAGAGTCTCAGCCATGGCCATTATCTCGGAAACACCGGCCTTATCGTCAGCACCAAGAAGTGTTGTGCCATCTGTAACTATGAGGTCTTCACCAACATGATTAAGAAGCTCCGGGAAATCTGAAGGTGACAAAGTAACCTTCTTCTCAGCATTAAGAACAATGTCCTTGCCATCGTAGTTCTCAACGATTCTGGGCTTAACGTCCTTGCCGCTGACTTCATCAGAAGTATCCATGTGAGCCACGAAGCCAATTGCAGGGCGTTCCTTGCCATCATCAATGTTTGATGGGATTGATGCATAAACATAGCAGTGCTCGCTGTCATAATAAACATCAGATGCACCGATATCTGTAAGTTCCTTATAAAGGAGCTTTGCCAGATCATGCTGCTTCATGGTTGAAGGTGAAGTTCCTGTGGTGTCATCTGACTGAGTATCAATCTTTACATATCTAAGAAACTTTTCAATAACGTCAATTTTTCCCATTTTTCTTTCTCTTTGTTTCCTTTTTCTTTTTATAATTTGGATCCTTCTCGCTTATATAAATGCGAACGCTTCTGTCATCAAGAACGTTAAAGTCTGCATTTCCAGGATCAAGATCAACTCCTGCGTAAGCTCCAGTATCTGACAAAAGACTCCATTTAAGTCCATCAGGAAGCTTGGGAAGTGCAAATTCGTTCTTGGCCCAATACATGTTGTAGCAGACATAGATAAATGGCTTATCTGCATCCTTGTTGTTATCATAAAGGCCGCAGTACAACATTCCCAGAATATGACTATAACCTGACAGGTCAGGTCTCCATGCATCCTTGCCGTGACAGGAAAGATCCGGATAACCACAGGAAATGTAATCCATAAGCTTAAATGGCTTCCTGTTATGTAAAAAGCTATATGTAGAGCGAAGCTTCACAAGGAATCTAACATAATCATACAGATCTCTGTTCTTGTCAAACGCTCTCCAGTCAACCCATCCGATCTCATTATCCTGACAGTATGGATTGTTGTTACCAGACTGTGAGTTACCAAACTCATCACCACTAAAGAGCATCGGAGTTCCCTGAGACAAGAACAGCATGGTCAGAATATTCTTCATCTGCTTAACTCGAAGCTCTAATATGTTATGCTTCCTGGTACGTCCTTCAATTCCGCAGTTCCAGCTGAAATTGTTGTCTGTACCATCCTTGTTGTTCTCGCCGTTCTCCTCATTGTGCTTGTGTTCATAAGCTACAAGGTCAGCAAGTCTGAAGCCCTCATAATCGCAAATATAATTGATAACGCCATTATCACAATCATTGTGAATCATGCTCTTAAGGAAGTCATTAACTGTATTGTCATCACTCTTTAAGAACCTGCGGCAGGCATACATAAAGGAATTATTGTAAATAGCAAGAACACGCTCATCAGGCGTTTTGCCACCATAGATATCTCCTGTATCAAACCAGTCATACCAGATCTTGGCATCTGTAAAAAGAGGCTCCTTAACTATCTGCCTGATTGGCACTCTCGCGCCTTTCAGATGGAATCCATCTACGTGGTAAGTACATCTCCAGTATCTAAGAGCATCGATTATAAGAGACTCATTCTCATTATCCTCGAAAAAGAACTGCATAATAACTTCAAGTCCATTTTCGTGAAGAGTCTTAACAAAGCTCTTGAACTCATTTTCTGCATCATCGGAATTCTCGCAGAAAGCAGTTCTTGGAGCAAAATAGTAACCTTTTTTATATCCCCAGAAATTAACCTTCTTGGTAATATCTTTCTCGTTTAAAAGACTTCCATCTTTGGAATAAACAACCTTGTTCTGGCTACCAACAGCCTTTTTCACAGGGTTCTCAACCTCATTCATCTCATAAGCAGGCATCAGCTCAAGTGTTGTAACACCCAGTTCTTTGAGATAAGGAATCTTATCAATGATTCCGCCAAAGGTACCTCTCCTGCCAGATGAAACACCGCTGCTGGCGCTCTTGGTAAAGCCCCTGACATTTAACAGATATACAAAGCTGTTCTCATATGGAACATTAGGATTTGCATCATTCCCCCAGTCAAAGCAGGATGATGAATGTGAATTAAGAGATTTGTTATCAAGCTTGGCTCTGATCTCATTATCAGGAACATCTGTCCCGAACTTCTCAAGACCTATAACATGCTTGGCATAGGAATCACAAAAATATGAATCATCCGCAAAATAATTGTAGGAGTCATATTCATCAATGTTCTCTATTCCTCTAATCCTCGCAGAATAAATAGCCCCTCTCTTAAGGGACTTAGGAAAAGAAATAGACAGAATATCTACTATCTTGCTCCCCTCCGACTTATACAGCGTAATTCCGCACTTCTTGTTATCCCCGAAAATAGTGCGAACTACCAGACTCTTGTCGTAATCAATATAACAGCCAAGAGGATATGGCTTCTCATTGCAAATCTCAAATTTCCCGCGCATTTTTCATACTCCCAATCTTTCACATATGCCGTAATATTTTACCACAAAAAAGCTTTATATGCTAATAAACTATGCTATAATCGACATATACGAGAACAAATTCCACAAGGAGGCATAAAATATGGAATTTTCTAAGATTGCAACCGAAATGAACACCAGAATCGAGAATGGCGAGCAGGAAACAGTTGAAATCGAGCTTGATCACGGCGAAATCGTTAATTGCGCCATTATGATCGTGCTTACTGTTAACGATAAAGATTACATAGTTCTTTTACCACTTGATAAAAATGGTCAGAATCATGATGGAAATGTCTGGTTCTATGAATTTATCTGGGATGGATCAGATAAAGAGCCTGAACTTGGCTATATCAGTGATGATGCAGAGTACGAGGCTGTATCAGAAGCTTTTGACCTCTATCTTGACGATGTTGAGTTCGATGAGCTCGTTGAGCTCCCAGAAGAAGGACTTGACGGAGAAGAATAATTTTTCTCCCATAAATGCCTGAGGGGCCTTAGGAACCTTGAAGGTAGCATCGGATTATCACTATTTCCGGTACAATACGACATTATGAGCGCTGATTTAGCCCTTGTCATTCCGACATAGAGCATTCGGCGCTCTTCTTCTATCTGCTCCTTTGTAACTGAGCTTCTGCTTGGAATAACTCCTTCATTCAGACCTGGGAGCCATACTATATCAAACTCAAGCCCCTTAGATCCGTGCATTGTTAGGAGTCTTACACACTTTCCTTTATTTACAGCCTTTCCCTTTGAGTCTGTATCAATACTTTCTTCCTTTATCCTGTCCAGTTCTTTTAATAAAAGCGTATTATCAGGAAGCTTTTTAGACAGCTTGCTCAGCTCATCAAGTGCGTTTATCTCCTTTGGAAAGAGCTTATCTATACCAATCTCATTTCTCAGAAACCTTATGGAAAGAGCTGGTCTCATATGAGCTATCATGTTTATCTGCCTGAAAAGCTTTTCAATTTCTTTTATCCTCTCATGATTACCACGATAATACCTTAATAGCTCAGCTTCGCTTACCGTATCCTTGGATAACGCGCTTCTACTGATATATCTGTTGGGGTTATTCATAATCCGTAAAAAGAACTCCCTCTTTTTGCCCTCATATGCAAACCTTAGGTAGTTCTCGCATAGCTTAACAGCTGGAGAATCGGTAAAAGACTTAGCGTAATTATCAAGATTAGTAGGAATCCCGTACATCTTACACTCTCCAGCCAGTGCAAGAGCTTCTGAATTAGTCCTGAAAATAAAAGCTATGGTATCAAGTTTATCCATATTATCCTTGAGAAACTTGATAATGGCTGCGCTTTGATGCTTTTTATTTATATACTTTCTGGGATAAACAAAGCCATTAGGGCTTGCTGTGTCAGGCCTTAGCTCCTTATTAAGTCGTATGATGTTTTCTTTTATAAGATCATTCGCTGCGTATAATATAATTTTTGCGCATCTATAGTTGATATTTAAATTTATGATTTTAGGACTCTGCCCTTCAAACTGCTCTGTAAACTTCTGCATTATTCCAGGGTCAGAGCCTCTAAAGCCATATATAGACTGGTCATCATCTCCTACAACAAAGAGATTATTAGTCCTGCACAGAAGCCTTATAACCTTATACTGCATGAGATTTATATCCTGATACTCATCGATTAGAACATACTTAAATCTCCTGCTCCACATATCAAGAAGGCTTTTATCTTTTTGTAAAAGCTCGTAGCAGTGAAGAATCATGTCATCAAAATCAATCAGTCCAAACTCTCTAAGTAGCTCATTATATTCATTGTAAATAGCCGTAAAATATTTAGATAATGGAACGCTTTCCTGATGCTTATCAGGTGCCTCTCCAGTATTCTTGATCCTGGATATTTCAGAGATAATATCCCCTATCATTTCAACAGCATCAGTACATTCCTGTTTGTCAATATCGTGAACAGATGATAATTTAAGGATAATATCCTTAACAAATCTGTACTTATCTTTCTCACTGGCTATTTTAAGTTTATTAGATGGATTCGATTGACGAATTATCTGATAAAAAACAGAATGAAATGTGCCAAAACACACCTCAGGATAAAGAGAATCTGTGATCTTATAGAATCTATGCTGCATCTCTATTGCTGCAGCTTTCGTGAAGGTTATTACTAAAACTGATGAAGGATCTACTGAACACTCCTCGATCAAATGCTTTAGTCTTTGTACTATAACAAAGGTTTTGCCGCTCCCTGGCCCTGCAAGAACCATTGCAGGGCCATCTTTATGGAGAATAGCCTCCATCTGAGCGGCATTACCATTTATATTATTTCTCAAGAAGTGCAATACTCTTCTTAATTCTGGCGATTGTCTCGTCCTTACCGATAACTTCCATGAGTTCAGTAGCTCCACATGGAGTCATCTCCTTACCACATACAGCAATTCTTACTGGCCAGAGAACGTAACCATTCTTGTACTCGTGAGACTTGATGTAATCAGATAAAAGAGCAAACAGAGAATCGTTAGTGTAATCATCATGTGCCTCAAGAAGTGGAAGTACCTCTTTGAGAACTGCAAGTGATGTCTCCTCGTTAGTCTTCATCTTCTTGTGAGCAAAGATAGCTGTATCATACTCAGGCATCTCCTCAAAGAAATCTACCATACCCTCGATATCAGGGAAAATCTCGATACGAGTCTTAACCATGTTAGAAATCTTCTTAAGATCAAGAGGCTTCTTGATAACTTTCTCAAGATAAGGCTTAACCATCTCAAAGAACTTATCCTCATCCATAGCCTTGAGATACTCACCGTTCATCCATTTGAGCTTAGTAAAGTCAAATACAGCTGGTGACTTGTTGATACGTGTATAATCAAACTTCTCAATAAGATCCTGAAGGCTCATGATCTCCTGGTTGTCATCTGGTGACCATCCAAGAAGAGCTACAAAGTTAACAACTGCCTCTGCAATAAAGCCCTGCTCGATAAGATCCTCGAATGAAGAATGTCCGCTTCTCTTAGAGAGCTTGTGGTGCTCCTCATCAGTGATAAGTGGGCAGTGAATATACTTAGGAACTTCCCATCCAAATGCATCGTAAAGTCTGTTGTACTTAGGTGATGAAGAAATATACTCGTTACCACGAACAACGTGTGTGATTCCCATAAGGTGATCATCAACAACATTAGCAAAGTTATATGTTGGATAGCCATCTGACTTAATAAGGATCATGTCATCAAGCTCTTTGTTCTCAACTGTTACATCTCCGTAAAGCTCATCATGAAATGTAGTTGTACCCTCTGTTGGGTTATTCTGTCTGATAACAAATGGCTTACCCTCAGCAAGGTTCTTCTCAACCTCTTCCTTGGATAAGTGGAGGCAGTGCTTGTCATAAACACTGATCTGCTTCTTGCCGCCGTTGCCATCATCTATCTCCTGTACAAGAGTAGCAAGTCTCTCCTCATCACAGAAACAGTAATAAGCCTCGCCCTTGTCTACAAGCTCCTTGGCATACTGCATATAAATACCGGCCTTCTGTCTCTCACTCTGAACATAAGGACCTACTGGACCACCGATATCTGGACCTTCATCATGAACAAGTCCTGTATCCTTAAGTGTCTGATAGATAATCTCAGTTGCACCCTCTACAAAACGCTCCTGGTCAGTATCCTCAATTCTAAGGATATAGTCTCCACCCTCATGCTTGGAAATAAGGTAAGCATAAAGAGCTGTTCTAAGATTTCCTACATGCATACGGCCTGTTGGGCTTGGTGCATATCTTGTACGAATTTTCATTGTTTTCTCCTATATAAATTAAAATTTAAGTTATACAAATTTATACATATCTAAACCGGTAATTCAAATATGCCGCAAGTTTCTTTTATAGCACAATCTTATACAAGTGTCAAAAGAACTATTAACAAAATATCAGTTCTTGCCTGTTGAACCAAAACCGCCTCTATCAGCGCCTTCAAGGTGATCACATTCCTCAAAATCAATGTGAGGCTGATTCTCCATAATGCGGAACTGGCAAATACGATCATTAAAGCTGATATGTGTATCGCGCATAGCAATTACAGGCATAAACCACTGATCATTATCTCCGCAATATGAGTGATCGATAACACCCATGCTGTTGGCCTGTATAACTCCAAAGTTCTTGAAGGTTGAACTTCTAGGCACTACATGTGCTTCATAACCTTCTGGAATCTCCATTGCTATTCCAAGTGGAACAAGCTTAAATTCTCCCTGCTTGAGGTCAATATCCTCAGCGCTCCTAAGGTCTATCCAGTCAGATTTGCCATCTATATACTGAAGTTTCTCAATCTTGTCGTTAAAATATTTGATCTTTATTGTCTTGTTCATGTTACTCCCCGGTTTCTAATTAAAATTATGTATTATTTTATCATAAACATTCAATTTCTATTATAGCTTTATAGTATAAAAAGTCACTACATGAAATACCAGCCACTGCGGTGCCCGCAGTGACTGGTACTTTAGAAAGTGTATGAAGAAAAGATATTATCTATAGTAAGCTGTAACTGTCTCACCCTTTGATCCAAGTGGAATCTCATGATCAAGACCTACAAACTTGCCAGTACGTGAATCTGACCAAAGAGTCTTTTTCATCATGTTGTACTTGGCAGCATCCCATGTTACCCAGTCGCCTTCAAGAATCAATGCTTTTTTGCCATAAGATTTAGTGCTCTTATGCATTGACTAACCCTCCATATAATTTGTTACCATCCACAGCCCTAAGGCTGTGGACGATAACTGTAAGTTTTTTATTTTGCTTCTGCAATAATCTCAACAGTGTTGTTAAGATGGCTTGATCCCTGAATACCAAATTCAGTTGATCCGCCTGGCTCAAGTGATGCGTTCCATGACATTGGTGTAATGATGTAGTAATTAGCATCTTCATCAACGTTTACGCACCAGCTTGAATCGATACCAACATCCTTCTTGTTAACCTTAAGTACCCAAGAATTTGTTCTCTTATCTGTATCGTTCTTAACCTTGATAAGAACCTGATAACCTGAACCCCAGTTATTGAGTGTGTACTCAGCCTTGAAGTCGCCTGTAACAACAGGATCTGGAACGATGATTGGATCATCTGGCTCTACTGGATCGTCTGGCTCGATAGGATCATCTGGTTCTACTGGGTCAACTGGATCTGGATCAACTGGATCATCTGGCTCGATAGGATCAACAGGATCTGGATCTACTGGATCTGGATCTACGATAACGATTGGATCTGGAATTACAACAGGCTCTGGAGCATATCCTTCGCCAAGTACAAGCTTTGATCCCTCAAAGAGCTGCATTCCGTTAGGTGTAGCCATCTGATTGTTGCTTGTGCCGCCAAGTCCCTTTACGCAAGGGCTGTTAGAATAATCCCACTTACCAGGAGCTGTGAATCTGAGCTGAAGCTCGCACTTGCACTCGCTCTGTCCGCCTGGATAGATCTGAGCGCCTGTAAGGTCAACATCTACATAGTAGATACCAGCCTGATCAGAAGGCTGGAAGTCAGAAATTCTAACCTTGTGCTGCATGTATGTTGTAGAAACAGTCATGTCTGAAGCCTTGTAGCCCTGTGCGATAACGTCGCTAAGGTCAAAGAACAGACGAAGTGTAAGGTTGTCTGAAAGTCTTGCTGGCCAAGCTGTGTGGTTCTCGATAACAGCCTTGATCTCAACAAAGTTGATCTTGTTGTTCTTATCCTGAGCATTGATGCCAGCCTTAAGAACGAACTCACCTCCATCAGTCTGCTCAATAGCAGTTGGAGTTGCTACAGCGCCGTAACCATTCTTCTCATAGAGATATGCACATGCGCCTGTGAAGCCTGCATTATAATCGCAAGCAACTTCGTTAGCGATATAATCGCTACGATCGTCAACGTAACTGTCGTTAGCACCACTTGGTCCACCTACAACAGCACCGACAAGTGTATGTCTTGATGTCTTAGGCTCAGCATTGAGGTTGTTTGACCAGCAACCATGAGCTGCTCTGTGGTGAGGATTCTTAGGTGACTGTGAGTTGTAACCAACCATGAAGTTCTGTCCTGAACTTCCAAGTGTGTAGTTAACAGTTCTCTCAATGTAAGCATTAGCATCAGCAATGTGCTGGCTGTCAGCCTTATCAAGTCCTACATAGATTGCATCTATGAAAGCCTGGTTATTAGCATAACGAACTGATCCCCACTGGCTGAGGAATGAAAGTCCGCCAGGGCTGATTGTAATAGGATTTGATCCAGCAAGCTTACCATTCCAGCAATCGATACTGTTCTCGATAGCTGTATAGTACTTATCCTTACCTGTAAGTTCTGCAAGAAGAAGGCAAGCGCCCATGTGAGTGTCATCCCATGACATTGTCCATGAGTAAGCCATCTCTGTGCCGCCCTGGAACTCTGTACCAAAGTTCTCAGCATACTGCTCAGCCTTTGTAAGGTAAGTCTTGTCGCCTGTAGCCTTGTATAACCAGCAGCCTGCAAGTGCAAGCTCATCATAGAATCCACTATAGGATGTATAGAATCCGCTAGCAGCTGTATATCCGGCATCACTCTTAGCTCTTTCTGCCATTCCGAAAAGAGTCTTAGCGTGTGCTAAATATGTAGCGCTAAGTGAAGGATCAGAGTTCTTGAATACAAGAGAAGCAACTGCAAGAGATGCTGCAGCTTCACCTGTAACACATGAACCACCATTAGCTGAAGTGTCATCTACCTTGTATGAAGGTCTGTCCATCTTGAGCTCAACAAGCTCTGGAGCTCCCCAGAAGCCGTGATCCTTGCCGCCGTCACCTACCTGATAGTAGTAAGTACTTGAATCTGGATTACATTTTACAAAATAGTCATTGGCCCACTGAATGTCGTGGAGCATCCACTTTTCCTGGCCTGACTGGGTATATGCCTTAGGATTGTTAAGATATGACCATCCAAGGATCATAGATGAATATGCCATAGGCAGATTGAACTTAACGTTATCACCTGCATCATACCATCCGCCTGTAAGATCAAGGCCATTATCTCTACCATCGTTTAATCCTGAGTCAGCTCTCCAGTTAGTTCTTGATAAGGTTTCCTCTGAAAGCTTACCTGACTCCTGAAGCTGATAGAACAACAATGATTTCGCCAACGCATCCCCATAGTTGTAGTTGCCAGCAGCCTTTACATTTACTGAAGGAAGACTAAGTCCTCCAACCACCATAAAAGCTGATAACGAACACACCAATGCCTTTTTGCAAAAAGTTTTTGTTACTTTATGCATAAAACACATTCCCTCCTTAAATTGTAATGTTATTTAAACGATATCTGCGCGCTAGATATCATCAAAATCAAGAACTAGTTTCCGAGAAAATGGCTTAAATACTGCATCTCGAAATTGTTACAATATTCGTAGTATTCTGAAAGCTTTTACATTTTTGTAATTTTCAGATACATTTGGCGTAATTGTCAGTAAATTTCAATACATATATTAACTTAAACGTTTTAGTTTGTAAATGTTTTTTAATACATTTTTAATTGTTTTTTAAATTTTGTTACATTTTACTTAACACTTTTTTGTTTTAAGTATCACTAATTTATTATCGAAAAAAGGATATCAGTTTTCGTAAACTGATATCCTTCATTAAATCTTTTTTCGTATTAGCCCTGATTCTGTTTCTCAACAAGGTGGTCCCCGCAGTATTTCTCGCGAAGTTTCGGTTTATCTATCTTACCTGTAGCGTTTCGAATAACGTGATCAAAAATGATTTTTCTAGGTCTCTTATACCTTGGAAGATCAACACAGAAAGCATCGACCTCTTCCTCAGTAAGAGACATACCCTCTTTTACCTGAATGATGGCTGCAGCAATTTCACCAAGTCTGGCATCTGAAAGGCCTATTACAGCAGCGTCATGAATCTTATCATTCTTCATGAGGAAGTTCTCAATCTGAACTGGATACAGGTTCTCACCACCAGAAATAATAACATCCTTTTTACGATCTACAAGGAATATGAAGCCGTCCTCATCCTGACGAGCCATATCTCCTGTAAAGAGCCAGCCATCCTTGAGGATTTCATCTGTAGCTTCTTTATTCTTGTAATAGCATACCATTACACCAGGTCCCTTAACACAAAGCTCTCCGATCTCGCCCTGGGTAACAGGCTTGCCTTCCTCGTCAACAATTTTGGTCTTCCAGCCGTAGCCTGGAACTCCGATAGCTCCAACCTTATGAACATTTTCCATTCCAAGGTGCACACAGCCAGGACCAGTTGATTCAGATAATCCGTAGTTGGTGTCATACTTATGATCTGGGAAGTACTCAAGCCAGTGTCTTACAAGACTTGGTGGAATTGGCTGAGCGCCGATGTGCATGAGTCTCCACTGAGACAGCTTGTAATCTTCTATTTTGAGCTTACCACTATCAAGTGCAGCCAGAATGTCCTGTGCCCACGGAACAAGGAGCCATACTATTGTACAATGTTCCTCAGAAACAGCTCTGAAAACCGCCTCTGGAGAATTACCTTTCAAAAGAACTGCTCTGCTTCCTGTAAAGAGTGAGCCAAACCAGTGCATCTTGGCACCAGTATGGTACAGCGGAGGTATGCAAAGAAAACAATCATTATGAGTTGTCTCGTGATGCATAGCTTCCATCTTGGCAGACTGCATAAGAGCTGTATGTATATGTAAAATAGCCTTAGGAAATCCTGTTGTACCTGATGAGAAGTAAATTGCAGCATCGTCGCTATCTTCTATTAAAACTCTAGGTGCAACAGATGAAGCATTTGATGCCTGTCTGAAGTAGTCCTCAGCATAGGATGGACACTGATCTCCAACATAATATAGAAGCATTTCCTTTTTAAGCTTCTGAGCGATATCCTCAATACGTCCAATGAATTCTGGACCATAGAATAAAACGTCGGAGTCAGAAGCCTTTAAACAATAGTCAATTTCCTCTGAATCAAATCTGAAGTTAAGCGGAACAGCTATTGCTCCTGATTTAAGAATTCCAAAGTATATTGGTAACCACTCAAGGCAGTTCATTAGAAGAATCGCACATTTCTGTCCCTTCTTGATTCCTCTTTCCATGAGCATGTTGGCTACTCTGTTAGCCTTTTCATCAAATACAGACCAGGTGATCTGTCTTCTGTAATATGCTGTTGATGTTGGCTGAATCAGTTCATATTCTTTCCAAGTAACTCTCTGTTCCTCCCTGATCTCGGGATTGATCTCAACAAGAGCAACCTCTTCCCCATAAAGTTTGCTGTTTCGTTCTAGTAAATCTGTAATCGGCATAATATTGTAATCCCCTTCTTGTACGCTTTAAAGTACTAAAGTACAGTATATCGAATTTAAATTAAAAGGTCAAACACTCTTACGAATTTAACTTGATTTTATTGACCAATTTTATTATTCTGTTATAAGGGTTTACTTTATCGCTTTAAATCATAAACTTGTTTTACAGTTTAATGCGTTAAAAAAGAAGTTTTGTAGGAGGTATTTTAATGAGTTTGTCAAACGCTAAGCAGCTCATGCTGGGCAATAAGGCTGTTGCCCGTGGTCTCTATGAGGCCGGTGTCTGTTTTATCTCAAGTTATCCTGGAACTCCCAGTACTGAGGTAACAGAAGAAGCTGCTAAATATGAAGAAATCTATTGTGAATGGGCACCTAACGAGAAGGTTGCTATGGAGTCAGCCTTTGGTGCATCACTCGCCGGTCGAAGAGCATTCTGTGCTCAGAAGCACGTTGGTCTCAATGTGGCAGCAGATCCACTTTATACAATGTCATATACAGGAGTTAACGCAGGTCTCGTTATCGTTGTTGCAGATGATGCAGGTATGCACTCTTCACAGAACGAGCAGGATTCAAGACATCACGCTATCGCAGCCAAGGTTCCTATGATTGAGCCTTCAGATTCTGCTGAAGCACTTGAATTTACTAAGCTTGCATACGAATTATCTGAGAAGTTCGATACTCCTGTTCTTCTCAAGATGTGCACAAGAGTTGCACACTCACAGTCAATTGTTGAGACAGGTGATAGAACTGTTCCTGATAAGCCATATGAGAAGAACATTGCCAAGTACGTTATGATGCCAGGTAATGCCAAAAAGCGTCATCCTATCGTTGAGCAGCGTACCAAGGATCTCATTGCATATGCTGAGAACTGCCCTCTTAACAGAGTTGAAATGGGCGATACCAAGATTGGTATCATCACCTGCTCCACTTCATATCAGTACGTAAAAGAGGTATTTGGTGACAGCGTAAGCGTTCTCAAGCTTGGAATGACCAATCCTCTTCCAGAGAACCTTATTAAGGACTTCGCTGCCAAAGTAGATAAGCTCTACGTTGTAGAGGAGCTTGATCCTATCATCGAAAATCACGTTAAGTCTCTTGGGCTTGAAGTTACAGGCAAAGACCTTCTTCCTATCTGTAATGAGTTTTCACAAACACTCATTGCCAAATCCTTTGATAAGGAAGTCGCTAGTTCTTTTACCCTTGAAGAAAATATACCTAACAGACCTCCAGTAATGTGCGCAGGCTGTCCTCACAGAGGGTTGTTCTACACTCTTAAAAAGAATAACTGCACTGTTCTTGGTGATATCGGATGCTATACACTTGGCGCTGTTCCACCACTTGGTGCAATTGAAATGACACTTTGCATGGGCGCTTCAATTGGTGCTCTTCACGGCTTTAATAAGGTTCGCGGTGCAGAAAGCGAGCACAAGACTGTAGCTGTTATCGGTGATTCAACCTTTATGCATTCCGGTATGACAGGACTTGCTAACGTTGCTTATAACCAGTCTAATTCCACAATAGTTATCGTAGATAACTCTATTACAGGTATGACAGGTCATCAGCAGAATCCTACAACAGGCTATAACATCAAGGGTGATCCAGCAGGCAAGATTGATCTCGAGGCACTTTGCAAGGCTATGGGCTTTGAGCGCGTAAGAGTTGTTGATCCATATAACCTTGATGAATGTGACAAAGTATTAAAGGAAGAGCTTGCAGTTGATGCTCCTTCTGTAATTATTTCCAGAAGACCATGTGCTCTTCTTAAATATGTTAAGCACAACAAGCCACTTAAGGTTAACACCGACAAGTGCGTTGGCTGTAAATCATGTATGAGAATTGGTTGCCCTGCTATTTCCATGAAGGATGGCAAAGCTAGCATTGATACAACACTTTGCGTTGGCTGCAACGTATGTAGTCAGCTTTGTCCAGTAGGAGCCCTTGAAGCTCCAGAAAGGGAGGCATGATTACTATGGAAACTAAGAATATTATGATTGTTGGCGTTGGAGGACAGGGTTCTCTTCTTGCCAGCAAATTACTTGGTCACCTTCTTCTCAATCAGGGCTATGATGTTAAGGTTTCAGAAGTACACGGAATGAGCCAGAGAGGTGGCAGCGTTGTAACATACGTAAGATATGGAGATAAGGTTTACTCTCCTGTCATTGATAAAGGAGAAGCTGATTTCATCGTATCCTTCGAGGCATTAGAGGCTGCCAGATGGCTTCCATTCCTAAAAAAGGATGGCCAGATCGTAACTAATACTCAGCAGATTGATCCAATGCCTGTTATTACAGGTGCAGCTGAATATCCTGCTGATCTTGTGAGCAAGTTAAAGGCTACAGGTGCCAAGGTAGATGCCCTTGATTGCCTCTCACTTGCAGAGGAAGCTGGTTCAGCCAAGGCTGTTAACATCGTTCTTCTTGGAAGACTCTCTCACTACTTCGATCTTCCAGAAGATGCTTGGATGAAATCACTTGAAGCCAATGTTCCAGCCAAGTTCCTTGAGATGAACAAAAAGGCCTTTGAGCTTGGCAAAAATCACGCTTGAAAAATGTAACTAATTAACGTTTATAAATGGGAAAAGTTAGCTTGGGAGAAAACTTATGGAGCAATACTATCAGAAAGAAATAGAAACTGCCTCCGTCGATGAACTTAGGAGGATTCAGAGCGAAAAGCTTGTTAAACAGGTTAAGCGCGTATGGGATAATGTCCCATACTATCGTAAAAAAATGGAAGAAAAAGGTGTAACACCTGACGACATTAAGTCAGTAGATGACCTTCATAAGCTCCCATTTTTATCCAAAAAAGATTTAAGAGATGCATATCCTACAGGACTTCTTGGAGCTCCTATGAAGGACTGCGTACGTATCCACTCAACTTCAGGAACTACTGGTAAGCGTGTTGTAGCTTTTTATACTCAGCATGATATTGACCTCTGGGAAGACTGCTGCGCAAGAGCAATCGTAGCTGCTGGTGGAACTAATGAGGATATTTGTCAGGTAGCTTATGGCTTTGGTCTTTTCACAGGCGGCGCTGGTCTTAATGGCGGATCTCACAAGGTGGGCTGCCTTACAGTTCCTATCAGTTCCGGTAACACTGACCGACAGATGATGTTCATCCAGGATCTTGGTGCAACCATCATCTGCTGCACTCCTAGCTACGCTGCTTATATTTCAGAGAGATACAAAGAAGAAGGCTATGCTCCTGAGGATATTCCTCTTAAGGCTGGTATCTTCGGTGCTGAGGCATGGAGTGAAGAAATGCGTCAGGAAATCGAGTCTTCTCTTGGAATCAAGGCTTATGACATTTATGGTCTTACAGAATTGTCTGGTCCTGGTGTTGCTTATGAGTGCTCAGCTCAGGATGGTATGCACATCAATGAGGACCACTTCATTGCAGAGATCATTGATCCAGATACAGAAGAAGTTCTTCCAGAAGGTTCACAGGGTGAGCTTGTCTTCACAGCTGTAGACAAGGAAGCCTTCCCAATGCTCAGATATCGTACAAGAGACATCTGTAAACTCACAAGGGGTAAATGCTCCTGCGGAAGAACCTTTATCAAAATGGCTAAGCCTATGGGACGTTCTGATGACATGCTTATTGTCAGAGGTGTCAATGTATTCCCAAGCCAGATCGAAACTGTTCTTCTCAACAATGGTTATGCTGCAAATTACCAGATTGTTGTAGACCGTCAGAATAATACAGACTCTTTGGATGTACAGGTTGAGATGACTCCTGAGATGTTCACAGATAACGTTGGTGAAATCGAGGAACGTCAGAAAAAGCTTGCAACAGACATGCATTCAATGCTTGGTATCAAGGTTCGTATCTCACTCCTTGCTCCTAAGTCAATTGCCAGATCAGAAGGCAAAGCTGTCCGTGTAATCGACAAGCGTAAGATTTAATATCTGTTTAATTGCATTAACACACACGTAAAGAGTAAACTATAGTTAGATACTATATAGGAGGCAAATATGAGTATAAAACAGATATCCGTCTTTCTTGAAAACAAACCTGGAACTCTCAAAAAGCTTACCAGTGTAATGGCTAAAAATAACATTGACATGCGTGCTACTTCCCTGGCTGAGACCAAGGATTTCGGTATTGCCAGAATTATCGTAGATGATGCTTTAGAGGCTGTTAACACCTTAAAGGAGAATGATTTCGTAGCAAGTCTCACATCTGTTCTTGCTATCGAGATTCCCGATGAGGCAGGCGGCCTTGATAAGCTTCTTGAAGTCTTCGCTGAAGCTGAAGTAAACATAGAGTACATGTACGCTTTCCCAGGTAAGGGAACCAACTCCCGCGCTTACATGATCTTCCGCGTAGCTGATACTAAGGCTGCTGAAGCAAAGCTCGTTGGTAAGGGCCTTAAGATTCTTACACAGGAAGATATCGCAAATATCTGATTCGATAACACAAACAATAAGCGCAGGAATATGCTCCGTAGCATGCTCCTGCGCTGTTTTTATGTTGTGATCAACCAAGTTTCTTATAAAGATAGTTCAGCAATTCATCTTTTGTTGCTGATTTAAGGATATATCCGTCGGGCTTTAGCGCCATTACCTTGGCGACAGCGTCCCTGGTATCAACACCGGTAAGGAACACCACCGGTATATGCTCTGTTGCGGGGTCCTGTCTCAGCATCTGAAGCACCTGAGGGCCATTGACCACCGGCATTTCATAGTCAAGCAGGATAAGGTTTACCATTTCATTCTCAGGCAGCTTTAGAAGGAAGCTGATAGCCTGCATTCCTGCTGTTACTATATCTGCCTTATAATGGTCCCTCACCCAGCTCTTGACCACCTTGGCATAGTCAGG
>JAEEGJ010016327.1_pt1 | contig 17069 bp, 3 predicted proteins | sample 8958761 | NCBI WGS metagenome assembly JAEEGJ01 (sample SAMN16246546, study PRJNA631951) | gut metagenome | biome: gut microbiome; feature: rumen; material: RS-attached | host: Bos | place: Iran: Karaj | collected 2018-10 | reverse complement strand
GTAAGAAAATTTATATTTGATGAAATTAATAGAAGAATTGATGATTGGAGTAAAACTGATGCTAATTATAATTCTTTTGTTGATTTATGTAAAAAATTATTCTTTAAACCTAAATATGGACAAAGTGTTAATGAACCTTTATTATATGGAGTTAATTTTAATGATTTAACTGAAACTAAAGGTAAAATACAAATAGGTATTAAAGATAAAGGATTAATTGAAATTTATAAAGATAGAATTGCAGTTATTACTCCTAAAACTAATGGAGAAGGTAATGACATAAAAACTTATTATAGAGGAAAGAGTACAACTCAAGTTAAAAAAGCTTTTATTGAAATATTAAACAATAGTGGATTTAATATTAGCTTTAATATTCTTAAAGATTTCATGCCAAATAATAAACTTACTAAAGCTGTAACTGATAGTTTTATTAGTAAGTTTGGTAATGGAGAATTAAGATTAACAATTCCTTCTATAACAGGAGAAGATTTAAAGTTAGACTTTAATGATTATAAAGATTTTGTATTAGGAGGTGGATTTGTAAGAGTTAATACTAAAAATAATGGAGCTAGTGGAAACTTTGAACGTACTAGTAAAACTAGTGGTTTAAAAGTAAAAGTTAAAGGTATTAATGTTAATCCTAGCTCCCCCGTAAAAGAAGAGATAATTGAGAATGAAACTCCTGCTTCTGAAGTTGAAAATGTATTTGATGATAGACGTCATAATCTTACTAAACGTGCTTTTGAAATAGCAAATATGACTGAAGTTACTGTTGGTAATGAGAAAATTAATGTGTTAAAAACGTTAAAAGACTTTGGATTGTTGTCAAGAAGATTTAAATTTGAAGAAACATTTAACGGAGTTGATGAAAATAATAAATATACAGGTGCTATAGCAGAAGTTGATCCTACTGATGGAATTATTAAAGTTGGTAGAAAATGGCTTGATATGTTTAATGAAAAAGGTGAATATGCAGAGCCTGGTTATAGACAAGTAGCACTTAGAAAATTATTACATGAACAATTACATATTAAATTCCATACTGATGGTAATGATAAATATGTAAAAAATCTTAAAGAAGTATTTGAAGAATTTAAAGACTATGTTAATACTAAAGAAACAGATGAAGCTAAAAAGAAACGTATGCAAGACTTTTTCTTTAGTGAAATTACAGATGCTGACGATGCTTTAGAAGAATTTGTAGTTGAAAGTTTCACTAATGGAGAAGTAGCCAGATATCTTAATAGTATTCAATCTGGAGATTTCAAAGTAGATGATATAGATCTTAAGAATATTAAGAAAGATGGTCATAGTTTGTTCCAAAAGATACTTTATTTCTTAGGTAAAATATTTGGTTGGACTATAAATAATAATAGTTTATATGCTAAAGAATTTACAATGTTAGCTGATGCTTTTAGTCAGAATACTGAAGTAAAAGAACAATTAACACAAGAAGAAATAAATAAATCGCAAACTGAAAATGATGAAGATGATGTTTTTGATGCATTTGATGAGGCAGCAGATATAAGACAATCTACTAGAGAAGAATCTTTAGGTAGAATTTATGATATGCCTAATATTTTAACAAATGAAGATGTTTACGGTGAAGATTATATACAATATATAAGAACTGATGAAGAACGAGAAATAAAAAATAAAGCTGTTGCTGATGGAACATTTATGAAAGCTCCTAATGGTAATCCTACTAATCTTACTGAAAAGCAATGGTTACAAGTTAGAACAAAAGCTTTTAAAGATTGGTTTGGAGATTGGGAAAATGATCCACAAAATGCAAGTAAAGTAGTTGATGAAAACGGTGAACCTTTAGTTGTTTATCATGGAACTCCAAATTATGGTTTTTCAAAATTTGAACCTAAAGTTAATTATTTTACAAAAGATAAAGAAACAGCAGAAGGATATTCACTTGATGAATACGGAATTGAAAGAAAAGATTCTGGAATTTATGAAGTATTTTTAAATATTAAAAAACCACATCCTGTGGATTCTTATGGATATCTAATAAATACTAATGTATATATAGCTGATTTATGGGAAGGTATAGATATTAATTCAGGTAAATTTAAAGATTATGATGGTGTTATTGATTCTAATACATTAGTAATATATAATAGTAATCAAGTTAAATCAGCTAATCGTAATAAAGGAAAATTTAGTAGAACAAATAATAACATTTATCAATCTACTAGAGAAGAAAGAATTGATAATGTTAATGATTTAATAAATGCTGCTAAACCTGAAGATAAAGAATTTTTATTACAAAAAGTAAATAGTGGAGAAATATCAGTTAAGTGTAATTAATAAAATATAAATAATATGAGTTGTTTATTTAGTCTTCCGCTTGTAGAACAAGCAATAGGTAATACTGAGTTCTATAAAGATTTAACTAGTAAGTTTGGAGATATTCCAAGCTTACTAGCTTGTTTAACAAGAATAACTGAAATTGATATAAATGAGAACAATATTCCTATAAGTTATTTTTCAGAACCTTTTAAAGATGCTTATAAAAAGCAATTTGGTACTGAAATTCCTGATATAAATACTAAAGATTTAATAGAATTATCAAATCTTGTTGATGCAGCCTTAATTTATAATAATGATCAAAAGATTGATGGTAACAATAGTATCTTACTTAATGATGCTATGGAATTATCAGAAGATTATACTCATGGAAATACAACTAGATTACAAGGAATTAAAATAGCACAAGGAATGTTATTTGATGCTTATTTTAATTTTAGATATAAATATCCAATTGCTACATTAATTAGAATGTATGGAATTAATAGTCCTAAAAGGGCTACTAAAGAAATGTATCAATCTGAAACTGTTTCATATTTTGTTGATTCTTTAATTAAAAAAGCAAATAGTATAGAAGGAAAAAATATAACTAATGATGATATTAAAAATGGTATAGATAAACAACAGAGAAAGCAATATAAAGATTATTATGTAGAACAAGGTATTGATCAATTTTCTGCTATTAGTCTTGCTAGTGCTCATGCAAAATTTGATTATATTGTTAGTTTATTAAATAAAGATAATTTATCTCCACAAACAAATAATATAATAGCTGCTATCAACGAAATGCTTAATTTTGATACAGTTGATCTTAATGGAGAACAAGTTAGAATTCGTGATGATTATTTTAATAGGGTTTGGAATAGTACAATTTTATCTCAACTTTATATGAGAGATAATATTGATCGTGGTGATGATTTTACTGAATTAGATGAAGATGAATTTTTTGATGCTAGTCTATCTATGGATTTATCTTTTAGAGATTATGAAGATAGATTAGGAAGAGATTATTCAACTTATAAACTTCATATAAGTCCTGAAATAAATCTTTATCTTAAACATTTAAATGATGTTGAAAGTGCAGAAGTAAATGACTTTGGATTATCTACTAAAATGGATAGTTCCAGAGTTTCTGCTTTATTGTATAATGCTATAGATAATACAAGTTTAGATGCTATGATTAATTCAATTCAAAATCTTGCATCTAATATTCCTGGATTTAAAGGACTTCAAACATTATATGAAGATTTAATGGCAAATAGAGATTTAGCTGCTAAATTTTATGTTAGTTTTGCTAAATATAAAATGCCTTCTCTTCAAGTAATGCTTAATGGAGAAAAAATAGCAGTTAGTACAAATGAAGATGTAATTAATAGAAAACCTGCTTTACGTTATCAATATTATAATGATGTAAGACGTAAATGTATTAATGTTAAATTTAATGATAAAGAACAACAAATAAAATTAGATAAAGTAAATAGTGCTTATAAAGAATTTTATTCTAATAATACAAAAGATGATAGAGATAAAGCTGTAATTTTACTTACTGATTTATTTAAAGAATATTTGCCTAGTATTGATTATGCAAATATTTCTAATTATATAAGTAAATCAGGTAGTTCTGAAACTGAAGCATTTAAACAATTATATAATGTTTTAAAAAGATTAATACCTGCTGCTACACAATTAAGTGAAAATGTACATAAAAATAGAAGTTCTATTATAGATACAGATCCTATTACAAATAATGTAACTTCAGTACTTAATGATTTAGCTGAATTACTTCTTCCTTATAGTAATCCATTTACTGAACTTACAGTTTCTAATGTATTAGGTAAAAATCATTCAGCTTTACAAAATAATAGCTTTTTAACTAGATTTATAAGTCAATTAAAAACTGATTTAAATAATAATGAAAAAGGAGAAGATACTCCTTTATTGAAATATGCTAATCAGATAGTAAAAAGAAATCAATATAAATTCAGTAATATTTTAATTGAACATAGAGATGAAAATGGAAATATAATTAATCAAGGTCTATTTAGATATAATGGTGATAAATTAGAATATACACCTTATGCTAAACAATTATTAGATATTGTTGATTTTGATGGTATTTCTAATGCATTTGGTGATGCTGTTACTTATGTAAAAACTTCAAAAGCTGACTATACAATAAGTGAATATGAAGTTTTCTTTAAAGAAAGAAAAGTTAAAGATAGAACTATAACTTTAGCACCTTATTTACTTAAAACTCCTTCTGATGCAAGTCATAACTATGCACTTTATGCACCATTATATAGAGTTGATAGCAATAATGCTAAAAATTCATTATTTAATTATGATGTAAATTTAGTTAATGATAGAGTAAATACTTTATTTGATAAAATACGTTTCTTTGAAGGAAAATCAAAAGTTATTTCTGATAGAAAATTAGTTATGAATTATGATAATTTTATGACTAATCTTTTTGATGGAAAATTTAAAGTATTTGCTAATAGTAAAAGCGCAATTAAAACTGCAGGTAATGATTATTTAAATCTTACAATTAACGATGGAAATATATCAGTTGATGTAATTGTAGAAGGTAAATATGATGCATCTACAAATACTTTTACAAGAAATCAAAATAATTACTTAACTGTACTTAATGATACAGATAAGAGTGTAAAAGATATTGTAAGAAATCAAATTAAGAGTGATATTATAAATAAACGTCATATACATATTGATGATCAAGGTAATTGGTTAGAAAAATCAATTAATAAAGATCATGTAATATTTAAACAACTTCGTCAAGCATTTACACAAGAAATGCAAAATGCTGCTGAAGCTTTAAAAGTTATGACTAATCGTAAAGATGGTCTTGTAACTTCTGATGATTTTAAGAAAGATACTTCTAAATTGTATAAAAATTATCATTTTGATGGCAAAACTATTATTAAAAATGGTAAACTTACAGGTAAAGTCTTTAGTTCAGATAGATTTACATTAACTGATAAAAATGGAAATCAAGTTAATTATATGACTAAAGTATTTGAAGTTGATGGTAAGAAATATCAAGTTATTGATGATAGTGCAAATGAAAGCAATCCGTATAGCATCAACTTTCTTTACGGGGGAGCTTATAATTCCAATTTACACATTAATGCTGATGGTAATATAGAATTTACTACTGAACAACAAGAAGCTATTGATTATGCAATATCTCAATTTATTAATGATTATATTGAAGATACTAAACATAAACTTCTTAATTATAATGATAGTGTTCATGAAACTTCATTTACTTCTGATGATAATATTGCAGAATTTGCTTTAAACTATCAATTATTTTACATTAATAGTTGTGATTTATTTGATGGTGATAGTAAATTCTATAAGAGTTCTCAGGATATGTTTAAGCGTTTGAAAGAAGTTCAAGCTGGAGGTCTTTCTTATGCTTTATTTGATATGAATAAGGAAAGAATTAATGATACTGAAGAAAAAACATTAAATGAAAATTCATATCTTAATAGTGAAAGAGTACAAAATATATTAAGACGATATCAAGAAGGAATTGATGATAAATATAAACTTAATGATTGTTTACAATATAATAGCTTTAGGGCAACTACTATTGAAAATAGAGTTACTATAAATGAACATGATTTTGATATTATAGAAAAACAAATATTTAATACTCTTAAATTAACAAAAGATTTTACTGTAGAACAAGCTAAAGCTAAAGCTAAGAAAATTGTTGATGGTTATAGAGATCTTGATGAAAATGGTAAACCGAAAGGTATAACAACTGATGATGCTCAATCTTATATTACTTTTGAAGAATTTATTAGACGTTTAGCTGCAAAAGGACAACTTGAAGAAAATCTTCCTCTTATTCAAAAAATATTAAATCCTAATGCTAAAATTAGTGATAAAGATTTAGAAACTTTTGTACAAGTTCAAAAGAATTTCTATTATGATTTGCATTATGATGAAAATATGAATGTTGTTCATCCTAGACAAATCAAAAATGCTGAATTTGTATTAATACCTAGATTTATAGAAGGAACACAACTTGAAAGTTTATATGATGCTATGATTTTAGGTGGTATTGATCAATTAAATACAGAAGAAACATCAAAAGCAGGTAAGACTCAAGCTGTTAAAGTATGGACAAAAGGTGATACAATTAAAAAACAAATTAAATCTTTAGGCGCAAAATTTAGAACTGCTAGTCAGCAATTTGATTATAATTATCTTTATACTCAGCAAGAAAATAAACAACATATGGATGATGAAAATAAAGCTGGTGTTCAAATTGTAAAGAAAATTATAGATAATATAGCAGAAGTAGATGTAAATGATGAAAGTATAGATAAAGATTTAAGAGAATTATGTAATTTAAAACATAAATTTTTAGATTTATTCTCTGAAAATATTAAAGATAGTTTTAATAATTTGATGACTGATTTAATTGATGATGTTGCAAATAATATTAAAGATGGTCATTTAGTTATTGAAGGTGAAAAAGTTCAAGGTGTTAAATATGTTGAACTTTTAGATAGATTAAAAGATGAATTATTAAGAGTTAATGCTGATAGTAATAGTCTTGACTATATAACTTTAATAGATAATGCTTTTGAAACTGTTTCAAAACAAGGTAATTTTGTAGGTCTTATAACTAAAATGCCTACAATATTTCCTGCTATTAAATCAAGATTAGAAAGTGCTGCACAAGCTATATTTACAAATGCTATTACTAGACAAACTCTTCCTGGTTTTCATGCAGCTCAAGTAACTTCTGTTGGATTTGCGAAAATTAAATCTAGTGAAAGACTTAATTATCATGTTTCTGATGATAAATTTAACAGTTATGTAGAAGTTATAGTTCCTGCTAGTGCTTTTGGTTTAAGTCTTGATGGAACTACTCCTAATGATTTATTAAAGCAAATACAAGCTGCAGAACTTGATGAATTTGTGGGTTATCGTATTCCTACTGAAGGTAAACAATCTATTGCATTAATGAAAGTAGTTGGAATACTTGATAATACTCAAGGTTCTTCAATAGTTGTTCCTGATGGTTGGGTTGCACAAACAGGTTCTGACTTTGATGTTGATAGTATTTATACAATAATGCATGAAACATTTATTGATAAAAATACTAATAAAATATATAAATATGAAAATGAAAATGGAGATAGAAAAACTAGAAATAATGAAATAACTGATACTCTTATTTCTATTCTTAAAAATTCTCTTACTATTGAAGAAGGTCTTTCACAATCTAAGACAACTGATGTTGAATCAGCTATGGATAAACTCTTAAAAGGTTCTTATGTTAAACGTGAAAGAGAATCAAGAAGTAGTTTTAATGTATTAGATCAAGCAGAATATCAATCTGAAGGTTTACAAGGTAAAGATTTGAAAGCTATATCTGTAAATCGTGATGGTTTTAATTCTATTTGTAATGTTGCTAAACCTATACTTAATAAACCTATAACAGTTGTTTATGAAGGTGATGATGCTAAATACAAATTAGCGATTAAAACTTTTGGTAAAGATAATGTTAGTATAATTGATTCTAATCATTTTAAAGTAGTTCATAATACTTGGGGCTGGACTAATAATAATAGAAATGTTGAAGGAGATTTACTTACAGTTTATTCTTCTGAAACTACTGCTCATATGCTTGATGCTGTAAAAATTGGTCATATTCCAAATGTAAATAAAGAAACATTTAAAGTTTATAAAACTTTACTTGATGTAGGTTCTAATTTTAATACTGCATTAGCATTTATTACTCAACCTATTATTACTAGATTTATTGAAAGATTAACTCGTAAAAATTCTATATATTCTCAAGATTTAACTGATCCTATTAAACAAACATATGCTGATATTGCTAGAAGTTTGGGATTAAGTACAAGTGGTACTAAAGAAGATATTAAAGATAGAATTAAAGAAGCACTTTCTAGTGAATTAAATCAAGTTACTGATAATATTCTTGACTATGAAATATTAAAACGTAGATTTGATACAAGCACCCCCGTAGAAGAAAGTGATAATATAGAAAAAGCTATTGATTTTAAAGTTTTAGAACAATATGAATATATTGATAATATTGCTTCTGAAGCTGAAAGTTATGCTAATGTTTTAAGGTCTGATAAATTCGGTGCTAAACAAACTTTATATAGAACTAAAAAAGTATTTAGAGATATACAAAATATATTACAAAAAGATACTGATTTGTTTACAATAAATTATACCAATTTATTAGCTGCTGTATATCCTGGAATTGAAGATGGTTATGAATCATATATTCAGCAAAATAAAGATGATGAAAGTGTTTATAAACCTTTACAATATTTCTTAAAATATGGAACAGGTAGTGCTTTAGCTATTAATAAATTATTATTTCCGACAGAACAAGAAGATTTTGATGATTTAGTTAATGGACTTGCTGATACATTAGGTTTAAAAGAACTTTCAGAAGATTTATATAATTCATATTCTAATTATATTCTTCAGCATATTTATAGTTTAGTTAATACTATAAGTATGCCGATGGTTTATGATGATACTAAAGGTTTTGTTCCTCAAGAAGTTGATAGTGACGAAGAAAGAGAAGAATTACGAGAAGCTGAACTTCAAAGAATATACGGTTATAAACATATAGAAAATGAAAATTATAATCCTAGTAATTTTATTCCACAAAATGTTTATAAACCTAGTGAAGAAGAAATTAAAATATTCTTAAGATTTTCACCTGCTGAAAAAGTACAATGGTTAAAAGATAAAGCAGGTAATGCTTTAGTTGCTAAATATTTAATTCCTAGAACTTATATTTCTAAACAATATAAAGAAAAATATCAAGCTTGTCAAACATTAAGATTTAACGAAGATAATTTTGGTATTGAAAATATATTTGATGAATTTGAGAAAACATTTAATAATAAAAATCCTTTCTTTACTTTAACTGCAATAGATATTATTAAGTATGCTTTTATTGTAGAAGGTTATCAAACTAAACGTCATTCTATTAATAGAATTATTAAGAATAGTGTTCTTACTAATGATACTAATAATTATGGTTTAGATATTATTGAAGATTTAAAAAAGGCTTTTGGTAATTTTATTGCAAATATTGATAATGGAGTTAGTGATAATTTAATTGAAAAGTTTTTAAGAAGTCATACTGATATAAAAGAATTACCTAAAGTTAAACTTAATAAAGATAAAAAGAAAACATATCTTTATGGTAAAAGACTTAATGATACTGATGTTTTAAGAATTGAAAATACTAAAGAAAATGAAGATTTTCTTAAAGATATTAAAGAATATACTGTATTTCAATATTATGTTAAAGAACAAGCTGTGAGTGAACTTTATAAACGTATTAAAAGCGATGATTATACTTATCTTTATCCTTTATCTAAACTTCAGAATAATGAAAGTGGTGATGTAAGTTGGAATGAAGATAACAATAAATATAAAGAACCTTTTGAATACGAAAAAATTATAACAGAAAATCGTAAAAGAGTTGCTTCTTATAAAACATTAATTGAACCTCAATCACTTAATGATATATTCAATAAGGCTAAATCTTATTATAATAAAAATAGAAATACTGAAACTTTAAATAGTGCTTTAGAAAATACTATTCATAATTTAGATATTTATAAAACAGCATCGGATAAGGCTAAACCTGTTATAGAAAAAGTTGTTAAATCTTCAATACTATCTCATATAGACGAAAATGGTAATTTAGATTTAACAAATTATACTCCTTCAACTCAAGCATTTGTAGATGCTAAAGAAGAAAGTGATAATAAAGTTCGTCAATCAACTCGTGAAGAAGTATTAGTATTTGCTAGTAAACAAAATCTTCGTGTTTCTAGAACTTCAAATTCTGAGGTATATAAGAAATTTGAGAAACAATTAAATACTTCTGGTGTAAATATTCACGAAAATGATTTAAATGCTAGTGATGATGTAAAAGCTAAGAAAACAGTAGAAGCACATCTTGAAGATGTAGCAGCATTTAATAGTATGCTTGTTAAAAATCAAGTTGCTGATATTGAAAATAGACTTACAAACTTTACTAAAATAGGAGGTGAAAATGGTGAATGGATTTCTATAAATGATCCTAGAGTTTATGATTTAATAAAGAAAGATCCTGAACTTCATGCTGAATTTTTAACTTTATTACTTGATGCACAAAGATTAATTGATACTTATACAAATGAAACTTATGATTTCCGTAAAATTACAGGCGATAATAATAATTCATTTGTAAGAGAAAGTATTGCACAAATTAATTCAGATATTGCAAAGTTAAGTACATTACCTGCTTTAGCTGAAGCTGAACAAAATTATGTTGAAATGTATTTAGCTAAACTTAGTAATAATCCCAATATTAGAGAAGCTATTACTAATCTTTATGATAGTTATCATGCAACTAGTTTATTTGCTGCTAATATAAATGATTTCCAGGATACTCATAATTCTATGTTACAAGTTATTGAAACAACTGTAATGCAAAATATTAGGGGTGCTGAATTGCAAGCTGAAGATGCAATTAAATCATTTAGAAAAGCTTGGAAAGATATTACTGATAGAGCTAAAGCCGCTGGTAGACCTATAAATATTAATAATATAATTGATGATTCAGGCAGACTTATACAAGAATATAATAAACAATTTGAATCAGATTTAAAACAATTTGATGATGATTTAAATGAATTAAATTCTAAGTATAAAGATATAGCTGCTGAATATGATAAGAATCCTACTGATGCTAATAAACTTGCTAGATATAATGCTTATAAAGCATATATACAAAAAGAATTAGAATATGATAAATGGAAATTAAGAAATATAAATCAAGAAGTTAAAGATGAATATGAAAATAGACGTATTGAACTTATTGAACAAATATTTAATAATCATCCTGATATTTATGTTGAATATAGAATTCTTAAAGATAAACAATATGCTCTTTATAAAGTTGTAGATTTTGATCATGAAGATGATAACTTCAAAAAATTAGAAGAAGTTGATAAAGCTATAAACGCATTAACTAGTCTTCATTATAAAGATCCTAAAACAGGTGAATGGAAAGAAAAAACTATTTATGATGGTAGTGGTAACAATACTTACGAAATTCATGAAGGTAGAGTTAATGATTCTCAAGCAGTTTATGCTTTAAGAGAATTTGAAGAAAAAACTAGATTACTTAATAGTAAAATATATACTAGAGAAGAAAGAGAAGATTTTCAAGAAAATGTTAAAAAACATCTTCAAATAATACATGAAGCAGAAGCTCCTAAATTTGATGCTGAAGGTAAATCTTATATTCCTTCTCAAAAGGTATTATTCCAAACTAATGAAGAATATCGTAAAGCTAAAATTTGGTTATATAGAAATGCAACTTATTTTTATGGTTCTTTATTTGGTGGAAAACGTGATAAATTATCAAATGAAGATATTCGTAAACCTGAAGAATACGTTGCAAAATTAAATGAATTATATAAAGACGGTCTTGGATTGGATTATGCTGAACAACTTGCAGCTAATCCTAATATGACTGAAGAAGAAAAACAAAAACTTCAAGAAGAATATAACTTTAGAATAGCAGCTGCTTTACATGTATTTAGAAGTTATGATGCAAAAGGTCATGATATAACTACTCCTAGACTTTATAAAACTATTGCTAAAAATATAAAGGCTTATGATGAATTTGGAGTAATTAATGGAACTAAATTTAGTGATGAAGATGTTGCAGAAATAAAGAAAAATGAACTTAATAGGTTAGGTAGAAAAGAAAGTGCAATACTTTCTGAGAAAACTATAATTCATTATGTTCCTGATGCACAAGAAAATGTAATTTATACCAGAGATTTTTATGCTGGTATGACTACAGAAGGTATGCAGAATCAAGATTATGAACCTATTGTAAGAAAACTTAATAGTTATCTTGTACATGGTGTTAATCAAAATGGTCAATTTGATGCTTCACTTTTAAGTCTAGACGATCTTACTGAAATAAGAAAAATTCTTGAAGAAAGCTTTGGATTTGATCCTAAAGAAAAAGAATTTGCTTATGAAAATGCAGTTAATAAGAAAACTAATGTTCCTAAAGAATCTAGAAAGAAAGTTGCTAAATTTATAAAAGAAAATGTAGATTTTGTATGGAATCAACAAGCATTTGATAATGCTGAAACTAAAATTCAAAATCAAAGTGAAGAATATAAGAAACTTTGGTATTCAATATTTGAAGAATATAATGAAGATAAAGCTCAATATGTTCCTAATCATTTATTCTTTGGATATGCTAAACCAAAAGAATCTACAGGTGATAAATATATAGATAAACAAAAAACTGTTGCATTAAGGATTTTAGATAAAGCTTTTGAAAGAGCTTATACTAGATATTATTATGATGCAAGAGAAGAAGCTATTGCTAGAGATAGAATAGAACCTGGATATTATAATAAATGGTTTGATGCAAATCATATTTATAATCCTAATAAACATAGATTTGAGCCTCTTCCTATATGGACTAGTTCAACACCTGTATATAATAATATGCCAGGTGAATGGAAACCTACTTTTAATCAACAAATTAAAACTGTTAGTAAAGAAGGTAGAAATACAGATTATAAGAAAGGTTTAAGTAGACAATCTAATTTTAAAAGAAATACTGCTGATACTAAATATATTAATTTAGAAAAAGCTTTAACTTCAGAGGAAAAAGAACTTAAAGATTTAATCTTTAGAACTCTTATGGCTCAAGCTAAGAATAAGAAATCAACTAGATATATACAAGAGGGTTGGCTTCCTAGTAAGGCTAAAGCTAATGGTAAATCAATTACAGATCCTACTCTTTGGCTTGGAGAATTAATGAAAGGTCTTGGATTTATTACTGGATATCAAGGAACTGAAGATTGGCAAAAGTATGTTGAATATGGAACTGATTATGTTCCTGATATGCCTATGCTTCATATGCTTAAATCTGTAGATAGTACAAAAGACTCTGAAATTAAAAAGAATCATGAAAGATTAGAAAATGAAACTGAAGAACAATATAATAAACGTATTAGAGAATATGATGCTAAAGAGAAAGAAAAAGCTCTTCAAATTCATAAAGATTTAATTGACAAAAATTGGGAACAAGTTATATCTGAATTTATAAAACAAGCTAGTCATTATAATGCTGTTCAAGAAAATAAATTAATGTTATATTTCGGACAGAAATTACTTGATGATTATGGAACTTATGAACAAGAAAGAAAACAAAAAGGTCTTGGTAAATATCTTTCTAGAAGAAATGGAGGTTTCCAAAAAGTAAAAGATGTTAATCTTCAAGAACAATATGCTAATTGGATTAGAAGAGTTGTATTTGATCAATTTAAGAAACCACAAGGTTGGAGAACTAGAGCTTTCCAAATTATGCAAAGTTTAACTTCAACTCAGTATATGACTCTTAATATTAGAGCAGGTGTTTCTAACGTAACTGTCGGTATGACAAATATTATAGCTGAAGCATTTGCTAGAGAATATTTTGATGAAAAAACATATGCTAAAGGTAAAGCTTTATATGGTACAGGTATTGCTGACTATATGCTTAATATGTGGAAAGAAACATCAAAAACTAAAGTTGGTGCAATAATCAAAGGAATGAATGTTATTGACTTTACTGAACTTACAGGTCAAGTAAGAGAACTTACTGCTGAAGAGGCAAGTAAACGTTTAAGAGATTTAGCTTTTGGTCCACTTAGTGCTGGTGAGCATTATATGCAGAATAGCGGTATGATTAGTATGATGCTTTCTCATAGAGTAGTTAAAACTATATACGATGATTACGCTATTATGAATGAAAGAGAATACTACGAACAATCTGCTATTGATGTATTCCATGAAATGGCTACTGATAAAGAAAAAGCTGAATTTGAAGCTAGAAAAGAAGAGATTAAAAATAATCCTGAATTAGCTAAAGATTATCAGCAGTTCAGAAAGAACTTAGTTACTGAATTTGTAGTTAAATTTGATAAGGAACGTCAAAAAGAATTTGCTAAACGTAAAGAAGAATACATTAAAGCTAAACAAGGTACATTTAAAGAAAATCCTACTGTATGGGATCAATTAGATTTAGGAGAAGATGGTAAAATGAAATTTGCTGATGGTTCTATTCTTAAAGCTATTAATGATAAATACAAAGAAGATAAAAAGAATGGTAATACAAAGGCTACTTTATCACCTGCTTATGAATTACTTGGAAGATTTAAAGGTCGTGTAATTGATGTAAATAAGAAAATTCATGGTTGGTATGATAAATATAGTGCTGCTAAAATTGAAAGTGGATTACTTGGAGGTTTAATAATGCAGTATCATAAACATATAGTTCCTGGATTACTTAAACGTTACAGAGTTGATGGATATTTCAATGAATCTAGAGGTACTGTAGAAAAAGGTTATTATGTAAGTCTTGTAGATTTCTTAAAACTTAACTTTGATAACATTAAAGATAGACACTTAAGTGATGATCAAAAAGGATTACTTAAAGGTACTCAAAATCTCTTTGGTTATATTTGGGATTATCTTACATATATCAAAACAACATATAACATTCTTCCTGAATATGAAAAATCAAATATTAGAAGAAATTTGGGTGATATAGCTGGACAATTAGCAGCAATAAGTCTTGGATTATTAGTTCTTCTTGGATTTGATGATGATGACGATGATGCTTTCTTACCTAACTTTATTCTTTATCAAGCTGATAGACTTGCATCTGAAGCTTGGATGTGGAATCCAATAGGTGCTTATCCTGAATTTAAAAAGTTATATTCTAATCCTATTGCATTTAGTAGTAATATTAGTGATATAATGGAAAGTATGGAAGTTATTGCTGGATTACTATTTGGCGGAGAAGATTATAATCCTAGATTTACAACAGGTAGATATGCTGGTAGACATAAACTTGGAGTATATGTTGAAAGAAGAATACCTTATTGGAGAAATATACGTTCAATAATGGATATTTCAATTAATAATAAGTATTACAAACTTGGAGGTAATCCAGTAAGTTGGACACTACCTAAACTTAAAGAATGGAATGTTAAGTAATTAACCTCCCACGTAAGAAGAGAAGTAGCTATTACAGTTACTTCTCTTTTTCATTGTGTTACAACGTGTTACTATAAAGTTTTTAAAAAATATATTCTAACTAGTGCTATTTTCTACATTTCAATTTCCTTTTACAGGGGTGCTTTAGTTCACTAAGTACATTGTTCACCTAAGCATAGAAAATTGATTGTAGGACACGAGAGTAGCCAAATTTGCCAAATATCAGCCTTCATATACTCCAGCCTGACGAGTAAAACCGACTATCTATTATCTTTATTATCATCTTTATATATAAAATAAATACTGCCACTTTCACAAGCAGCAGTATTCAAAAGATCTTTGATATTTCAAAAGGACACGAACAAGTATTACTACTTGCTTTATCAAAATGGAAAACTTATTTAAAATGTATATCAATCCATCTAAGAACTACAACTACTGGCATACTACCTGTATATTTATATTTAAGTTCTTCATTATTAAAGAATAATATTGTAGGAAAATCTGTAATATTATATTTTTTACAATATTGTTCAGTTTCTTTTGTATCTTTAAGCATATCTACTCTTTTATATTCTATGTCTTTATGGGACATATTAATAGCTTCAAGAGTATTACTATGCATTATACTACAACCTTGACAACCAGCAGTAGTTAATAATATTATAGTATATTTATGTTCTTCAGCCATAATTTATTCTTCATTATTAGGTATATCTTTTCTATCTTCATTAGAATTACCAATATTAGAATTTAATTCTTTTTTAGTACGTTGTTCTGCTTCTAAAAGTGCCTTTTCTTGTGCCTCATTAAATTGAGCATCTTCTAAATATCTTACAAATGGTGTTCCTGAAGATGTAATATCAGTTGTAACTACAATACCAGAAAAATCTAATATATCTTCTAATGCAGCTTTAATTAAAGGTAAATTTGCATTAAGAATAGCATAATCTTCTACTATTCTTTTATGACAATTTTTAAAATTTATATCCTCTCCAACATTATCAAGTATACTACCTATTTCTTGAACACATCTGTGAGCATCTATTAATTGTTCTTGAAGTTTATCCATAATATATCAATTTATTATTTTAATACTACCTCCATTTAACCAATCTATTCTATTTCTACATACTTCTGGATTTTTAAGTCTATATCTTAATGTGCATCTTGTTATATTAAAATATTGAGCAGCTTCTTCAATACTTTCAAATATTTTAATATTACCATTTTTATCTTTATATTCTAAAGATTTTGATAAAGAACTTAATCCTCTATTTTGATTTCGTACATTAGATTTGATATTAGTCCATTCTAAATTTTCAGCTCTATTATCATTTCTAATACCGTTAATGTGATTTACTATATTATAATAATTTGGATTTGGATTACTAACAAATAATTGAGCAATTATTTTATGTATTCTTCTAGTAACTCTTTTTCCTTTAGTTCTTAATCCTATAGTAACATAACCATCACTATCACAAGATTCTGACATTAATGTATTTAATAATATATTTTTAATTCTACCTTTATTACTAAATTCATAATTATCAAAATCTGGATGTTTTCTCCAAATTTCTCCATCTAAATCTATTATTGGACCTAATTGTTTAGTACCTCCTAAATTACAAGAT
>JAEEGJ010016326.1_pt1 | contig 17071 bp, 15 predicted proteins | sample 8958761 | NCBI WGS metagenome assembly JAEEGJ01 (sample SAMN16246546, study PRJNA631951) | gut metagenome | biome: gut microbiome; feature: rumen; material: RS-attached | host: Bos | place: Iran: Karaj | collected 2018-10 | reverse complement strand
CGAACAAGGCTGACGAGCTCCCCCGCGACATGGTAAGCCAGGAACAGGCCGCAAGCCTTTGCCAGCAAGAAGGCAAGCACCTTTGCAGCCTCGCCGAATGGCAAGCCGCTTGCAAGAGCAAGGACAACACTCGCTACAGCTACGGCGACAGCTACAAGCAGAACAAGTGCAACACCAACACAAAGGCAGCCAAGCGCAGTGGTCGTAAGGAACAGTGCCGCAGCTGGTACGGCATGTACGACATGAACGGAAACCTTTGGGAATGGACTTCAACGACGAGCAAGGATCACCCAAACATGTACTTAGTCGCTGGTGGTGCCTGGAACACCAACAACGAAAGCAAGTGCACCGACAACAAGTTCAGTTTCTATCCGCAGAACCAGTACCCCAACGTCGGATTCAGGTGCTGTAAGTAATCTATTCGACCTCAGTCATTTCGACATGCAGGTGCTCCATTTCACCTTTTTCCCAGAGCACCTTGAATCGCGGCCCGAGTTTATCTTGGGCCATTTCTACAACTTCGCGACGTTTGTTCATGGGCATATCGACAATGCGGAAATCCATGGCCGCATTCTTGTAATGCTTTGAATTTTTCTTGTGGTACGGATAATCGTTACCGCTTGTAATCACGGGCACATAATCGTCGCCCATGACCTTATGATAGCAGCGAATGATTTCAAGGCCTGCGGTATCCATCACGGGGAGCAGGCTTTCAAGGTACACGCCTTCTTTTTGGCGGGTACGCTTGAGTAACAATCGGTGAACTTCGCGCTGGTTGAAGGGTTTCAGATTCAAATGGCGCATGTATTCTTCAGCAGACCACGTGTCTTCGACCTGCTTGGGCTCATAATGCGGAATCGGGCGGTCATTGGCCTTAATGAGACGATAAACCCCAAATAAGGCCACAATCGCAAGCACCGGCGCTAACAAATACAAATGTTTAACAAAAAATTGCATTTCCCTCGGGCACAAAAATACTATTTTAAGGGCATGAAGAAAGTTATTCTTATTTCCGCCTCCCTTATTTCCTCGATGTTCCTTTTCGGCTGCGGCGACAACGCCAACTATACTGGTTGCTGGAAGGGCGAAGCTAATATGATTTTCGAAGTCTTGACCGAAAACAACCAGGACTTCACGATTCGTAACGTGAACGGCGATCTCTCCGCCACCATCCAAGAAGGCAAGCTCTGCGGCAAGAATACGCTTGACATGCCTTACTGCATGAGCGTCAAGGGCGACTCCGCTTACTACGAATTTGGCGGCATTACCACGGGTTACGCCCGCATCAGCAAAGAAGAATACGAAGATATCTTCGCTTCTCAGAAAAAAGCGGCTATTGAATAATTAATCCAGAACATCCTTCAGGATTTGTTCAATCATGTATTCGGTCGGAGCACCGCTCCAGACCCGCTTGATGTAACCATCTTTATCTAACAGCATGAGTGTCGGAACTGCGTGGATGCCATAGCGCATCCACATTTCTTTTTTAGCGTCGCGGTAAAGCGGATACGGCGACGCATGCTGGTGCGCATAGAAATCATTCAGCACGTCCACAGACTCGTCTGCAATTCCAATGACTTCGACACCCTTGTCGCTATACTTTTTATAGATGTTCGCAAGCACCGGGAGCGTCTTGCGGCAAGGTCCGCACCAGGTGGCCCAGAAGTCGAGCAAGGTGGCCTTCGGTTTTGCCTTACGCTTTTCACCGTTCTTGTAGAAGTTTTCGCCGAACTTGGCAATTTTACTGCCGATGGCGGAACCCGTGAGACTGCTGATGTCATCGGGGCGTTCGGTGAGGGCAACCGTCAGCGTTTTCTTTTTACCCTCACGCACGATTTCAATTTTGACCTTTTGCCCCGCCTTATGGCCATTGACCGCAGACTGGATCTGCGCCATGCCGGTAAGCGTTTGACCTTCGACGCCAATAATCTGGTCGCCGGCAACCATGCCCGCCGTAAAGCAGCCCGATTCGGGATGCACGCCGATAACGTTCAAGGCAAGGTGATTTTCAAAAGTGGACTTTTTAAAAGTAACGCCGAGCCAGGGAACCGCATAGGAGAGTCCTGTTGCAAGAAGCAAAGCGAAAACAATATTACGAAATAATGGTTTCATTTTATGAAAGATGTGAGATGAGAAATGTGAAATGAGGAAATCAATTACACATTACACATTTCACATTGCTCTAGTGTTCTGAGTGATCTAAACAGCTTTCGTTTGCTTGGGGTTGTGGTCGTCGTAGTCCGAAAGCGTCTTGAACCCCGTTTCAAACAGGGCGGCTTCGAGTTCCTTACGCATGGCATGCGCGGCCATCCAGCGGAAAGCCACCACCGAGTAGCATTCCACCGCATCAACACCAAGCTTGATGAGGTCAAAAATCTTGAACCCGTGGTCAATACCGCCGCAGGCAATCACGCTAATCTGGGGGTAATGCTTACGGATGTAGGTCACGTTCCACATCATGTTTTCGTAGAGCGGCCTGCCCGACATGCCACCGCAGTCGCCATCGGCACGAAGCGGAGTCAAGTCTTCGAATTTGGTTTCAACCGGGAGTTCGCTCATCTTTTTGGTCGGGTAAGTATTGCCTACCACCACACCGTTTACGCCCGTACGCACAATCATGTCCATCACGTTCACCAAGTGACGTTCCGACAGGTCGGGGCTAATCTTGGCATACACGGCCTTGCGAATCGCCTGGGCATTGCGGTATTTCATGATTTCGCCGAAAATGCGTTCGGTTAACGACAAATCCATATCTACGCGGGATTCACCAGTATTGGGGCAGCTCAAATTGATTTCGATAAAGTCGCCCGCCTTGTAGGCGATGGCAAAACTTTCGAGCAAGTCCTTCAGCTTTTCTTCGTCATCGGTAAGACCCGGGGTTTCTGCCACGGACACACCCACGCAAAGCCCCACCTTGTGAGCCTTGGTCAACTGTTCGTCGGCACGGCGGGCAATGACTTCGACGCCTTCGTTGTTGAGGCCCATGCTGTTATGAATAGCACGGTCATTTTCCAAAAAACCGATACGCGGACGATGCGTGTTGCCTTCACGGAACTTGCGGGTGGCAGTTCCCACGGAAATGCCGCCAAAGCCCATGTTGGCATAGTCGCAAATGCGCTTGGCTGTCTTGTTGGCACCAGCAGCCAAAATAATGGGGCAACCAAGGTACAGGGAATTGCTATGGTCCGGGAAGGTAATGACGCGCTTGAGAGTCTTACTCAAGTCCGGACGCCCGCCCATGAACGGGATATACGGGGCAAACCTGGCCACATGCTTAAAAGAATCGTGGCGGAATTCGGGATATTTGTGAAAAATGCGGCGAATGAGCGCCAAAACGCGGTCGCCAAAGTTCAGGTAATATTCGTGATTCACGCAGTTGAAAGACATGGGAATTCCTTTTGCCGAAACTTATATCAAAAAAATAGAAAATATCACCCTTGGGCGACCATTTTGGGATTCGTTTTCTATTTTGTTTAAGCGAAAGAGGGCTAAAAATGGAACAGAAAACGATTGATTCTATTGTCTCGGCAATCCATACGAAAATGCCGGAATACATCAAGACCTTAAGCGATCTGGTGAGTATCCCCTCCATCAGTTTTGACAATTTTGACCAGAAATACGTGCTGGAATCCGCAGAAGCCGTGAAGCAACTTTTCTTGGATGCCGGGCTTACCAATGTGCAATTCCTGTTGCCGCCGAGCGGACGTCCCTCGGTCTATGGAGAAAGTTTAACCAGCCCCGACAAGCCGACGGTACTTTTGTACGCCCACCACGACGTGCAGCCCCCCATGCGCGAAGCTCTCTGGAACACCAAGCCTTTTGAAGCGAGCCACCAGGGCGACCGACTCTATGGCCGCGGCACGGCCGACGACAAAGCGGGCATCGTGACCCACCTGGCCGCCCTCGAGCAAGTGCGCGCCTGGAAAAAGAACGACGGTCCGAATCTCAAGTTTTTGATTGAAGGCGAAGAAGAATCCGGAAGCGCCGGATTTGAAGTCATCTTGAAAAAGAACGCCGAACTTTTAAAGTGCGATGCCGTGATTGTAGCAGACCTCGGAAACTTCGCCAAGGGCACCCCCTCGATTACCACGACACTCCGCGGCATGAGTGCGGTGAACGTGGAACTCAAGGCGACCAAGGCTCCGCTCCATTCCGGAAGCTGGTCCGGCCCGATTCCTGACCCCGGCCAGGTGCTTTGCCGCATGATTGCAAGCCTTACTGACGGCAAGGGCAATATATTGATTCCGAACTTTGAAGACACCCTGGTGCCCCCCACCGAGGCTGAACTCGCCTCTTACAAGAGCCTCGGCATGACCGAAAAGATTTTCAGAAACGACGGCGGCATTCTGGAAAGCGTGAAGCTCAAAGTCCCTGAAGACGAAATTCTCTTGTCGCTGTGGCGCAGGCCTTCCATTGTGGTGACCGCGATGGAAGTCGGCAGCCGCACAAACGCCGGAAACGTTCTGCAGAACAGCGCTTACGCACGCATTGGCATTCGACTCGCCCCCGGCATGGACTCCGATGTGGCGACCCAGCAGTTGGTCGAATTCTTGCAGTCACAAGTGCCTTACGGACTGCAATGCAGCATTATTACCGAAGATGGAGCCAACCCCTTCGTGACCGATACCGCTCACCCGTTCTTCAAGAAAATGAGCGAATCCATGGCCACCGCCTACAACGCCGAAACCAAGTTTATCGGTTGCGGCGCAAGCATTCCGGGTGCAGAACTGTTCCGCAACACATTCGGAGACATTCCTATTTTGCTGACGGGCCTTGAAGACCCCGAATGCAACGCCCACGGCGAAAATGAAAGCCTTTACCTGCCTGACTTTGAACACGGCATTGTAGCTGAAACCCTTTTCTTTGGAGGAATCTGCTAATGAGTTCTACCAAATTTCCAAGACTGGTCGTTTTAACAGGTGCCGGCATCAGTGCGGAATCGGGACTGCGCACCTTCCGCGGTAACGACGGCATGTGGGAACACGAAAACATTGATGACGTGTGCACGCCCGAAGGCTACTACCGCGATAAGAAACGCGTAAAGGATTTCTACAACTTCTTGCGCAAGGGACTCAAGGAACACGAACCCAACGCAGCTCACTTTGCGCTTGCAGAACTCGAAGAACGCTTGGGCGACGACTTTTTGCTCGTCACCCAGAACGTGGACAACCTGCATGAACGCGCCGGTTCCAAGCGTGTGCTGCACATGCACGGCGACTTGATGCGCCTTACCTGCGAAAAGAATCCGAAGCACGAGTTTGTTTTCGATGGCGAAGAAACGCTTGATACGCGTTGCCCGTTCTGTGGTGGCATGAGCCGTCCGGACATCGTGTTCTTTGGCGAGCAGCCGCTTTACATGGAAGAGATTCAGGACGCCTTAAGGCATTGCAAGGAATTCGTGTATATCGGCACGAGTAGCGTGGTCTACCCCGCCGCCGGTTTCAAGAGTTTTGCCAAGAGCTTTGGCGCCAAGGTGACTTGCTTGAATTTGGAAGTTCCGACAAGCGATCCTTACACCGATGTTTTCGTGGAAGGCAAGGCCACGGACATTGTGCCTAAGTGGTGCAAGGAATTCAAGTAGAATTTTTCTTAAATCATAAAACAATTTGCTTCGTGGTTCGAAGAGCCCGGAGCTTTTTGTTTTGGCGGAACAACTTCGCTGTGGCACTGTTCGGTGCATTTTTCGCAGCGGTCTGCAAAGCGGCAACCCTTCGCAAAGTCGCGCGGATGCGGCACAGACCCCGGAATAGACTTCATGGTACGCATGTCGCTGTGGTTCTCGGGAATGGCCGCCAGCAAGCCCTGCGTGTACGGGTGCATCGGAGAATCAATCACGTCGCGAACAGCACCCGTTTCTACAATACGGCCCGCATACATCACGGCCACACGGTCTGCATACTGCGATACGATTCCCATATTATGCGTAATCAAGAGTACGGCCGTCCCTGTGCGGTTTGCCATATCCTTGAGCACCGCTAGCACCTGCGCCTGCACCGTGACATCCAAGGCTGTCGTCGGTTCGTCGGCGATAATGAGCTTGGGTTTAGAAAGCAGAGCCATCACAATACACACGCGCTGCAACATGCCGCCCGAAAGTTCATGGGGGTAAGAATCCAGGACGCGGTCTATATCCTTGAAGCCAGCAAGTGTCAGCATTTCGCGAATGGTGGCAAGGCTATCGCCCTTGATGCCACAGAACTTGAAGACTTCGAGCAGTTGCTTCTTGATCGTCACCACCGGATTCAACGCCTGCATGGGTTCCTGGAAAATGCATGCGATTTCGGAACCACGAATCTTTTGCAATTCGGCCAGCGGCAATTTAGCGAGATCCACCGGCGATGCATTTTCGCCGGCGCGATACAGCACCGAACCTTCGACAATTTGTGCACTCGGTTGCGGCAGCAAGCGCAAAATACTCATGGCCGTCACGCTCTTTCCGCAGCCGGACTCGCCCACCAGCGCAAAGAATTCGCCCTGATTGATTTCGAACGAGACCTTGTCCGTTACCTGCAGCGGAGTAATTCCTTCGCGGGGCTTGCCGTTCTTGTCAAATCCGAAGGCAACCGAAAGATTCTGAACCTGCAAAACCGGCAAAGAATTAGACATATCGATCCCCTGATTTAGGATCCATGGCATCACGCACGCCTTCGCCCACAAACGTGGTAAGGAGTAGCGTTACAAAGAGTGCGGCCACCGTGCTGACAGAAATCCACGGCGCATAAAGGTTATTCAGGCCCTGGCTCATGAGTTCGCCCCAACTAGGTGTAGGCGGTTGCAGGCCAAAGCCCAAAAAGTCTAGCGATGTCAGGCTTCCGATTCCGCCAATCAGCGTGAATGGGAATAGCGTGACCACAGGCGTCATGGCATTCGGCAGAATCTCTTTGAAGAAAATATGGCGGTGGCCCATGCCCAGGACCTTGGCCGACTGCACATAAGTCATGCCTCGCAGTTTCAAGAATTCCGCACGCATGTAATAGCTGAGCGAAATCCAGTTGAACGCGGCCATAATCAAAATCAAAAGCCAGAAACTGCGGCCGTAAATGCTACCGATCAGAATCACCACGTAAAGCATCGGGAGCGACGACCAAATTTCAATGAAACGCTGCATGCCCGTATCCCAGAACTTGCCGAGATAGCCTTGAATACCGCCAATCACAATGCCCAAGAAGGTTCCCAGCACCGTCAAGAGCAAACTGAAGCTAATGCAAATGCGGAATCCGTGAATCAAGCGGGCCAACACGTCGCGGCCATTGCTGTCGGTTCCGAGCCAATGCCTCGCACTCGGCGCAAACGGAGGCGTTCCGTCTTCGCTCAAGTCCGCCTTCAAGGGGTCATGGGCAATCGGAGGCATAATCGCCCAAATTTCGGGGCAGCCACCAGCACGCGTAAAGCCTTCAGCCGCATCTTCTTCACATTCGCGCACCGCCGCAAACAGCTTGCTGTAATCGGCCTCGGTCTGGTATTCTCCGCCAAAGTCCGCTTCACTATAGCGGACAAATGCCGGAAAATAAGTCTTTCCCTGGTAGCGCATCAGGAGCGGTTCGTCATTAACGGTCCAGGGGCTCGTGAGCGACAACAGGTACGCCACCACAAGCACGATCAACGACCAAAACGCACGCTTATTTTTACGAAAGCGTTTCAGTCGATTCAAGGTTTCTTGTGTCAGGCGAATTTTCATGCAACAAATTTATTAAAAGGCTTATCCACTACTTCAATAACCGCATAATCAACGCGAACAATTCCGCAAAATCAATCGGTTTTGTCACGTGTCCATTTACGCCGGCATCAAAAGCGGCCCTTTTTTCTTCTTCAAAGGCGCTTGCCGACAAGGCGATAATCGGCAATTTCGACTTGCGGCGATCTTCCATCTTACGGATTCGCGCCGTCGTTTCAAGGCCGTCGCCCTTAGGCATTTTCACATCCATCAGCACGACGTCGAACGAACCGGCCGGAGACATATCAATTTTTCGATAGCAATCGTTGCCGGTATTGACGCTAACGACATCGGCATTGGCAGTTTCAAGCATGTTCGAAACAATTTCAATCGTTTGCGGATCGTCATCGGCCACGAGAACTCGTTTTCCGGCAAGGGATTTCTTAAACGGCGATTCCTCGACAGAAACTTCTTCGACCTGGTCCTCGGCAATCTGGTGCGGAGTGACCACCACTACGCGGGTTCCCTCGCCCACTCGGCTTGTAATCTTTACCGTTCCGCGCATCAAGTCAACCAGTTTCTTCACGATGCTAAGTCCAAGGCCAGTACCATCGATTCCGCGGGTAAGCGCCGTCTGTTCGCGTTCAAAAAGTTCAAACACCTTCGGCAAGAATTCTTCTGAAATTCCGACACCGGTGTCTTCAACGACCATTTCGATGTAGCACATTCCCGGAGTTTCATGCGGCAAGTCGCGCAACGAAATACGGACAAGCCCGCCAGCTCGAGTGTACTTGATGGCGTTGCTCACGATATTCAAAAGAATCTGGTGGAACTTGACCTTATCGACATACACGCAACGGGACTTGATATTGCGTGAAACCTGCAGCATGACATTCTTTTGTCTTGCGGTCTGTTCGAAAGTCGTAATCAGGTCTTCGCTCAAAGTCGCAGTCAAAGCCGGGTGTTCTTCAAGCTTTTCGTAACCCGATTCAATTGTCGTAAGGCTCAAGACTGAATTGATCATATCGAGCAAAAGCGAGCCCGCCGACTGAATGCCCCTCATATAGTAATTCAGCATCGAGGCTTGAGATTCGGGCAGATTCAGATTCAACAAATACTTTTGAGTGAGAACCCCGTAGCCAAGAATCGCATTCATCGGAGTTCGAATATCATGGCTAATATTGAACAGGAAGTTCGATTTAGCCTTATCTGCACGCTGCGCACGGTCAAGCGCCTTCACAAGCGCCACACGCTGTTCGTTCAGTTCCTTGCGCTTTTCAAGTTCCGCATTCATGGATTCATCGACAAGCTTGATGCCCATGACAAATTCAGGGCGATCCTTGGAAGGCTTGACATAATGGACCTGCATGTAATGGACAACTCCGCCTCTGGAAATGCGGTAAATGAATTCAAAGCGGTTATGCTTCAGGAATTCGCGATTCAGGCGTTCCAAGTTGATAACGCGATCAAAAAGCGGACGATCTTCGAGCAGCACCATGCGGTTCACATACAGCGACATCAGCTGATCGTAATGCGGAGACTTGTCAAAGGCGTCTTGCATGTAGCGCGACACATTCTCGTCAATGCAATAGCTTTCGCTCTGACCGGTCATGGAATCAATAACGAAGGCGCTACCATAAGAATCCGTAAGGGCATTGATGACGTTCAGGTGTTTGCCTTCCAATTCGCTACGCAGGCGACGGTTGGTACGGTAAACCGAATGGATATAGATGATAAAGAAGAGCAATACAAAGAAGAGGGCTAAGAATGACTTTAGAACGATCACCTTGGTTACACCCGTCAGCACATGGTACGGCACCATTTGTACCACGAACCACCCCAGTTCGTTGGCCGGCATAACGCATGCAATCGATGTGCCGTATTCCGTTGTAAACCTAAATGCTTTCGGTTCCTTCATAACGGCATTCTTCTTGAACATGTCGAAGATGTCCGCCGGGAAGAAATCCTGGGCCCGCATTTCAAAAGATTTTCCGTAATCGTTTTCGACAATGTTTGACGTGATGATATTCAATTCACCATCGCATACAAGCACCACCGTAGATTCCCCATTCAACGTATTCTTGAGCAAGGGCAAAAGGTCCTTTTTGCCACCCAAGATTCCAGAAATCACGCCAATCACGGAATGATCGTAATAGAGAGGGGTAAATACGTTGATTTTAGATTCACTGAAAGTTTTGGCCTTGTAATCGATCCAAACGCCAGACCTGCCCATGATTCCTTGACGGAAAAAATCACTTTCAGAAACATCAACCGGTTCTTCGTCATAAGAAAGCTTCAGGCCGTCTTTACGAATATATTCAATCCTTGAAAAGGGAACCTCGTCCATCATCGACAGGAATACCGATTCCGGGCGGCGAAGTTCCGGGCCATCCATTTTCGTGGACACGGAATAAGACACCAGTTTGATGCTACTTTTTGCGTATTTCAACTTTTCGGTCAATTCCGAAGACATTCGCTGCGTATCTTGCACAATCGATTCTTCGACTTGCTTAAAATAGGTTTCGCGAGCGATCAAGGCGTAAATAACAACAAGAATAACTACCGCCACCGCAACCACGATAATGGCCGGGCTTAAAGGCATCCAACGTTTTATCTTAAACTTTTTCATAGCAAATCAAATTGTATAAGGCAATTATAACAAAAGTTTTTTCTAATATGTAGCTCGTATGAAGGATTTGACCATCGAACACAAGCCACAAAAGGAACGCTGCATTCTTGTCGGGATTTCAACACCCAAAGTGCGTCCATGGCTTGCCACCGAACAGCTTGCTGAACTGGGAAGACTTGCAGAAACCGCAGGCGCCGAAGTCGTGCAGAGTTTTTTGCAGCGCGTACAGAATTTCAGTCCGGCAACACTCATTGGCGAAGGCAAGGTGAACGAAGTCAAGCGCGCCCTCGAAGAACAGGACGCCAAGATGGTCGTTTTCGATGACGATCTTTCGGGTTCGCAGGTCCGCAACTTGGAGCAGAGACTCCCCGGAATCAAGGTTCTCGACAGGACCGGCCTTATTCTTGATATTTTTGCAAAGCATGCCATTACCGCCGAAAGCCGCTTGATGGTTGAAGTGGCGCAGTTGCAGTACATGATGCCGCGCCTTACCGGTGCATGGACTCACCTTTGCCGCCAGCACAACGGCGGTATCGGAACCAAGGGCCCGGGTGAAACCCAGCTTGAAACCGACCGACGCATGATCCGCAAGCGAATCCAGGAACTCAAAAAGAAACTGGAAAAGATAGAAGACGCCCGCGAAAGCCAAGCCGAAAACCGAAACGACATCTTTCATATCGGTATTGTCGGTTACACGAATGCCGGCAAATCTACGCTTACCAACCGTTTGACCGGCGCCGACGTTTACGTAGAAGACAAACTGTTCGCCACCCTCGACAGTACCACGCGAAAGCTCTACCTGGACGGCGAAAACATTATTCTATCCGACACCGTAGGCTTTATCCGTAAACTTCCGCACAACTTAATTGAAACCTTCAAGAGTACACTCGGCGTCGCCTCACACGCGGACTGCATTTTGGAAGTCGTCGATGGCTCCGCCCCCGACTACCGCGAGCATCTTGAAGTCACGCACCGAACGCTCGAAGGCATCATCAGTCCCGAAACACCGAGAATTCGCGTTTTCAACAAGGCTGAAATTTGTGACGAGGCGCGCCGTACGGAACTCCGCGAAAACTACCCCGAAGCAATCCAGGTGAGCGCCCGCGAAAACATCGGCATGGAACGCCTCAAGGAAACCTTCAAGGAGCAGCTTGCCGAATGGCATAAAAAACGCGAAGCTCACGAGCAAAAAGTGAAGGAACGCGCCGAAGCTCCCTGGAAAGAGTAAATCGCATTGCGAATTATCTTCATAATAAGGCTTTTCGTCGTAAAAAAGTAAAAAACGTAACACCTTTTTTACCGATTTTCTAAATTTTGCCGAAATGGAAGGAAGAACGATTACACTCCCCGCTGCTCTTACGGCCGCAAACAGCAAGGAATTGTTGCGGGAGTGCAGGCGTACGCTCTACAAGGAGCCGCTTTGCCTCGACGGTTCTACCCTCACGCGCATGGATTACAGCGGAGATGCCTTCTTTGCGCTCCTCGCCGACTTAAGCGAAAAAACCGACAACAAGCTCACGCTCGCCCACTTTAGCGAAGAAATCAAGGCGCAGCTCAGGGCTCTCAAAAAAGAGAAAATTCCTGAAAAAGTCAAGCACGGCTACAACAACATCCTCGAAGCCATCGGCGCAAAAACCATCGTCGTCGCCAAAGAAGTCGCCGAGGTGTTCATCCTCTTGAACATGAGCATTTACTGGATGATTTGCGGTCCCTTCGACAAGGGCCGCAGCAAGTTCGGCGGCACCGCCAAGCAGGTCTTTATGCTCGGCACCGAAGCCACGGGCATATGTTTCCTGATGGTGGCCCTCATCTGCTTTACCATGGCGCTCCAGAGTTCATTCATGCTCAAGGCCGTGGGCGGCGGCTCTTACCTCGCCTCAGGGCTTGGCTACCTGATTTTTGCCGAAATCAGCCCGCTTTTAACGACCATTATCTTGGCAGGGCGTTCCGGCAGTTCCATCGCGGCCGAAATTGCGAACATGTCCGTCTGCGAAGAAATCAAGGCCATCAAGACCATGGCCATTTCGCCGGTGCAGTACCTGGTGGTCCCCCGCTTTATCGCCATGACCATCTGTACCCCGATTCTTGCCTTCTGTGCGGGCATCGCGGGCTGCCTCGCCGGTTTCTTGATCGGATACTTTTTCTTTGATATTTCTTTTGCGAACTATTTCCAGTCCATCCGCGACGGGATTCCGCCGATTCTTTTCTTGAAGAGCACGGTCAAATCCATCGCATTCGGTTGGCTGGTCACGCTGATTTCTTGCAACAAGGGCCTCAATGCCGAAGGAGGCGCCGAAGCCGTAGGCCTTGCAACGACATCGAGCGTCGTGGTTTCGATTTCTGCCATTATTGTCGCGGACTGCGCGTTCAGTTTCATATTCTACTAGAGGTAAACATGGAAGACATTACACTCAAAGTAGATCACCTGAAGGCCGGTTACGACGGAAAGACCATATTGAACGACATTTCGTTCGATGTCAAGAAGGGCGAAATCCGCATGATTCTCGGCAGCTCGGGATGCGGCAAGTCGACGCTGATGAACAACATCCTCAAGCTCTACAAGTCCGAAAGCGGAACGATTACCTTTTTTGGAAAGCAGTTTGGCGCCAAGGAAGGCCTCGATTTCGAGACCCGCCTCCGTACGGGGGTACTGTTCCAGAATGGCGCACTTCTGTCGGACTTGACCGTGGCCGAAAACGCCATGCTTCCGCTCATCCGCAGCATGCCTTACATGCCCAAGAAGCAAATGGAAGCGATTGTGGCCGACCGACTCGAAAAAGTCCACCTGCTGCACGCCTTCCACAAGTACCCCTCCGAACTTTCGGGCGGCATGAAACGCCGCGCGGCCCTCGCCCGCGCCATCGCCCTGAAGCCGGAACTGCTCTTTTGCGACGAGCCCTCGACCGGTCTCGACCCGGTGACCGCCCGCTCGCTCGACGAACTTTTGCTTGAACTCCGCGACACGCTCGGGGTTTCGATGGTGATCGTGAGCCACGAACTCGAAAGCATCAAGATTGTCTGCGACCGCTTTATTTACCTGAAAGACGGCTACGTGCTCATGGATGGCACCTTGCAGCAAGGGCTTGAAAGCGAAGACCCGATACTCAAGCATTTCTTCAATAGGCAATGTCCCAAGGAAGAAGACAACAATGAATATTATCATTTTAACTTTATCGATTGATTTGGAGTAACTATGGAAACCACACGCTCCGAACGAATCAAGATTGGCGCCTTCATGCTCCTTTGCGGAGTCATGATTTGCGTATTCCTGGGCTATGTGCTTTCGCGCTTTTTGAACAAGGAATTCGACAACTATTATACCGTATTCAGCGAATCTGTTATCGGCCTGTACACAGACGCCCAGGTCAAGCTGAACGGTATCGATGTCGGTAACGTCACCGGAATTGAAATCGATTCTTCGAACCTGAACCAAGTGGTCGTCCGTTTCCGCGTGAACAAGGGCACGCCGATCAAGCTTGGCACCCGCGCCGGCATGACACACGGCATTTCACTCACCGGCGAAAAGCAGATTGTTCTTTCGGGCGGACGCTTTGACGAGCCCGATGTACAGGAAGGCGGCTTCGTTCCGGCAGAAAAAACGGCCTTCGATGAAATGGCAAACAAGGCCACAGACATCGTCGGCCATATCGATTCCCTTTTGACCAACATCAACAAGATTTTCTCGTCCGAAAACGCCGACAACATCAGCAGCGCCATCAAGAATTTCGAAGGGGCCTCCAGGAACCTGAACAACATGACCCAGAACCTGAACAAGCCCATCAACAATATTTCGAATGCCGCGGTCTCCATGAGAAACGTTCTCGCCGAAATCGAAGAAGCGAAGATTGCGGCAAAGACCAGCGAAAACATGGACTTGGTCAAGGAAAAGATTGCAGCGATCGATACCAAGAGCATGAACGAAAACATCACCCAGACTCTGGAATCGATCAACCAGCTTTCCAAGCGCCTCGACCAGATGGTCTACAAGAATCAAGATCAAGTCGGCGATGCGGTCGTAGAACTCAACGCCGTGCTTGAAAACCTCGAAGAATTCTCGCAGAAGATCAAGAATAACCCGTCGGCGCTCATCCATGCCGAAAACAAGTCTAGAAGGAAGTGATAAATGTTCAAGAAATTAATTCTCTTATCGGCAATCGCACTTTCTTTAACCGCCTGCCTGGGCGGAGGTTCCAGCGAACCCACGCGCTATTACACCGTTGCCGTCGAAAACATCAGCATGCCCTCGGCGGGAGCATTCGCCGACAAGCGCCTGCAGGTACGCAAGTTCTCCATTGAACCGGCCTACCAGCGCACAAACATCGTTTACCGCGAATCCGCCTACGACTTCATGTTCTACGACCTGGACTTGTGGGCAAGCCGCCCGGAACACATGCTCGCCCAGGTCGCAAGCGAATACATCACCAAGAGCGGGCTTTTCAAGAGTGTTGAAACCAAGCCCACCGGCAAGCCCGATTTTGAGTTCATGGGAAACATTATCGCCATTGAAGAAGTGGACGAAGGTTCTTCGCAGTATGCACGTCTCGCCGTACAACTCACCTTCCGCAAAACCGAAAGCGACCAGGCCATCTGGGAAAAGAGCTTTGACGAGAAGCTAAGCATGGACAACCGCGAACCGAGAACGACTGCCGAAACCATTTCCAAGCTCTTCGGCAAGTACATGGAAGAAGCCCTCAACGAAATTTCGTCCCAGAACTAGTAATAAAATAGCGGAATATCTAGAAAAGTGCCCTCAAAAGGCACTTTTTTTCGTTCGTTTTGTCAAAAACCGTTTACATTGTTAAATTTCGTAAAGATTAACATTCATAAAGGAGCTCCTAATGAAATCCATGAAACTTTCTGCAATCGTGCTCGGCCTCGCCGCCGCAAGCGCCTTTGCACAAGCCGCCCCGGCCGCAGCCCCTGCAGCCCAGCCTGCCGCCACCCCGACCGCTCAGCCGGCCGCCGCTCCTGCAGCACAACCCGCTGCCGAAGCCCCGAAGGCTGAAACAGCCCAGCCCGCTACTCAGCAAGCCGCAGCTCCGGCTGCCGACACCGCAGCAGTAGCCCCGAAGGCCGAAGAAACCAAGGTTGCTGAAGAACCGAAAAAGGATGAACCCGCCAAGGCCGAAGAACCTAAAGCTGAAGAAAAGAAAGAAGAAGTAGCCAAGGCTGAAGAGCCCAAGGCCGAAGAAAAGAAAGAAGAAGCTAAGGAAGGCGCCTCTTTCGTAGAACGTCTGAACATCACCAAGGCTGACCCCGCCCCCGAAGGCAAGAAGGCCATGGAATTCAAGGTTTCCGGCCAGGCAGAATTTGACACCTACGTCAACTGGCGAAATGACAACGAACGAGACTTCTATCATGATTTCTGGTCTACCGTCGACGTCGATTTCCAGGTAAAGTTTAACGACAAGTGGTCCGCTCAGGTTGAAATCGAAGCCGATGGCGAAGGGACCTCGCCGGCAGTTCACTATAACGGTGCATTCGTTCAATACCAGAAGAACGAAAACTTCGCCATCAAGTTTGGCGACATGACCTATTCCGAAGGCGCATTCGACTACTACGACTATAACGATCCTGCTGTCTACGCCGTCGGCATGAAGGAACATGATGTCCGTGGCATCGAACTCGATCTCTACGGTCTGCAGCTCGCCTTTGGCCTTACCAGAAGCGGCGCTGACTACACCTGCAGCAACCAGTACTACGATGCAAACAGCAACCCGATTCCAGCAGATAAGGCCTGCAAGAGCTACGACGTGCACGCCGCGTACCAGTTTGACTTGGCCGGCCAGGTACTCCGCCCGTTCGTTCATTACCAGAACTGGCAGATTGAAGACGAAAGCGAATTCCACGCCGGTTTGGACGCCGCCCTCGAATTCGGTCCCTTCGCTATTCACGCCGTCTACGGGTTGCATAAAGACAACATTACCAAGTCCAATCCGAAATTCACTCATGCCTTCTTGGCAGAACCCACCTTCAAGGTTGCCAACGTAACTGTCAAGGGCGGTTTCTTCTATACCCTGCTGGACGACAATCTGGAAAAGGCAACGATTCATGACACTGAAATTCCGGAATACATGTTTGCCTACGGCGAAGGCATCATCAAATTCAACGACGCATTCGCCCTCGGTGCTGTTGGCGAACTGCACACGAACTCTCTTGACGACGACACCGACCTCGGTACTTTGAACTTCGGTCTGCGTTCTTACTTCACTCCGGTAGACGGTCTCGATGTTACCGGTTTCCTCATGGCGATTCTCCCCATGGGTGACGACTGGGAAAGGGACAGCCACGAAGCAGCCGTTTCTACAATTGACTACGGCGAAGATCTGAACCTCAAGTTCGGTGTCGAAGCCGTGTTCAGCTTCTAACCGAGCATTTTTGCCCCTTTGTGCAGTAGTGTCAATTTTTTGACACTACTTTTTTTTATATTGTGTCCGTACGTTGAAATTTAAGCCTTAAAACGCATTTTTTGAATATGAGCGAAGAAATTAAAGATTCGACCCTTGGACTTTCGAACGTTAACCACCTTGAAAAACTCTACGACGGGTGGTTCCTGGACTACGCCAGCTACGTGATTTTGGACCGCGCCGTTCCGTACTACGAAGACGGACTTAAGCCGGTGCAGCGCCGCATTTTGCATTCCCTTTTCGAAAACCACGACGGCCGCTACCAGAAGGTGGCCACCATCGTCGGTCGAACCATGGCCTACCACCCGCACGGCGACGCCTCCATTGGCGATGCTCTCGTGGGCCTCGGCCAGAAGAATTTGTTGATTGACACCCAGGGTA
>JAEEGJ010016322.1_pt1 | contig 17073 bp, 15 predicted proteins | sample 8958761 | NCBI WGS metagenome assembly JAEEGJ01 (sample SAMN16246546, study PRJNA631951) | gut metagenome | biome: gut microbiome; feature: rumen; material: RS-attached | host: Bos | place: Iran: Karaj | collected 2018-10 | reverse complement strand
CGCATTTTTGAGATTGACCTTGTCTTCATCAACCTTCGTCTTAATGTCATTCAAGAGGGAAACAAGGCCTCGCGCCTGTTCTTCTCTAAGTTGAGTCGGAGTCTTTATTGACATAGTTTGATTAATTACCTTAATTCTCGTTCGTGCCAGTTCGTGTCGCCTCGAGCAGCTTATATGATTCACAGCCAGATGCCAACTTGTTTTGGAATGAGTTGTTCCGCTTGCACCGTGGGAAAACTGGCCATCATCACCTTTTCATCAATATGCCCCAGCACAATGAAATACTTTGGTTTAGGTGGGTTGCCGTTCTTGAACTCGAATGGTGAAAACTTCAACAAATCTCCTGCATCGTACATATCTCTAACTCCTCAGAAGATTTGCCGCTATACGGTTTTCAAGTGTCTCGTTGTAGTACTCACGGTCATCGGGACAGAGTTGACGTCCCATGTCAATGACCACGTTGGAGCTATTGGCACGGCACTCATTAAAGTCCTCTATCAGACCATGCTCTTTGGCGGTCTCGCGCCACAGTGAGCCCTCCTTGTGAGTCTCAGCAATGAGCTCCTCGGAATTCATCTGACCGTAACGTTCCATCACTTCGTGCATAACCTGCAGTTCGGCATCCGAAAAAACATCAGCATCGAACTCCTTTATGGGCTTCACGGTAATGCCATGGTCGTTGAACTGCAGCGAAATGAAGTCATTCAGTAGCATAGGGCCGTCGGACAGCTCTTCAAATACATCGACAGAAACGGGACCCAGCCGCCACACCGAGAACGGTATGGAAAGCATGGGCACGTGGTACTTCTGCACCATGCGCTCCTCCATAAAGTAGAGCAACTTCAGCACCTCGGTCTTGTACGGGTACTTGGTGTGTGCCGCAATGTACATCACCGCATTCCCCAATCTCACTCTGCTAGTCTCTGAAAACCTGCACATAATCGTTTCGCCTTATATCGTTGGTTTTATTACTTCTGTATCTTCTAACTGTCAGATCATTCCCGGGAAATCCTCGTCGGCCATGCGCATGAGGTACTGGCCGTACTGGTTTTTGAGCATGGGTTGGGCGAGTTCGCGGAGGCGGGAGGAGGTGATCCAGCCTTTGCTGTAGGCGATGCCTTCGAGGCAGGCGATCTTGAGACCCTGACGCTTTTCGATGGTCTCCACGAAGATGGAGGCCTCGGCAAGGGAGTCGTGTGTGCCGGTGTCGAGCCAGGCGAAGCCGCGGCCGAGGACCTGGACCTTGAGTTCGCCGCCCGAGAGGAACTGCTGGTTCACGGTCGTGATCTCCAGTTCGCCGCGGGCGCTGGGCTTGATGTGCTTAGCCACCTCCACCACCTTGTTGGGGTAGAAATACAGGCCCACCACTGCGTAGTTGCTCTTGGGAGCCTTGGGCTTCTCTTCGATGCTGAGGCAGTTGCCGTCCTTGTCGAATTCGGCCACGCCATAGCGCTCGGGGTCGGAGACCCAGTAGCCGAAGACCGTGGCCTTGCCGTTTTCGGCATCTAAGACCGCCTTCTGCAGGAGCTCGGTGAAGCCGTTGCCGTGGAAGATGTTGTCTCCCAGCACCAGGCAGGCGCAGTCGTCACCGATGAAGTCCTCCCCGATGATGAAGGCCTGCGCCAGGCCGTCCGGACTCGGCTGCTCAGCGTACTCGAAGCGGACGCCGTAGTCGGAGCCGTCGCCCAGCAGGCGCCTGAAGCCCGGCAGGTCGTGGGGCGTGGAGATGATCAGTATGTCGCGTATCCCGGCCAGCATCAGCGCGCTGATGGGATAATAGACCATCGGCTTGTCGTAGATGGGCAGGAGCTGCTTGCTCACGCCCTTGGTGATGGGATACAGGCGGGTGCCGGAACCTCCGGCGAGTACGATTCCTTTCATAGGATATTAATCACGTTTGAAAATGTCGCGGGTGTAGACCTTGGGGGCAACGTCGGACAGGGCGGCATCGTAGCGGTTGGCTATGATCGCGTCGGACTGGGCCTTGAAGGCGGCGAGGTCGTTGACCACGCGGGAACCGAAGAAAGTGGTGCCGTCCTCGAGCGTGGGCTCGTAGATGATGACCTTCGCGCCCTTGGCCTTGATGCGCTTCATTATGCCCTGGATGGCGCTCTGGCGGAAATTGTCGGAGCCTGTCTTCATCGTGAGACGATAAACGCCCACGACGACCTCCCTTTCCTTGGCGGTGTCATAGGCGCTGGATGCAGTGTAGTAGCCGGCTTTCTCGAGCACGCGGTCGGCGATGTAGTCCTTGCGGGTGCGGTTGCTGTCCACAATCGCCTTGATAAGGTTCTCCGGCACGTCGTTGAAGTTGGCAAGGAGCTGCTTGGTATCCTTCGGGAGGCAGTAGCCGCCGTAGCCGAAGGAAGGGTTGTTGTAGTGGCTGCCGATGCGCGGGTCGAGGCACACGCCCTCGATTATCGCCTGCGTGTCGAGGCCCTTCATCTCGGCGTAGGTGTCAAGCTCGTTGAAGTAGCTCACGCGCAGCGCCAGGTAGGTGTTGGCGAAAAGCTTCACCGCCTCCGCCTCCGTCGTGCCCATGAACAGCACCGGCACGTCCTCCTTCAGCGCCCCCTCCCTGATCAGCTCAGCAAAGGTATGGGCTGCGGTGGCCATATCACATGCGTGCGCGGGCGTTGTGGAGGCTGAAGGAAATTGGTTTTTCGAGCAGCCGCACGAAAAATAATTTTCTTCAGCCGCGTTGGGGGCAGATGCCGAGTCAGTGATGGAGTCATACCCGACGATGATGCGGCTCGGGTAGAGGTTGTCGTAAAGCGCCTTGCTCTCGCGAAGGAACTCCGGGGCGAAAAGGATCTTCGGCGTCACCACCCTGAAGCTGCCGTCCGCCTGGCGCTCGCGGTAGGAAAACTTCTCCCGCACGTGGGCGGTGTATCCCACCGGCACGGTGCTCTTGATCACCATCACGGCATCTGGATTCACCTGCAGCACAAGGTCTATCACCTCCTCCACGTGCGAAGTGTCGAAGAAATTCTTCTTCGGGTCGTAGTTGGTCGGAGCGGCAATCACCACGAAATCCGCATCCTTGTAGGCGGCTGCGCCGTCCAGCGTCGCCACCAGTTTCAGGTCCTTTTCGGCCAGATACTTTTCAATGTACTCGTCCGCAATCGGACTGATTTTCCTGTTGATCTTCTCTACTTTTTCCGGAATCACGTCCACGGCCACGACCTCATGGTGCTGCGAAAGCAGCGTCGCGATCGAAAGGCCCACATAGCCGGTTCCTGCTACTGCAATTTTCATATTGAATACTTAAGTTTTGCTTCTTCGTAGGTGTCGAGGCTGCCGATGTCGAAACGGGCACCGGGCATTGGCCAGGCGTGGATGGCGGTGTGCTCCACCATATAATGCGCCAGGTTGCCGGGAGCATCCTTTCCGCATCCGTTCTCGACGGCGTGCCTGACAAGGTCCAGGTCCTTCTTCAGGTAGATATAGAACGGAGGCACAGCCCAATGGCTCCTGGGAACCTGCGGCTTCTCCTCCATGCTCAGCACCCTCATATCCCCGTCCACCTCGATCACGCCAGTGCGCTGCAGCTTCTCGATGCTGGGCTGCTCGTGGCACATGATGCAACTGGTCCCTTTCTCCTTCGCATACTCCACAAATCCCCTGAAACTGAACTCCAGAATATTGTCCGCCGCCATCACCAGCAAATCATCATCAATCCCCAAACTCTCAATGGCCAGCAACAAATCACACACCGCCCCCAGCCTCGTCTCATTTGTGAACGTCCCGTCATTGACAATACGCACAGGCTTGGCGGGAGAGGGTGCTGACTCAGGAGCCTGTGGCCGCCCGTGGCCACATGAACGGGAGGGGCCCACAAGCTCCGAAGGAGCGCAGTGGGAGGGATGAGCGAAGCGAAGGCTCCTGATGTCAGCACCCTCTCCCGCCAAACGGTCCGCTGCCCATTCTTCAAAGATCGGAGCGAACTTTCCGTTGGTCACGACGATGTGCCCGGTGATATCCGGAATAGTGTCCAGGTCATCCAGCATACGGTCCAGAATCGTGGACCTTCCAATCTCGAGCAACGGCTTAGGAAAGTTCTCCGTCAGAGGATACAACCTCGTAGCGTAACCTGCAGCTAAAACAATCGTCTTCATACGAACCTCGCGCCGTCGTCGGACTTGCAGAAATAAACGCGGAAAGAGTTCCTGTACTGGGGGAAGCGGGCAAGATACTTGTCCGTGATCTCACGTTCGATAGATTCCTTCTTCGAAGGATCCACCAGCGCAATGCACGCCCCCTTGAACCCGGCGCCAGAAAAACGGCCGCCGTAGATACCATCCGTCGTGAGCATCGCCTCATAGATGGCGATAAGCTCCGGCGAACCGCACTCATAATTGTGGATCGAACTCTCGCACGAAGCCTTGCTCAGCGAACCGAACCACTCGATATTCCCGGTCTCCCAGGCCGTAATCCCCTCCCGTACACGCTTGTGCTCACTGAAGAAGTGCTCGGCACGGCGGGCAAAGCGCGGAGGCATCTCGTCGCGGTGGCGGCGGAACATCGACTCGCTCACGTCGCGAAGGAAAGTCTTCCCCTGCTCCTTCAGCGGAATGTTCTCATAAGCCTGCACCAGCCAGGTGGCCGTCTTGCACTCGGCAACGCGAAGGTTGTAGTCGCTGCTCATAAGGCTGCGGGTGAGCCCGCTGAAGAAAATCCCCAACTCGAAATCAGGCATCTGAGGATTCTTCGGGATAAGGCGGTACTCGTTGCTCTCGCAGTCCAGCATCAGCAGATGGTCCTTCTTCCCGAGGGCGATGCACGCCTGGTCCAGAAGGCCGTTGTTGAGCCCGATGTATTCCCGCTCCGCCTCGGAAGCGATCTTCATCACCTCGAACGCCTCCAGCGTGATGTTGTTGGCCCTGGCGAAGGCCATCACGTAGGCGATCAGCACGGCAGCGCTGCTGCTCAGGCCGCCCACGGGGATGGACCCCTCAAGCACACCGGTGATACCCCTCGAAAGCTTGAAGCGCTTCTGCAAGGCGAATTTGGCTCCGCGGGCGTAGTCGCCCCAGTCGCCCTGCTTCACGAGGGCCGGAGTCGCAATGTCGAAAGCTACGTCGCCCGTGAAGGTGCGGCTCTGCAATTCCACCTTGCTGTCGTCCCGGACGTCGAACCAGAGGTCCACGCCTTTGTCTATGGCAAAACCAGTCACCAGGCCGTGCTGGTGGTCGACGTGCGCGCCCAGAGGGCAGACACGATAAGGACTGAAAATATGATACTGCATTACTATTTGGAGGGTTCAGAGAATAAGTCCCCCTGTCCGGCGCCTTATTAAAACTGCTCCGGTCGAGGCCGGGCTCTTGAAGTCTTTCTCTACTTCACCCGGTCCTGCTCCCATCCGAGAGCGGTGGCCGCAAGCCCCGCTTTATGGCAACCTGCCAATAAAGCACACAAATATACTTATAATTTTTTAACAAAAGAAATTATTTTTGGTCCATAAAAAAAAAGGAGCTCCGAAAACTTTCGGAACTCCTCAAGATTTAGAAGCGAAAACCTGCCCTTAGGCCTCGGGAGCCTCAGGTTCTTCGGCGGGCTCAGCCGGTGCCTCGGGGGCGGGAGCGGCCGGTGCTTCAGGTGCTGCCGGTGCCTCGGGGGCCTTGCAGCCGCAGCCGGCGATCTTATCGGCGAAAATCTCGTCCGCCTTATCGCTGAAATGCCTGTACATCACGCCTTCGATGGCAATGAGTGCGGCGAACATAACCAGATACACGGCAATGCCGAGGATCATAAACAGCCATCCAACGTATTTGACACTGGCAATGCTGAACAAGACACCGGCCACGATGCCGAAGCAGACGTAGGTGAGCAGGATTACCCAGAAGATCGTCCACTTCTCGCCTTCAGTAGTTTTCCAGCTCACTTTCAGGCACTTGGTCGGAGACAGCCCCTTATCCAGGAAGAACAGCATTGCGAAGCCCCAGGCGATCGAGACCACGATGCCGGGAATGAACATGAAAGCGGTGGCACCGGCAATGCCTATGCTCATCAGGCCCATCAGGAGGAAATAATCCCCGAGGTTCCTGCGGTGCTCCGACTGGAAGATATCCAGCGGATTTATCACTTCGCCGCGGCCTATCTTGATTATTGACTTCTGCACACCGATGGTGGTGCCCACATTCAGATAGGGAATCCAGACGGTGAGGACATAGAGAATGACCATTCCGATGAGGGAAGGGATGTTCTTGAGGCCGTAGATGACGCCTTCTTTGATGGTCGGGATGACCTGTAACTTTTGTGTTGCCATATTTGAAAATTTTAGGTAGTTGCAAAGTTATCCGCTAATATACAAGTATTTGCTTGAAAATCCAAGAGCTCAGTACTTAAATTCGAACTCGTCCACGTAGAGCACGGAGCCGGAAGCGCCGGTGCCGTGGTTGCCGTGGCGGCTGGAAGCAATCGTGAAGCAGGCGTAGCGGGGCGTCTTGCCGCTGCGGTACACAAACGGGGCATCGAAATGCACATAGCCCGAAGTGCCCTTGCGTATTGTCAGGTTGGCCCGGCCGATGATGTGCGGATCGTTGTCGGAATCGATGAAACCGTCCTGGTGGCTGAGCTGCCTGTAGGGCTTGTCCCAGTCCATCAGCAGCACCTCGATCACCGCCTCGTCCATCTTTCCGAGAAGGTGCTTCACCGGGTCCTCGGCGTGGTTGATCTTTTTGGGGATGTAGTGGTAGTAGCCGGAAAGGCTCTTCGGACGGCCGGAGAACGGAGCGCCCAGCAGGGTCTCCACCCCCTTCAGTTCCACCACCTTCACGAAGCGGCCGTTGTAGACGTTCCCGGACACGAAGGCCCACGCCACCTTCTTGCTCTCAATACGGCAGGCCGCCTTGCCATCCCCTGCCACCGCAACGTGCTTATACTCAGGCGTTGCGCTGTTGATACCGAGCTTCCCGAGCCCAGGGTTGGCACTGTCCCAGACGCGACGCACGGCGGGGTCGTCCTTGCCATACAGATACCAGATTCCTCCCTTCTTCGACCACGTGTCGAAACCCATATTGTAGAGCTGCGGGCCCTGTCCGAAAAGCGACACTCCGAGCAGCAGCCCGGCAATGCCAGCAACAATTTTCTTCATGACTGCAAAAATACAAAAATTTTCAGCAAGGTCACCACCCCGTCCATCGTCGACGCAAGGATGCACACGCTCCCCTCTTCCTCCCACACTTCCAGCGGATTGATAAGCGCCAGCGAAATCTTGTGGATCCACTGCAGCGACCCGTCTTCCAGGCTGAAAGAGAACAAGTTACCCTTGTCGCTCGGGGTCAGCACCATCCCGCCGGTTTCCACCAGCGCCGTGGGCCCTATCTCATAGCCCATCCCGTTCGGCACCCGCCACAGCAGATCCCCGCCATCAACTGCGTCAGCCCGGAATGCATACGAACAGTTATGCATAGTTTTCACCAGCACCGTCGAGCCGTCGGACGAGAGGCCGATGGCTTCCCTGCCGCCGTCCACCCGGAAAAGCTCCTGCCCGCTGCGTGCATCCAGGGCGTAGACCTTTCGGTCGGGCACGGCAATGAAAATGCGCCCGGCAGCCTTCACGGGCCACGTTGCCGCCGGCGAATACATACGGGACGGCCGTTCGCAGCGCCACTCCCACTGAAGCTCACCCGTTTGTGTATCAAGCGAATAGAGGCGCCCCGACCAGCTGCCGAAAACCACCTGCTCCGAATCCACGAACGCCCGGCACTCCACGAACCCCTCCACATCCTCGAAGCTCCACACCGGCGCGCCGTCAGCCAGCGTGAGCGCACGGAACACTCCGTCCGACGCTCCGATAAACACTTTCCCGTCGAAAATCACGGGCGAGGCGAGCACGGATTTACCTGCTCGGCGCTTCCATCGCACCCGTCCGCTGCCGGCGTCGACGGCATAGATACACCCGTCCGTGCAGCCGAAGACGACGAGCCCGCCGCCAGCTGCAGGAGTGCTGAAGATCTTACCCGGAAACTGCTTGCTCCACAGACGTTTGCCATCGGCCACGGAAATGCAGCGCACGCATCCGGAAGCGGTGGTGTACCACGCCTTGTCCCCCTCCCTCGCGAAGCCAGCCACCACGTTGCAGTCCTCCTGCACGCGCCACACTTCCCGCACCTGCGGATACTGCCGGTTCACGTCGTAGCGAAGCCACGGGTAGGACGCAGGGATGCCGTCTGCATCGTAGCTGACGGTGTCTTTGACCTCGGAAAGACGGCGCCCGTACCAGGGTATCTCTTCGGCGGGGCGGCCCGGGGGCAAGCGGCGTTCGCGCACGGCCACGCTGTCGGGCCAGAGAGTGAACAGGTTGTAGCCCGGGGGCCGCGTGCGGTCCGACATCGTGGAGCGTCCGAGCACGGCGGGGATGCCGTCGTAGCAGAGGGGCACGTTGCGGTGCCAGTGGCCGCCAATCTCGAACTGCACGCCGGCGCGCTTGAGGGCCCGTGTGACGTCGAAGTAATTGAGCACCGACGTGTCCTGCGGGTAGTGGTTTATGAATATGCTCCTGCGGCCGCCGGAGAGGCTTTGCAGCCACTCCATGCTCTCCCTCGGAAGGAGGGCCGGGGCCATGCGCATGTCGGGGCCGCTGTTGCAGCCAAGAAAGCGCCAGCCGCCCGCCTCGAACTCGAAGTGCTCGTAGCCGAAGACGCGGCGGAAGGTGTTGCAGCCGGACTCCGACCACTTGGCGTCGTGGTTGCCCGCCACCACCCAGTAGCGGGGGCGCAGGCTGTCCAGAAGGGCCTTGGCGGCCATGATTTCTTCGTCGGAGCCGAAATCGGTGATGTCGCCCCCGATGATCACGAAGTCTATCGAATCCGAGGCGTTTATGTCGGCTATGCAGGAGCGCAGGTCGTCGAAAGACCGCGAGCCGGGCGAGAGGTGGGTGTCTGTGAGGAAAGCAAAGCGCACCGGAACCTGCGGCCGGGGCGAGCAGGAAACAAGAGCCGCCCCGAAAAGCAGGGCGGCGAAAAGAAAGCGAAGTCTCATAACTCGGGGAGGACGGTCTCCATTTTCGTGCCCCGGGAGCCCTTGACCAGGATCGCTTTCCCGCTGGGCCGGCTGCCTTTAAGGAAGGATGCGAGGTCAGGTGAAGCCGCAAAGCAGGTGAAGCCCCTTAAACCGGTCTCTTCCACCGCTTTGGCGAACTCTTCGCCCACCAGCATGGCAGGGATGCCGAGGGCTTCGAGAAGCCGAAGCACCTTCACGTGTTCGGCCACGGATTCGGCTCCCAGCTCGCGCATTTCGCCCAGCAGGGCGAGCTTTTCCGGAGCCTGGAGGGAGGCGAAGTTTTCGAGGGCCGCGCGCATCGAGGAAGGGTTGGCGTTGTAGGCATCCACTATGAGGGTGTTGCGCTCCGTGCGGACCATCTGCGAACGCTGGTTTGCAGGCTCATAGGCCTCGATCGCAGCCACCGCGTCCGCTTTAGGCACGCCGAAATAGTCGCCCACGGCAAGGGCCGCAAGCACATTGGCGGCGTTGTAGGCCCCGACGAGGAGGGTGTGGATTACGGCGCCCCCGACCTGCAGGCCGAGGAAAGGCGAGTCAGGAGTCGTGGGCAGGAGCTTTGCGCCCTGGTAATCAATGCCATAGCCGAAGAAGTGGCAGGGCAGGCCGGCGGCCATTCCGCGCAGGTCGGCGTCGTCTTCATTGATGAATATGAGGCTCCCCGGGGTCTTGCCGAGCCAGCGGTAGAGCGCGCCTTTGGCTTGCTTGACGCCTTCGAACGAGCCGAAACCCAGCAGGTGGGCACGGCCCACGTTGGTGATGAGGCCGTAGTCGGGACGGCTCACGCGTACGAGTTTTTCGATGTCGTCGGGGTGGTTGGCACCCATTTCGATGACGGCGATTTCGGTGTCGGGAGTGATGCCGAGGAGGCTCAGGGGCACGCCAATGTCGTTGTTGAGATTACCTTTGGTGGCCGTGACCCGGTATTTGCGGGAGAGCACTGCGGCTATGAGTTCCTTGGTCGTGGTCTTGCCGTTGGTGCCGGTGAGGCCGATGACGGGGAGCTTGCCGCCGCGCACGTGGGTGCGGTGCCAGACGGCGAGGTCGCGAAGGGTCGTCTGGGGGTCGGGGACGCGGATGAAGCGGGGATCGTCGCCCGGTGCCTCTGCGTCCTCTGAGACCACAGCCCACGCGGCGCCGGCTTCCAGCGCCTTGAGTGCGAATGCATTACCGTCAAAGTTCTCACCTTTCAGGGCGAAGAACATCTCCCCTCCCTTAATCGTCCGGCTGTCGGTCGTCACCCTGTAGCCGCAGGCGATGTATTTTTCGTATAAATTTTTCATTTTGTTCCAGTGCTGCCGAAGCCGCCCTCGCCGCGGTCGGTGCCGGAGAGGGAGTCGGCCTCCTGCCATTCGATGTGTTCGTGGCGCGCGAGGATCAGCTGGGCGATGCGCTCTCCCCTCTCCACGGTGAAATCCTGGTCGGAGAGGTTGACGAGAATCACGCACACCTCGCCGCGGTAGTCGGCGTCGATGGTGCCGGGGGCGTTGAGCACGGTCACGCCCTTCTTGGCGGCAAGCCCGCTGCGGGGCCGCACCTGCACCTCGCATCCCGGGGGGATTTCCAGATAGAGGCCCGTGGGCACGAGGGCGCGCCCGAGGGGCTTCAGCACTATGGGCTCGGGGTTGTCGGCGCGCACGTCGAGCCCTGCCGAAAGCGGCGTCGCATACTGCGGCAGCGGATTCGAACTGCGGTTTATTACCTTGACTGTCATATCTTTATGCCTGCGCCTTACGCTTCTGCGGATCCTTGAAAAGTATCATGAACAGCAGGCCCACCACGAAGGCGTAGCCGGCGAAGATGTACCAGGCGGTAGCCCAGTTGGACGGGGTGTTGAACACGTCGCAGGCATCCACCACGGCGCCGGCGGCAAGGGTGCCGATGGTGGCTCCGAGGCCGTTGGTCATCAGCATGAAGACTCCCTGGGCGCTGGAACGGATGTCGGTGGTGGTGTTCTGCTCCACGTAGAGGGAACCGGAAATGTTGAAGAAGTCGAATGCGACGCCGTACACGATGCAGCTGAGGATGAAGAGCAGCACGCCGGGCATTGCGGGGTTGCCGAGGCCGAAGAAGCCGAAGCGGAACACCCAGGCGAACATGGCGATGAGCATCACCTTCTTGATGCCGAACTTCTTCATGAAGAACGGGATAAGCAGGATGCAGAGGGTCTCGGAGGCCTGGCTGATGGCTATCAGGGCGTTGGAATTCTTCACGGCGAAGGTGTCGGCGAGCGACGGGTCGGCCGCGAAGGAACCGAGGAAGGTGTTGGCGTAGCCGTTGGTCACCTGGAGCGACGCTCCGAGCAGCATCGAGAAGATGAAGAAGATGGCGAACTGGCTGTCCTTGAAGAGACTGAACGCCTTGAGGCCGAATGCGTCGGCGAAGGACTGCTTGCCTTCCGACTTGTTCACGGCGCAGGCGGGCATCGTGAGGGCGTAGGCGCAGAGCACGAGCGACAGGATGCCGGAAGAGAAGAGCTGCGTGTATGAATCCTGCATGGCCACGCCGCCGATCTTCAGGAAGTTGGTCAGCAGCATGCTGCAGATGAAGCCTATGGTGCCGAACACGCGGATGGGCGGGAACGCCACGACGGGATCCATGCCCTCCTTGCTCAAGGCATTGTATGCCACCGAGTTGGCAATTGCGATGGTGGGCATGAAGAAGGCCACGCTGATGCTGTAGAGTATGAACAGCGGAGCGAATGCCACGCCGCCGGCTGCATTCATGCAGTAGATTCCGGCGCCTATCATGGCCACGCCGGCTATGCCGTGGCAGAGGGAAAGCACCTTCTGCGCCTCGATCTTGCGGTCGGCGACTATACCCATCAGGGTGGGCATGAATATGGACACGATGCCCTGCATCGCAAAGAACCATTTGATCTGGGAGCCCAGACCTATGTTTCCGAGATAACGGCCCAGGGAGGTCAAGTATGCGCCCCAGACTGCGAATTCCAGGAAATTCATCAAGATGAGCTTGATGGTGATGGGTTTGATTTTCATAAGCAAATGATGGTTATAACACACAAATATAAGAAAAATTCAGTATTTTTGCATTATGTTCAGATTTGTGAGGCAAGCGTCCGATCCCGGCTCGTCAGCGCGCACCGGATTGATACAGACAGACCACGGCGAAATACGCACGCCCATCTTCATGCCCGTCGGCACGGTGGGCTCGGTGAAGGGTGTGTACCACCGTGACCTGAAGGAGGATATCGGGGCCGAAATCATACTCGGCAACACCTACCACCTGTATCTGCGCCCGGGGCTCGACGTGCTGCGCGCCGCAGGCGGGCTCCACAGATTCGAGAACTGGGACCGCCCCATCCTGACCGACAGCGGCGGTTTCCAGGTGTTCAGCCTCGCGCAGATCCGCAAGATCACCGAGGAAGGCTGCAGGTTCCAGTCGCACATCGACGGCTCACGGCACATGTTCACCCCGGAGAACAACGTGGACACGCAGCGCATCATAGGGGCCGACATAATGATGGCCCTGGACGAATGCTGCCCGGGCGATGCCGACCGTGCTTATACAGCTAAGTCACTGCGACTTACGCAGGGCTGGCTGGAGCGTTACTCCAGGCGCTTCGACGAGACGGAGCCGCTGTATGGACATGAGCAGACCTTCTTCCCCATCATCCAGGGTTGCACCTATCCCGACCTCCGCGTGGAGGCTGCCGAGCACGCCCTGCAGTTCTCCCGGGTGGGAATTGCCATAGGCGGGCTTGCCGTCGGGGAGCCGACCGAAGTGATGTACGAGATGCTGGAGGTGCTGGACCCGGTGATTCCGACGGACCGCGCCCGGTATCTGATGGGAGTGGGCACGCCTGCCAACATCCTGGAGGCTATAGCGCGCGGCGTGGATATGTTCGACTGCGTGATGCCCACCCGCAACGGCCGCAACGCCATGCTCTTCACCTGGGACGGCATAATGAACCTGCGCAACGCCAAATGGGCCGACGATTTTTCGGAAATCGACCCCCGCGGCACGTCCTTTGTGGACCACGCCTACACCAGGGCCTACCTGCACCACTTGTTCATCGCCGGAGAAATGTTCGCCGCGATGCTGGCGAGCGAGCACAACCTGGCCTTCTACCTCGACCTGGTGCGACAGGCCCGCGCGCATATCGAGGCCGGAGACTTCGCCGCCTGGAAGGATCAGGCAGTCAAACGCTTAAGCCAACGATTGTAATGTTTCTGAAGCCGAAAATACTGGACCGCTACATCATGAAGAAGTTCATCATGACCTTCCTCATAGCGCTCCTCATCATCATTGGCATCGTCATAATATTCGACATTTCGGAGAAAATCGAGAACTTCGTGGAGCACGAGGTGCCGCTGCAGTCCATCATATTCGACTACTACGTCAATTTCATCCCCTACTTCATTAATATGTTCTCCCCGCTGTTCGTGTTTATCACGGTGATTTTCTTCACCTCCCGCATGGCCGCGAACTCGGAGATCATAGCAATCCTTTCCGGGGGCGTCAGCTACCACCGCATGATGGTGCCGTATCTTGTGTCGGCGGCGCTGATCGCGCTGTTCTCCCTGGGGCTCAACCTCTTCATCATCCCGCGCTCCAATGCGTCCAGGGTGGAATTCGAGACTAAATACGTGGACCAGCACTACACGAAATACAGCCGCAACAACGTCCACTACCAGATTGCCCCGGGGCAGTTCGTCTACGTGCAGTCGTTCAGCGCCTACAACAACACCGCCTACAAGTTCACCCTGGAAAGCATCGAAGACAACAAGCTGGTCTCCAAGCTGACGGCCGAGTCCGCCGCCTGGGACAGCACCCTCGACGGATGGCACCTGCGCCGCTACTTCATCCGCGACTACACCAAGGGGCTCGAGGACCACGTGCGCTGCGGCGATGCCATCGACACGGTCATCGCCCTGAAACTGAGCGACTTCTACCGCAACCAGAAGACGGTGGAGACGCTGACGCAGAAAGACCTCAACGCCCTCATCGACACCCAGAAGATGCGAGGTGACGCGAACGTGATGTATGCCCAGATCGAGAAGAACCGCCGCATGACGCTCCCCTTCTCCGCCTTCATCCTCACCATCATGGCCGTGGCCCTCACGAGCCGCAAGAAGCGCGGCGGCATCGGCTTCAACATCGCCCTCGGCATCGGCCTGGCGTTCCTCTACATCCTGTTCTTGAAGTTCAGCGAGATGTTCGTCTTCACCGGCACCCTCCCCGCCGGCCTCGCCCTCTGGCTCCCCAACTTCGTCTACATCATCATCGCCGCCGTCCTCTACCACCTCGCCCCGAAGTAGGCGCCGTCTGCCCCCGTCTTGAAGTATCCGCCGGAGGAGAGTTTGCACCGCAAATCCTTCGCTTCGCTCGTCCCTCCCACGCCTGACGGCGCGGGCCCCTCCCATCTTCGATGGCTTTTTCCCCCTATTGTCCCCCAAGGGACATTTGCCCTTCGGGGTGGCCATGGGAGGCCACAGATTTGCGGCGCAAACTCTCCTCCGGCTATCAACAATACCCTTCGCGAAGACAATGTGGGGGCGCTGACGTTGTCTTCGCGCGATGGAAAAGGGTAAAAAGACGGCAAATCCCTCCGCGAGGACAATGTGGGGGTGCCGACGTTGTCTTCGCGCGATGGAAATGGTGGCCGCGTGCGGAAAACAGGAATCATCTTAGAAAATGGCCCCACATACAGAGAGCGGAGATATGTAACTAATTGATTATGTGGCGATTGCAAGAGGCGGATTCGCCAGGACGAGGGATTGAGATGTCGTATTTAATTGGCAATCAATGAGTTATGCAGCCCAAGGGGACAATATAACATTTTTGTTAACAGTGAAAACAATAATGTTTCGCGGGCTGATTGGTAATTACTTAAGCATATTTCATCAGGCAGTGACTATAGAGGTCCAAAAGAATAGCAGGGTATCGTCAAAAACGGCTTGTTTTGATGATACCCTGCTAGATTTCTGTACCCCTATGAGCACTGTGCCGGGCTCGCACGGAGTGACCGCCGGGGACTGGAGCCCCGGGACCACCCACAGTGCCCCGCAGGGCCAGGGCGCGTCGCGGCCAATGCAGGCCACGCGCTGCCACCTGCCCCGGGACCGCCCGCGGCGCCCGCGCACTACTACCTGCGGCGGGTGGGCCAGGGGCGCTACTACCTGCGGCGGCGGGGCCGGGAGCTGCGCTTGCGGGAGAAGAAGCGGCGGTAGACCACCACGGCGGCGAGGGCGGCGAGGAAGACGGCGATGACGACGACCGTCATCGCGTTGGCGCTCTCGCCTTTCACGCGGGACCACATCTCGACGAGCTGGGGGGTGCGGTCGCCCCAGTCGTGCTCCTGGGTGCTGCGCTCGATGTCGGCGCGGTCGGGATAGAGCACGGGGTTGACGCACACGGAGTCGGCTTCGGCACCGAAGAAGTAGCTGAGGTCGATGGGATCGTATTCCTCATCGGTGAAGGCCTCGAGCACCTCGGGGGCGCCGCTCACGGACACGTAGCCCGTCACGTCCACGTTGCGGATCACGATATCGGGCCTGCTCATGAAATTGATCCAGTATTTCGCGGCCTTGACGTTGCGGGCGTACTTCGGTATCACCCAGCCGTCAAACCACACCGTGAAGCCTTCTTTCGGGCACACATAGCGAAGGTCAACGCCCATCTCGGCGGCTTCCTCGATGGCCCACACGCCGTCGCCGCTCCAGTTGAGGCTGATCCAGCCGCGCTCCTGGGTCATCTGGTCCTTGCCGAAATCGGCTTCCCAGCCGGCCACGAGCTCCTTCACCTGCTTCATATAGGCCTCTACGGCAGCGAGGGCCTCGTCGGAAGAATCGTGCATCAGTTCATCCAGGGTCACCTTGCCAGCCGCCAGGTCGTCCCGGCGCAGGTAGATGATGATCTGGGAGAACACGTCGCGCGCGGAATCCTTGATGAAGATCTTGTCCGCAAACTTGGGGTTGCGCAGCACGTCCCAGGTGGAGGCCTCCTCGTCGGTCACGTATTTGGCGTTGTAGAGTATGCCGGTGGTGCCCCACATGTAGCCCACTGAATAGTCGTTGGCATTCTTGCCGCAACCTTCCATCTTGTCGAAGCAGCTGCGGATGTAGGGAGCGAGGTTGGAGTCGATGTAGTTGGGAGTATTCCCGAAATCGCGGTCTATGGGCAGAAGGAGATCTTCGCGGAGCATGCGCTCGATGATGTAGTCGGAAGGGCACACCACGTCGTAGTCTTCCTTTCCCTTCTCGATCTTGGAAAGCATGGTCTCGTTGACGTCGAAGGTCTGGTAGATGACCTTCACGCTCTCCCCCGTCTGCTCCTCGTACCACTGCTCGAATTCAGGAATCACGGACTCGTCGATGTAGTCGGACCAGTTGTAGACTTTGAGGATCTGGTCCCTGTCCCCGCCGCAGGCGCACACGAGGGCCGCCGCAGCCAGAATGGTGAATAATCTCTTCATTAAACTATTGCTTTTTTGCGGGCTTTCTCCTGACGGATATTGATGATAATCAGGAGGATAAGCACTATGAGGAAAATCAGTGTCATAAGCGGGCGCAGCTCGGGGGTCAGGCCTCCCTTGCGGGCGTCCGTGTAGATATAGGTGGACAGGGTGTCAAGCCCTATGGTGCCACGGGTGAAGAAGGTCACGGCAAAGTCGTCCAGCGACATGGTGAAAGCCAGGATGAAGCCGGAAATCATGCCGGGGCGCAGCTCCGGAATCAGGACCTTGCGCAGGGCCTGGGCGGGAGTGGCGCCCAGATCCAGGGCCGCCTCGTAGATGTTGGGGTTCATCTGCGAAAGCTTGGGCAGCACGCTCAGCACAACGTAGGGGGTACAGAACGTGATATGCGCCAGCACCACGGTCACGTAGCCCTGCGAGAAATGCAGGAACACGAAGAGCAGGAACAGCGACACACCGGTGATGATGTCCGGATTGATCATCGGGATGTTGTTCAGGAAGGTCATCGCCTGCTTCTTGCGGCCCTTGAGGTTGTGGATGCCGATGGCGGCAACCGTCCCGAGGATCGTGGAGAACAGGGCGGCGATAATGGCGATCAGCAGCGTATTCTCGACGGCGGCCAGCAGGGAACT
>JAEEGJ010016321.1_pt1 | contig 17074 bp, 14 predicted proteins | sample 8958761 | NCBI WGS metagenome assembly JAEEGJ01 (sample SAMN16246546, study PRJNA631951) | gut metagenome | biome: gut microbiome; feature: rumen; material: RS-attached | host: Bos | place: Iran: Karaj | collected 2018-10 | reverse complement strand
TACGCAGCAGTCGCCCACATGGCCGTATGAACCCTCGGTGGTGGCAAGCTGTTGACGGGTCATTTCGTCCAGTCGCTCAACCATCTTGGCGTGGTCGCGGTACTTGGCCCACAGGTAAGCGTCGCCAATGGTCATGCCGCTGAAGGGAAGGATACGGCGGCCACCGTTCTCGTTCATGGGTTCTATCCATTTGTAATCGTTCTTCGTGTCGGGAGCCGTGGCTGTCATCTCACCGATATTGAAAAGCAGACAGCGGTCGCCCACAGTGTAGCCGCTGAGCATCCGCACATGGTGCAGGGCGCAATGGTCACCCACCGTAGCCTCGCTGAGCATGGAGTTGTAAATGCCTTCAGGCAGCTTGAGGTCGCCGTCAGCTATGCAGCCAGGCTCCATACAGCCTATGTTGACATGGCCCATAAAGGTGTTGTTACGGAGGAGGGTGGCATCAAAAGGGTCGCATACGCGGACAAGTGTCCAGTCTTCAGCGACGTTACCCTGCTGCTTCAGCAACTCAATCTCGTTGCCGGTCAGCGTGCGGAATGTGTTTGTATTCATGATGATAAGATATATATAATTGATATGAATGAAAGTACAAAGTACGGAAAAAAAAACGACATAGCAGGAAAAAATGTTAAACGATACTAAAAAAACGCAACAAAATCGCACTTTGTGTGTCATATTAGTGGAAGGTCTCTTTATGTCGAACAAATCAGAACAGAGAAATGAAGAAACTATTTTACGCCGCAGTTATTCTGCTTTTATCACACACGGTTGCCGCGCAATCGTTCAGCGGCCAATACGACTGGGTCAAATTCTTCGCCGGATATGAGCGCGACTACTATCCGTCGCAGGGAATCTATTGCACCGAGGTGGACGACTCGGGGTATGTGTATTACTACGGCAGCTTTGGCGACGTGTGTACGCAGGGGCTCTACGGCTTGGAGGGGCGGTTTGACACCACCCTCACAGAAGAGATGTACCGGCAAGGTAAGTATAATGTGTTTATTGCCAAGTACGACACGCTGGGCAACCGCCTCTGGATGCGCGAGGTTAGCTCCGACTATCAGGCGCGCCCGGGGTGGATGGAGTTGCACGGCGACACCCTCTATCTGCTGGGTACATGTGGAATGCATGGTAACGACAGTTGGCTGTGGCTCTTCGACACGATGATACGCGCAAGGGATTTCCTCAGCACCCCTGCCGCCAATTGGCGGCCTCCATATACAAGTAGTTTCAACTTCTTCACCAAAATGGACTTGAACGGCAACGTGCTGAACACAATCTATATGCAGTGTCAAGACCGTGCCGGCTACCACCACAACACCTATTACGACACATGGTACTACAGCCGCCAGCACCCCACCACCCTGTTCGGCAAAGGCCCCGTGGCGATGCATGTCGATAAGACGGGTTGCCTTTACTTGGTGCTCAACTGCGGTTGGACGGGCGTGGAGGACAGCGTCTATTCCATCATCACCTACAATGGCGACAGCACCTATCGCAGCGACTTCTTGCTACCGTACAACTTTATCCTAGGCGACTCGGGCGGGGTAGGCGGCTGTTCACGGCCCATGATGTACAAGTTCGATGCCCAGGGGCGGCTGCTGTGGCATAAATTCGTTGCCTTCGAGTCGGAAGGCATTCCAGCCATTAACCTCCGCTTTCTATCTCAATTCGGCATCTGGGACACTTGCGCCGTGCAGGCGGAGTGGTATATGAACTTTAACGGATTTGATGCCGACGAGGATGATAACATGTATCTTTCGGGCAACTTCGACGGACTGAATCCGCCAACCCCATGGTGGAGTTACGAGGGCATAGAGTATGAATACCCCTGCCGCATATATTTCGACAGCACACACTATGTGCAGATGAACCACTTTGCGGAGGCAGAGAAGCTTAATCATCCATTTGTTGTCAAGTTCGACACCTCGGGCACGGTGCAGTGGGTACATGAGCCACACTTTATCTACAACGACCGGCACAATTATCAGACATACAACAGTATTGGATATGCTAGTGTGACCGTGAGCGACAGCTCGGTGTATGTGCTGGGCGGCATCAGCACCCTCTTTGACGAGGACACCATCTTCTTCGGCAACGGGCAGTGGTTTGAGCGCGGCGGCGACAGCGAGCGGCATCATCGCTATCCTCTTTTCTTGCGACTGGACAAGGCGACAGGCCAGTGTGTCAACTATGGCACTCATTACTGTCCGGGCTGGTGGGATGACGACGGCGTGTCGCCTGCGGCCGGCATGTCTTGCGGCGGATCATTCCAGCGTCATTTTGTGCATGACAACCGCCTTTATGCCAGCATCGCCTATCAGATAAACCCATCGGAGGATGTCCCCTTTATGGCCGTTTGGCAGACCGACCAGCGTGTGGCAGACACCATGCGCATACACTGCTTGGGCTTGTGGGACTATCATTTCTACCCACGCGAAGGTGGCAGTGTGCTGTTCGACTACACCTTGCGCTACAAGGACATCACCCTCGATACGTTCTACTTCACCAATGCCCGCTCCAGTGGCAGCGCGGGAGCCTTCGGCATGTTCCGCGAGGATAGACCGCACACAATGCTGGAACAGTTCATCGACTGGGAGCAGGACTTGCGTTTTACCCTTGCCGACAGCCCCGTTGCACTCACTGCCACCGCCACCAGCGGGCTGCCCGTCAGCTATACGAGCGGCGATAGCACGGTGGCCACTGTCGATGGCAGTACCCTTTGCTTGCATCGGGTGGGCGAGGTGCAAATCACTGCCACACAAGAGGGCGATGCCGACTATCTGCCTGCCCCACCAATCACACGTACAGTAATAGTCCGTCAAGACACTGAGGGTATCCTTTCGGCAGATGAAGACGGAGGAATCCGCGCATATCCTAATCCCTTTACTGACCATGTAGAGGTGTATTGTGGCTCGAACAAGATTGTTTCCGCCTACCTCACCGACATGCAAGGCCGCCGCGAAGAGGTACGCCTCACCGCTACGGGTAACGGGCAGTATACGCTCGATTTGACCTCCCGCCCCCAAGCCACCTACCTCCTCACCGTCACCATAGCCGACGGCAAGACCCACACCCTCCGCCTGCTGAAACAGAGCGATATCTTCAGCCGATAATGGAAGAATATTTTGCCATGTGAAATAATTGTCGTATCTTTGCGAAAAATTTCGTTGCGAAGATTTTCGCAATCATAAAAGACTAATTATATGAATCCTTTTAAGTTTGGAACGATTGTAGAAGGAGATTTCTTCACCGACAGGGTGGAGGAAACAGCAGTGCTGCTCCAAAAGTTGGACAGCGAGAACCATATTGTGCTCATCAGTCCGCGCCGTTTTGGGAAGAGCAGCCTGGTGCAGAAAGTGCTCTCACAAGTGGACAGGCCTCAAATAAGGATTGACCTGCAATATGTGATGAGTGTGGACGACCTCGCCGCGCAGTTGCTGAAAGCCATCTTCAAGATATACCCTATGGAGAAGGTGCGCCACGCGATGACGCATTTCCGCATAGCTCCGACCCTCTCGATGAATGCCGTGACAGGGGCTATGGAGGTGAGCTTCCAGCCTACGGCCAACGCAAGTGTGCTGTTGGAGGATGCTATGGCTGTGCTGGAGAAGGTGACCACGGCGGAGAACCGTTTCATCGTGGTGCTTGACGAATTCCAAGAGGTGGTGAAGATACAAAAAGGGTTGGACCGACAGCTCCGCTCCTTGATGCAGCGTCAGCATAATCTGAACTACATCCTGCTAGGCAGCCAGGAGTCGATGATGGAGGCCATCTTTGAGAAAAAGACCTCGTCGTTCTACCATTTCGGACAGATGATTCGCATGGGCAAGATACCCTACGACGATTTCCACAAATATATAACCGACAGGATTGATGCCGAAGGTGTTGCAGACGAGATTCTGCAGTTCACGGCATGCCATCCCTACTACACGCAGCAGTTGGCATCGCAGGTGTGGGAGATGACGCGCTGGAAAGACACTCGCGACGATATTGTGGAGAAGGCCGTAGTGGCATTGGTGGAGATGCACGACCTGGACTATGAACGGCTGTGGCAAAACATGAACCGCACCGACCGTTACACCTTGAAGCTGCTGGCACTCTCGCAGATGCCCATGCAGAACCGCAGTCAGGCCCCCAGCACGTCTTATAGCTCCCTTTTGCGACTGATGAAGGCGGGCTATGTGGTTCGTGTGCCGCAATACGAGATAGAAGACCCCTTCTTCCGCCGATGGATATTGAAGAATGTGCAGTAGCAGTCTCCCTCTTCGACCCTTCTTCGATCCCTCGGCGGTGACGGCTCAAAATAATGAGAAATACAAAAGAGAAACATACCGATAAACAAAACCCCATATCACCATGAAAAAAGTATTATTCTTAGCTGTTTCAATTTTCACTTTTCACCTTTCAATTTCCAATTTCCCTATGAAAAAATACATCCTCCTCTCAATCCACCTCGCCGCCTCCCTCCTCGCCTTCTCCCAACACTTCGAGTGGGTGAAAACCTACACGGGAGCGGAGGTTACCTCCGGAGTGACAACAAACAAAATCCTTTTGACTGGCTAATCAGCTCAACCACATCTTAAAGAAAGTCAATATTCACACCCTCCGCCAGATGAAACAATCCGACACCTTCTGCCAGTAAAATCAATAATTTTATGTAAATTTGCAGCACAAAAGCAGACACTTCATCTGAACACATGAAACTGAGTAACACACTGATAGCCTTGGCTGCTCTAACTTTGGCAGCCTGCCGGATGCCCGACAACAGCGACAAACAGATATTCCGCTACAACGAGTCGGCGGGCATTACCACCCTCGACCCAGCCTATGCCAAAGACCAAACCCTCATCTGGGGCTGCACACAGCTGTATAACGGCCTTGTGCGCCTCGACGAACAGCTACAGCCACAACCTTGTATCGCCCACAGCTGGACCATCAGCCCCGACGGCAAAACCTACACCTTCGCCCTGCGGCGCGATGTTTTGTTTCACAAAAACCCGCTGTTCAACACACACGACTCCACCCGTACGGTCACTGCTGCCGACTTCCTCTACAGCTTCAACCGCATATTCAGTCCCACATCCGACTCGCCTGGCCGCTGGATATTCAGTGATGTAGACCGTTTCGAAGCCCCCAATGACACCACATTTGTCATCCACCTCACCCAACCTTTCAGTCCTTTTCTCAGCCTGTTGGGGATGGTATATTGTAGCGTGGTGCCACACGAAGTGGTGGAGCATTACGGCCCCGACTTCCGCCAACATCCCTGCGGCACTGGGCCATTCTACCTCCAGTTGTGGAAAGAGAATGTCAAACTCGTCATGCGGCGCAACCCCCATTACTTCGAGTGCGACAGCGCAGGGCGCCGCCTCCCCTACCTCGACGCCGTAGCCGTTACATTCATTGTGGACAAACAGACCTCATTCTTGGAGTTTGTCAAAGGCAACCTCGACTTCATGAACTCGCTTGACGCCGCCTACAAGGACGAGCTGCTGACCCGCACAGGCCAACTGAAAGCCAAATATGCCGACCGTATCGACATGGTCAGCACCCCATTCCTCAACACCGAATACCTCGGCTTCCGCATTGAGGGAGCCACCCCTCCCCTCAACGACCGCCGCATACGCCAAGCCATCAACTACGGCTTCGACCGCGAGAAGATGATGCGCTACCTGCGCAACGGCATCGGTGCTCCCGGCTGCGGGGGCATGGTGCCGCAAGGGCTGCCAGGATTCGACACCATTGCCGACTATGGCTATACCTACAACCCTGTAAAAGCCGCCCAACTGCTGGCCGAAGCGGGACACCCACACGGCAAAGGGCTGCCCACCATCACCCTTTCCACCACCTCCAACTACCTCGATCTCTGCAAATACATACAGCAGCAACTGGGGTTGCTGGGGTTAGACATCAAAGTCGACGTCAATCCCCCAGCCTCTCTGCGCGAGCAGGTGGCGCAGGGCAAATGTGCCTGGTTCCGGAAAAGCTGGATCGCCGACTATCCCGACGCCGAGAACTACTTGTCACTCTTCTACAGTCCCAACCGCTGTCCTGCGGGGTCTAACTACACACGCTACAACAACCCCAAGTACGACAGGCTCTACCGCCGTGCCAAGCAAACCTCCGACGAGCAGGAACGCATCGCCCTGTACCGCGAAATGGACCGCATGTTGATGCAGGATGCGCCAGTGGTGGTGCTCTACTACGACCAAGTGCTGCACTTCACCCACAAATACGTTCACGGCCTGCGCAGCAACGCCATGAATGCCCTCGACCTTCGCTATGTGACCATCGACAAATAACTGCCGGCCTAGCCGCCAGACAATAATTGAAACCTCTTCCCGTTATTATGTAATCGTTTAATTTTAAAATACCCACTTATGAAGAAAACCTTATTCACATTGGCCGCAGCAGCAATGATATTTGCCTCCTGCAGCACCAAACAAGAGACCGCACCCGAAGAACAAGCCACTGTACAAGTGCCTACCGAAATCAAGGATGTAGAAGGCCGCACCAATATGGGCGCCAAAATGTACGTCACCCCTCAGCCGGCGCTGATGATTGCCACCTACGACGAGAACAAAGTGCCCGACGTGATGATGGCCGCTTGGGGCGGACAGTACGACGGCAACCAGGTGTGCTTCCAGCTGTCGAAACACAAAACCACCGACAACCTCCGCCTCACCAAGGCCTTCACCCTCAGTTTCGCCGATGCCCGCACAGTGGCTCAGAGCGACTACTTCGGTATCGTCAGCGGCAACGATGTGGAGAACAAAGTGACCAAAGCCGGCTTTACATGGAAGGACAGCCCCAACGTCAACGCCCCCATCATCAACGAGTATCCCGTCACCATGGAATGCGTAGTGGTGGACATGCAGGAGCGTGAGGACGGCGGCGCTTTCGTCGTTGGCCAAATCGTCAACGCCTCAGCCGATTCGACTGTTGTCACCAACGGCAAAATCGACATCAAGAAACTCAACCCCTTAGTGTGGGACGGCTCAAGCTTCAACTACTACACCATCGGCGACAGCGTAGGCAGAGCCTGGAACAGCGGCATGGCGCTGAAATAGTCAACCCATCTCAAAAGTAACGTCAAATCGGGGCATTCCTTACTGCAAGGGATGCCCTTTTTCAATCAGATACTAATGGGCACGGTAAAGCTGCAAAAGGTGGAGCTTCGACCACTTGGTCAACTTGATGCCAGAATCGGTGCAGGTAGCGTCGTAGTTCATCACACGTCCGGCAAGTGCTGCATTGACAAAGGCGCAGAAGCCATCGATAGTTTGTGGCAACGCAGCGGCAATCTCGTGTCCATGATCTTCGTAACGGAGAATCCAATGGCTATAGTCGTTCCTCTTGAAAACACGTGCCACCCGGTTGGCGCCAAACAGGGCTTTGCCCAGCGACCCACGGAACGAGTTGTAGTTGACAATGCGGTCCGCCGTACCATGGAAGAAGCAGGTGGGAGCCGGAGGAACAGCATACTTGAGCTGACAGGCCGAGCAATAGAGCCCACCGGCATAGGGGACCACAGCGGCAGGTCTGAAACCTGCAGGCAAGGCTGCGGCCGGGGGAAGGGAGTTGCAGCGGCAATAGTCGGTTTGGAGCACTGTGATAGCCCCTGCACTGCTGCCCGACAGAATGATGCGTGACGTGTCGATACCCAGCTCATCAGCATGGTTGCAGAGCCATGCAATGGCCTCGGAACAGTCCTCGACAGCATAACTGATAGCTGTGTCGAAGAGTGTGTGCATCTTGAGCAGGGGCACCTTTTTGGCATGTTTCAGGTAAAGCCTGTAGTCGATGGCTACGACGATAAATCCACGGTCGGCAAGCGATGTGCAGCAGTTGACCATGTGCTCATTGTTGCGGGCGCCGGAGATGAAACCACCGCCGAAAACATAAAGCACGCAGGCATGGTCGGCCCGGGGATTGGCAGGATGGTAAACGTCCAGTTTCAACTCCGTGGTGTCGCGCTGACAGAATGTGAAAGTCTGCTGGGCATGCAGGCATACCGAGAGCAGAAGCGTAACAGACAATAGTAGACTCTTTTTCATAAATGGTGTATTATATGTTAGAAAATGCAAAAATACGTTTTTTTTTTGTATCTTTGCAAATTCAATTATCAATCAATTCGAAAGATTATGAGACTGAAAACTATTCTGTTTGTCCTCGTTGCCTGTATGGTCATGGAGGGTTGCGAGAAGGTGGATACAGATATATTTCGCCGTCCCTTCATCGTCGAGGGCGATTTTGACCCGGTATGGGGTATACCTGCCGCCAAGTGGACCGTTACAACGAGTGAAATACTTGGGGTGATAGACTCAATGGCGCATTTCGATCTGTATACCAACGATGATGGTATCATTTCACTTCGATATGCCAAAACCGTCCACACGGTATTTGACTATTCGATTGTCACAGATGACGACAGCAAAAACGGTAGAAAAGGCGAGCAAGACTCTGTGCGTGAATCTCAAATCATCACCGGGATGCTGAAGTTTGATTTCTTCAGCGACATGCGCGACTGGGACGATGACGACTTCAAACTGAGCGGCCTATATACCACAGTGAAGGGCTTTGTAAAAGGGTATTACAAAGACACAGTAACGTTGTATAACCATGGTCTGAAGGTGTATTTCGACTCGATGTTCATTTCTGTTGGCTGCAAAGACGGTTCCGAAATGGTCATCCCACTGACGGAGAGGCCTTTTGAGGTAGACGAACACGAGCTAGCTGCTGGCGACACGCTCTACATTATGGACAACTACGACATTACTTACATAATGCCTCACAAACCTGAATATGCAAGCTATTCAATCCGAATGACGACGGTAATGCCTTCGGACAACTGGGACTCGACATACATGCACTTGCTGCTGCATGAGATAGGCTTGGACAGTATCACCCTGTCTACCAACTGCAATCTTGATGTTCCAATGCAGTTGTGGTCTGAGAATAGGATTTATGAGGACACCATCGAGTGGACTTTGCCTGCTTCTATTGCCGACTCGGTGCTCGATGAGGTAGAACGTTTTCTCAACCTCGACTCGACAAGTTATATAGTGATTGAAGCCAATAACTCACTTCCGGCCTCGCTAAAATTGAATCTTGCCCTGCTGGGTCATGACACTTACCGCTTGTCGGACAACATCCTGCCCGAGAGCGCTGAGATAAAGGAGGCACCAGTACGCTATCTGCCTGCCACCGACACTTATGCCTCTTCGGGATTCGCTCACAGCTCGTTCGTCATACCCATCGACAACCGGTTGCTGAAGATGCTGCGTGAGACCTACTACCTGCATTATCGCGTGGCATTCAACACCTCTAAAATTGGTACTACCGGGGAGTTTCCACACGTGACAGTATTTGACACCAACCGCATCGACTTAGAAGCCAAAGTGGTGCTGGCACCCCATATTCACTTTAGTTCTGACTCCATTAAAATCGACCGTGAGCCATGAGGAAAGTTAATACAATCGTAGCTGTGGCTGCCCTAATGGCTTTCGCCGCAATGGGCGGAAAGGTAAAAGCCCAATCGTTGAGCGACAACGGTATTTTCTATCACGCATTCTCTTCCCCGTGGAGCAGCAGTCTCAACCCTGCCATGTTCCCCGAAACGGCCAAATGGTATGTTTCGGTGGCCAGAACCAATGCCGACATCTCTCTTCCATTCTCATACAATGACTTGAACCTGAAGTATGACCCCGTCCGCAATGCGACGGTATTCAATGTCACCGATTTCCTGCAGACCATGGCCGACCGGCAATGCCGCTTCAGTACAAACGCTGACATGAACCTGCTGGGCGTAGGATTCTCGATAGGGTCACATCTGCATCTCATGCTAGACGCAGGGATAAGGTCCAACAGTACCGTCACACTGCCTTTGGAACTGACCAGAATTGTGACCGAAGGCAATCTGAGCCAAAACCGCCATCTCGACCTCGGCACCACCATGTTGGCGCATTATATGGCCTATGGCCACGTGTCGGCTGGCGTTGCCTACGAGTTCACCGGGCTGCCCCTGACCCTCGGAGCCCGCGTCAATCTGCTCGACGGCCTTGCTATGGCTTCGGTGGACAAACTGGCAGTGGATATCTCTACCGCCTCCGACACCTCGAGCCTTAATCTCTCACTCGACTACCTGGTTCACTCTGCCGGATTGGCCTTCCTCACCATCAACGAGAACAACAAGCTTGCTTTTAAGCATAAACTAGCTTTTCCGAACAACTTTGGCGTCACCTTCGACCTTGGTATGAAGTTCAAACTGGAGAATTTCGAAATCAGTGCAAGCCTTATCGACTGGGGCCCCGGCATCACCTGGAACGACAGTTGCATTACGCTCAAACCCAAGTCGAGCGACAACACCATCCACTTCGAAGGAATTGAAATCGGCCGCCTGTCCGACTCAACCTATTTCAGACAATGGGCAGATTCGCTGATAAATATGATTGACTACAAAGCTGAGAGAAGACCTTTCAGCTACACCCCGCCTACACGTATGTTCGTCGGTTTATCCTACTCACTCTTCAACATGCTGAAGGTGGGCTACCTCTTCCACGGCGAGTGGGAGAGCGGCTGGTTCAACCACTTTGGCGAAGGCAACTTCCGTTGCAACAACTCCCTGTCGCTTAACTTCAATCTGTTCAACTGGCTCGAGCTCACCGCTGCCAACTCGCTCTCATACGACGGCAAGACGTGGAGTTTCTTCAATCCCGGCATGTCCATCAGTGTCAATCCCGGTGCACGGACCCAATTATACGTTGCCGTCGACTATGTCTCAAGCCTCATGCTCTCGGAGATGAGGTCGGCACACATCTATTTCGGAATCAATGTTTACGGACTAAGATAACGCACAACAACAACACATAATGAGCAATATAGTAGCTATAGTGGGGCGCCCCAATGTCGGTAAATCCACCCTCTTCAACCGTCTGACCGAAAGCCGTCAGGCCATTGTGGATCAAACCTCTGGTGTTACCCGCGACCGCCAATACGGCAAATCCGACTGGAATGGAAAGCACTTCTCCATCATCGACACCGGCGGATACGTGATGGGCGGCGACGATGAATTTGAGACAGAGATACGCAAACAGGTACAACTGGCTGTCGACGAGGCAGACATCATCCTTTTCCTTGTCGATGCCCGCGAAGGCCTGACCCCAATGGACGAGGACGTGGCCTCCATGCTCCGCAAATGCACCAAGAAGGTGCTCCTCGTGGCCAACAAAGTCGACAATGCCAAAGAGATGGACAACCTGGCCGAGTTCTACGCCCTCGGTCTTGGCGACCCCTACCCCATTGCCGGCATTAGCGGAAGCGGTACCGGCGACCTGCTCGACGCTGTTGTCGAGGACTTCAGCGAAGGCGAGCCCGACCAAGCCGACACCCTGCCACGTATCGCCGTGGTCGGCCGTCCCAATGTAGGCAAGAGTTCGTTCATCAACTTCATCACCGGACAGGAACGCAACATCGTAACCCCTATCGCCGGCACCACACGCGACAGCATCTATACCCGCTACAACATGTTCGGATTCGATTTTAACTTTGTCGACACCGCCGGCCTTCGCAAGAAGTCGAAAGTGAGTGAAGACCTGGAGTTCTATTCCGTCATGCGCAGCGTCCGCGCCATCGAGAACAGCGATGTCTGTATCCTGATGCTCGATGCCAGCCAAGGGCTGGAGGTGCAGGATCTGAACATTTTCTCCCTCATCCAGCGCAACAACAAAGGCGTGGTGATTGTGGTCAACAAATGGGACCTCATCGAGAAAGACAACAAGACCCACAAACAGTTCGAAGACCTTATCCGCAGCCGCATCTCCCCCTTCGAGGATGTCCCCATCGTCTTCACCAGCGTGCTGAACAAGCAGCGCATATTCAAAGTGTTGGAGACCGCCAAGCAAGTGTATGAATCGCGCTCGCGCCGCATCTCCACCAGCGAGTTGAACGACAAACTGCTCCCCATTGTCAAAGAGCAGAATCCCCCTCCCGCTGTCAAGGGCAAATGGATAAAGATAAAATATGTCACCCAGTTGCCGACACCCTATCCCCAGTTTGTCTTCTTCTGCAACCTGCCTCAGTACATCCGCGACCCCTACAAACGCTTTGTCGAGAACAGGCTCCGCGAGATGTGGGATTTCCACGGTGTGCCCATCAGCATCTACTTCCGCGAAAAATAAATACAACTTCAAACATCCAAATCCGATGAAATCAATATCCATCCCTGCAACACTCGTCTTCGTCGCAGCACTGGCCCTGGTCACCTCGTGCCACCACGTCCGCGAAGAGGTGATACAAAGCTATCCCAATGGCAAACCCATGCTCGTCTTTCTGGTAAAGGGCGACAAGAAGTCTCCCACCCGCGTGGGCGAGCGCATGTATTACGAAAGTGGCCAGCTCCAATTCGAGAAGAAATTCAGCGGCAAGCCCGAAGTACCCGATGGCATCTGGCAATACTTCTTCGACAACGGCCAGCTCTTTGCCAGCGGCGACTTCAGCAGCCGACACGATTTCGGCTCCAACTGGTCGTTCTACAACCGCAACGGTGGTTCCTACTACGACGGCAAACTCGACTCGGTATATGTCACCGACCTCGGCACCTTCGGCACTCCCAGCACTGTGGTTTTCTGTTCCGGCCAGCACCAGGACGTCATCCAGTTCTACAGCAACTACACCGTCCGCAGCACCGAGCGCCTCACCAACGGCATGCGCAGCGGCCGCGTCATCTTCTATTTCCCCAACGGCAATCCACAGGTGGAAGCCAACTTCGCCGACGGCCTTGAAGATGGACCTTACACCGTCTACCGCGAAAACGGCGTGCCCTACTATCAAGGCACTTACAGCAAAGGTCAGCGTGTAGGCATCTGGGAATTCTACGACGAAGAAGGAAACCTCGACAACACCGTCGACTACTCCGCCAAAAGCTCCAACAGCAAATAATACCCTGCCGCCGCCACAACTCAGCTTAGCCACAACCCAACGCCACCCCCTGCGACTACCATGAACCTCATCCTCGACAACCCCATCTACCGCATTGTAGGCACCACTGCCGACGCCCTCGGTGTGCAAGCCTATGCCGTGGGCGGCGTGGTACGCGATCACTTCCTCCACCGTCCCTGCACCGACATCGACATCGTCTGCCTCGGCAACGGCATCGAACTTGCCCAAGCCACTGCCCGTTCCATCAATCCCGACATCCACGTCTCGGTATTCAAAAACTTCGGCACCGCATCCTTCATTTATCGCCAAGGCGACACCCTGTGGCAGATAGAATTTGTCGGCGCCCGCCGCGAGAGCTACCGCCGCGACAGCCGCAAGCCCATCGTGGAAGACGGCTCCCTGCAGGACGACCAGAACCGCCGCGACTTCACCATCAACGCAATGGCCGTATCCCTCAACAGCGACACTTTCGGCCAGCTGCTCGACCCCTTCGGCGGCATCAACGACCTCGACCAAGGTCTCATCCGCACACCCCTCGACCCCGACATCACTTTCAGCGACGACCCCCTCCGCATGATGCGCGCCATCCGATTCGCCACTCAGCTGCAGTTCCGTATCCTCCCCGAAACCCTCGACGCCATCACCCGCAACGCCGAACGCATCCATATCGTCTCCGCCGAGCGCATCACCACCGAACTCAACAAAATCATCCTCTCCCCTGCCCCCTCCCTCGGTTTCAAACTGCTGCAGAAAACCGGCCTCATGGCCATCATCTTCCCCGAATTCAGTAACCTCAAGGGGGTCGACACTGTAGGCTCCCATGGCCACAAAGACAACTTCTACCACACCCTTCAGGTTCTCGACCACGTGGCCGCCCACAGCAACAACCTCTGGCTGCGCTGGGCCGCCATACTCCACGACATCGGCAAACCCGCCACCAAACGCTACGATGCCAAATTAGGATGGACCTTCCACGGCCACGAAGTGAAGGGCAGCCACATGGTGAAGAAAATCTTCACCCGCCTGCGTCTCCCCCTCGGACCTGAGATGAAATACGTCGAGAAGCTCGTCATGCTCCACCTGCGGCCTATCATCCTGGCCGAAGACCAAGTCACCGACTCCGCCGTCCGCCGCCTCCTCTTCGACGCTGGCGACGACGTCGACGACCTCATGACCCTTTGCCAAGCCGACATCACCAGCAAGAACGAGGAGAAAGTGCGCCGCTACATGAAGAACTTCCAGCTTGTACGGCAGAAGCTCGTCGAACTTGAAGAGCGCGACCGCATCCGCAACTTCCAACCCCCGGTCAGCGGCATCGACATCATGCAGACTTTCAACCTCACCCCCTGCCACGAGATTGGAATAATCAAGGACGCCATCAAGGACGCCATCCTCGACGGCATCATCCCCAACAACCGCACCGCCGCATGGCAGATGATGCTCGACAAAGCCGCCGAACTCGGTCTCCATCCCGTCGATGGACACTCCACACCCACACCCGTCACCCCTACCGCCGACAGCTCAAATACCGACAACCATCAAAACCCTTAAACTCATACTCGGCCCCACTGCAGCCGGCAAAACCGCCCTCGCCATCCGGCTTGCCCGCGAGCTGAACACCGAAATCATCTCGTGCGACTCGCGCCAGTTCTACACCGAACTCGACATCGGCGTCGCCCGTCCCTCACCCGAAGAACTTGCCGCCGCGCCCCACCACTTCATCGCCTGCCGCGCAGTCACCGACCCTTTCAACGTCTTCACCTATCAGGAGGAAGCCATCGCCCTCATCACCCGCCTCTTCCAAACCCACGACACCCTCATAGCCGTAGGTGGCAGCGGCCTCTACATCCAAGCCCTCTGCCACGGAATTGCCGTACTGCCCGACCCCGATCCTGCATTGCGGCTCAAACTGCAACAGCAGCTCCAAACCGAAGGGGTCGAAAGCCTCCGCGCCATGCTCCGCAACCTCGACCCCGACTACTACCACACCGTCGACCCCGCCAATGGTGTCCGCATACAGCGCGCACTCGAAGTCACCCTCACCTCCGGCATACCCTACAGCCGCCTCGTCAACCAGCCGCCAGCCCGTCGCCCCTTCAATATCGAGCAGATCGTCGTCACGCACCCCCGCGAGCTGCTACGCCAGCGTATCGACCGGCGTGTCGACCAGATGATGCTCCTCGGACTCGAAGAAGAGGCTCGCCGCCTCTACCCACTCCGCCATCTCACCCCCCTCAACACCGTGGGCTACAAGGAGTTTTTCACCCTTTGGCAGGCTTGTGGCGACACCCCCTTTGCCCTCTCCCAAAGCCAGCGCACCGTAGTGGCCGACACCATCCGCCTCAACACCTGGCACTATGCCAAGAAACAACTCACCTGGCTCAAAAAATTCACCAGCCAGCCGCAGCCGAACCTCGTTTAACATTAGGGTGCCAATACCTCCAAACGCAAAAAAAGAGACCGCCGAAGCGGTCTCGCACATTGATTCTGGGTTTCAAACTACTCAAAACGATGGAGGTAGTCATTCAGCACACCCTCCAACTGTTGTTTGTCCTTAAAATAGTTATAGGTGCTGATTTTCAGCTCCTCGCAAGCCTCTTCGTCACACACCACAATGCCGTGGCGGTGCATCTGCAGCATGCTGGCTGTCCACATGTGGCTGACACCCTCCTCAATCATGTGCCGCAAAGCGCGTGACTTGGCCGGGCCGTTACACATAATCATCACCTCCTGGGCGTCCATCACCGTTCCCACGCCAACCGTAAGAGCCTGTTTGGGCACCTTGGTCACATCGCCATCAAAGAAACGGCAGTTGGCCTGGATGGTGTTGGTGGTGAGCGTCTTAATGCGTGTACGTGAGGAAAGACTGCTGCCCGGTTCGTTGAAAGCGATATGGCCGTCGGGACCAATGCCGCCCATAAACAGGTCGATGCCGCCCGCCTGGGCAATCATCTCCTCATAATGGGCACACTCTGCAAGCAGGTCGGGAGCGTTGCCGTCGAGGATGTGCACGTTCTCCTTCTTGATGTCGATGTGGTTGAAAAAGTTCGTCCACATAAAGCTGTGGTAACTCTCCGGATGGTTGACATCCAGCCCAACATACTCATCCATGTTGAACGTGACAACATTCTGAAAACTTATTACCCCCTTCTTATTCAATTCAATCAGATGCCGATAGAGACCTTTGGGCGAGCTGCCGGTGGGGCAACCCAATACGAACGGCCTTTCGGGGGTGGGATTGGCATCAATGATTCTTTGGGCCACATAGTTTGCTGCCCATAAAGACATGTCGGTGTAGTCTTTAGTGATAATTACCCTCATAACCTTAAATATTTTGGTATAAAAATAAAATGTTTTTTTACGACGATACACTTGTTACTAACAGATTGCAAAAATAGAAAAAAAAATTGAATTATTGACAACACTTTAATAATTTTTCACAAATTAACGCAGTGGAGGCACTGGCATAGAACAACAAAGATGTGTAATTCATCCTAAAAATGAGCCACTTACACACAATTAATATAAGATGCCATTTTTTCTGTAAAGATGTGTGACAAAAGGTGAGCAATGAACAATAATGTGCCTGCCACCAAGCACTAAGAGGCATTACCCCACTCCAACTTGGGGAATAGGAAACCGAGAACGCTGTAAGAGATACGCAAGTCAGTCGTTGTTCCATCGCAATATATTTTACCTATTACTTACCTAAACAAAAGTGAAAGAAGCGCAGCCAAAGTATATTGAAAAATGAGGTGAAAATCCGTCTTAAACCCAAATGTCCAATTAGTATTAGACACAAACAATTTTCCACCCACCACTATATCTTATTAATTATCAGCACATGATAATTATACCTTTTAGCATAATGCTAAATAGTATAATTAAACCCCAACCGGTCGTTAGGCCGACTTCCATATCCTTTCTCGTTTTTTCAGGTCTGTTTGTCGTTTCCTAATATACTAATCTGCCATAAACCCTAATGACCAATTGGGGATTATTATTCCATCCTATCCCACCCTGAAAAACTAAAAACACGCTTTGCTAACCCTATGTCGCCTAATCATTTACATTCTATGTATTTTCTTTTTACTTTCTATTAATTTTCTACATTATTTCTTAGAGAGAA
>JAEEGJ010016320.1_pt1 | contig 17074 bp, 10 predicted proteins | sample 8958761 | NCBI WGS metagenome assembly JAEEGJ01 (sample SAMN16246546, study PRJNA631951) | gut metagenome | biome: gut microbiome; feature: rumen; material: RS-attached | host: Bos | place: Iran: Karaj | collected 2018-10 | reverse complement strand
CTGTGCCACAGTTATTGCCGAATAGACCCTGACAAAAATTGGCCGTACAGATTCGGATGCCACGGATAGTGTGCCCTTGGCCATCGAAAATGCCACGGAAAGGTCTAGGACCCGTTCCGATGGCGGTAAAGATGTTTTCTTCGCTAGTGGCATTGTTCCAATCGGTGGTGTGGGTATAGGTAATGTCATCGCCCAGCACGAAGTATTCGTCTTCGTAGCTCGTGCCGCTGTTCACGTCGGCATCCAGTTTGTCAAGGTCGTCTGTGGTCTTGATCTTGTAGGGCTTGGCCTCCGTACCTTCATCGCCCGTATAGATGGGGAACTGCACTGTCAGGTCAGCCCACGCCGTCTGGGCGGCCATCGTGAGCAGGACGGTAAACGTAAGGAACCAGCGCCCGCTACAACCGCCAGAAGGGGTAATTCGTGAAATGACTTTCGTTAGTTTCATATGATCGAGGTTTATTGTCGCTTCATTATCGGGTGCAAAATTACGAAGAAATCCTCTAAATCGCGTCGTTCACTCATTAAATAGTGTTAAAGGGCACACCCGCGCGCGAAACCCGGAAATAAAAAGATAATTCAACTTTCGCAAGCTTTGCTTGCTATTTGTAGACAGAAGGAGATAAAAGGAGATAAAAGGATAACATGCGAAAGTTGAATAATTTGTCTAATACGCTGCCAGTTCTGCGTAGAAACGGCTGATTTCCTGCTGTATGCGCTCTAACGGGGCTTCGTAGCGCCCGGCCAGCAGGTGGCCTATGTTCTCCATCACCCGTTCATAGGGCTTCGCTGGTTCAAATATTGTTTTCAATACTGCAAAAGAGCAAATCGGTTAACGCCTAAAGATCAATCACCTGTCCCATTTTGGGGTTTTACACTTACATGCCGCAAAGATAGGGATTATTTCTGAAACTTCCAAATAATTTGCACAAAAAAACGACAAGAAACAACCGATGTCTTGTCTTCTTGTCTCCATAATCACTATTGTTTGTTAATAATTCTGATGTACTGGTCGAGACCGAAGATCGACCCGGCGAGCAGGAACGACTGCGCCACATAGTAGAGCAGTCCAGCCGCCACGTCGTCGATCTCGATCACCTGATACGCCACGAGCGCGATACTGCTCACGATGAGCAGCACCGCACAGGCGTACTGAGAGATTTTGAAACCTCTGTTGTCTTTCATGGTACTTTTTTACATTTTTAAATTCCTACATGATGGTCGCCTCGCCTGCTGCGCCGAGAAGGGCAGCGATGAAGTAACTGAGAAACTGAAGGAACATTCTGACTTTCTTGTTCATAACTTTTGTTGTTTTAAATGGTGAATAATTAGGGTTACTTTTGTGGCCGAAACCACATCTCTATTTGCCTACAAAGTTACAAAAAATTCCCGAAATATGCAAATTTTAACCCAACAAAATATAGTTAAAAATCGAAATTATTTGGCACTTACAAAATTAGTTTGTATCTTTGCAACCAAAATAATCACATAAACCAATCTATGTATGGAGGAAACTAAACAGAAATATGAGAAACCTACGATGAAGGTTTACATGTTGAAGCAACGCCCGCAGTTGCTGGTAGAGAGTCTTGGAAACAAACGGCAGGATTATATTTTGATCAATTTGGACGAAGAAGACTGAACTTGACGACCTAAAATGAAGACATTCATAACAACGAAAATCTGGCAGAAGACGGTACATCTGGTCATGACGCTACTGTTCCTGCTGTTCACCTCGTTCACAGCCTCGGCCACGGATTTCATCACCGACGTGATGCTGATAGGCCATAATGGAGAAAACGACATCAATGCACTAAAGGAAACTTACCGAGCACAGGGCTGGACGGTGTATCCAGTTGACTTAAACGCGAATGCCGGAGGCGACTGGATCTACCTGCTCTACAAGACGAAGAGTAGTCCAAACAATTTCAACGACGGGACCTTCATCACCGACTTCTACATCAAGAGCGGGGCGAATAACGTGACCAGCGAACTACCGTTCAACGGCCTTACCTATCACCTGGTGCCCTACGACGGCTACCAGCATTTTAAGGATCAGCAGGGTGACCTGAACAGCGGGACGGGAGAGAATAGCGCCTCCATCCATCTTTATTATACCAAGGAGTTCTTCTCCGACTTTCACGCCATTACTGGATTCAGCTTCGACAGCGAAAAGAGCGGAGCCTTGGGAGCAAACGGCAATAATACCAATGGCTATGATCTCAATGATGGCTGCAAAAGTTCAGCACATAAGATTTACATGCACATCACCACTGCTACCGCCCCACCCTTCTCCGGAGCGGGCACTGCAAATGACCCTTACCACATCGGCACTACCGCCGATTGGGACAGGTTAGCCGGTTTTGTGAGCAAAGGACAATTTGCCGACAAATGCTATCAACTGACCGAGAATATCACCGCTTCATCCATGGTGGGCACGGCCGAACACCCCTTCTGTGGCACCTTCAACGGCCAGGATAAGACCCTGACTCTCAACATCAGCAGTTCAGAAGCGTATGTAGCGCCCTTCCGATACGTCAATGGGGCCACCATCAAGAATCTCACCGTCAATGGCTCGTGTACGGGTGGCATCCATACCTCCGGCCTGGTGGGCAATTGTGCAGGAACGGTTTCCATCAATCATTGCACGGTCGCAGCTAATGTCACTACCAGTGCCAGTCACGTCGGCGGCTTCGTGGGCCACGGCGGCACCAGCTCGCTCACCATCGCTAGCTGCGTCTTCAGCGGTACCATCAGCGGCTTTACAGGCGCTGCCGGTGGCATCCTCGGGTGGTGCGACGCTATGACGCTCACGATGAACAACTGCCTGTTCAAGGGCTCGTTCTCGCCGGGTACGGGCGGCAAATACCATCCCATCGGCTGCTGTAACCCCGAAAAAACCGTCAACGCCACCTTTACATCCGTCTATTACCTGAACTCCATCACCCCCACGGCCTATTTCTTCGGGGGTGCAGACACACCGGTGAGCAGCACCAATGTCGAGGGTGTCTGGAATGACCCTGTGACGGCAGCCGACGGCATACGATATTATGGGAAGATTAAGAAAAAGACGATTCCCTACGCATACGGGTTTGAAGATGGTAATCCCTTTGCAGATGGCTGGAAACTTGTAAATGGCATATTGAGCACAGAAATCCTCCATGACGCCGACGCTTCATACGAAGGCAATTACTGTTTTAAGTTCTCCAACGACGGTACCACCACCCAATACTTTATTTCCCCCGAGTTGGACTGCAGCACGGCCTTGTCCATGACATTCTACCAATACGGTTTAGGGGCACCCAGATTCAAAGTGGGTTATTGTATGGCTACCAGCCCAGACGACCTTAGTTACTTTAAATGGGGAGATGAAATCACCGGGACGAATGAGTCATGGTTCAGCGTGACAAGAACGCTCCCCAAGGGAACTCGGTTTGTCGCCATTCAAATCCTTCCTGTGGGAGCTGGTAATATCTTGTTTGTGGACAATTTCCGCTTTGAGGCTTGCAGCTATCCCGCTCCCACCGACCTCACGCTGAGCGCTCTTACCGACAAGACCGCCACCCTGGAGTGGAGTGCTCCCAATGCGGACATCAATATTTCAAGCTATAAATGGCAGTACAAGAAGGATGGCGAATCCAGTTGGTCTGACGAAGTGTCCACGACCGACGGATCCGTTAATCTGAACGACTTGTCCGGCTATACCACCTACAATTTCCAAGTGAAAGCCGTTTATAGCGATCGCGAAGAGAGTATGTGGCAGTCCATCAGCTTCAGGACCTCCATGTCGCTGCCCTACGAGTGCGGCTTTGAAAACGTCGGGGATCTCGACAAATGGACGATGACTGACGTGTATGACTTTACGCGAGTTTACGACGTCAGAAGCGAGGTGGGAGCAGACCTAATGTACGCTTGCCCCTACAACGGCCAAAGGAATTTTTGTTTTTGTAGCTTCAATGAGAATAAGCATCCCCAATATCTGATTTCCCCGCAGTTCAACGGTGAGGTGCCCATTCAGGTTTCGTTCTACTACCGGAACAAGCAGGCCGACGTTTGGGATACGTTCGAAGTGGGCGTTTCGTATTCGGACAACAACATCAGTTCCTTCTCCTGGGGGCCTGAGATAGGAGCCGAGAACGGAGAGTGGCGGCAGTATGACAACACATTCATCGGCGGTGATGTAAAACCCAGATATATCGCCATCAAATACACAGGAAACAGGGAAGCCCTGTTCGTGGACGATGTCATCTTCTCTGAGGCTTCTTCGTCCACCAAGCCTACCAATCTTACCGTGAGCAGCGTGACCAACCAGAGCGCCACGCTCACCTGGACAGCGCCCACCGGTGCAACGGGCTATGCCTATCGGTATAAGTTGGCAACTGGTAACAGCTGGTCTGAAGGCACGGTGACCAGCGCTTCCGTCACCCTGACAGGGCTTTCCGCCAGCACCAGCTATGATTTCCGTGTGAAAGCCCTTTACGCGAGTGCTCCTGCCAGCAATGAGACCGAGATCCGGTTCCTGACGGAGGGTAATGCGCAGGCCCTGCCTTACTATGAGAGCTTCTACGAGAAAGAGATGGGCGGCTGGCGACTCGTCAATGGCGACGGTGATTCCAAGATTGAAATTGATCCCCAAAACGAAATCAACAATTATTTCTGGTTTGCTCCATACTTCGATCATCAGTACTTGATATCTCCAGAGTTGGCCAGCGACAAACCCATCCTGGTGTCCTTCTTCTACAAGGAAGACGTGCTTAAGAGCGGCCAGAAATCGATATTTCAGGTGGGATGGTCCTCTTCCACCAAAGACGTTTCTTCTTTTGAATGGGGGGCCGAGATTGAGGCTACCAGTGTCATGCAGAATTATATCATCCAGGTTCCCCAGGGCACCCGGTATGTTGCCATCAAAAAAATAAAAGAAGGGAATGCACTCTGCCTGGACGACTTCGGCTTTATCGATTCAGAACAATACGTCCTCAGTACAACGCCCGTCCATGCGTTCGGAGAAGATTGTTTCGTGACGACCTTCTACCATTTGAACTACCCCTTCCAGTTGCCAGAAGGTTCGAGAGCCTATACGGCCAAGCTGGATGGAGAAGTTGTTTTCCAGCTCATCGGAGACGACGGACGGATCATCCCCAATGATACCCCTTGCATCATCGTGTCCGACAGACTTCCATCGGATCCTAAGGACGCAACGAAAGACATCGTCCTCAAGCCGCTTTCATCCACCGACGTCCGGGCACACGATGGAAACATCCTCCGGGGTTCTTATGTCTCAATCATCCCGGCTAACGAAATGGTGGAAGGCAGACATGTCTATGTAGTGGACGTCTATAATGGGGAACTGGGATTTTATCGTTTTGTTGGAGATGAGATCCCCCCCCAAAAAGTTTTCATCTTACAACAACCATAATCATTTAAAATGTTGACTTATGAAACAGCGTAATCATATAGGTATTTTGGTGCTTCTGGCAGCGGTTTTCACTGGGTGCCAGCAATTGGAGGAAGAGTTTGAAGAGCAGCCCGTGGAAGCCACCTGGCGGCTGACCGTCCATGCATCGCACAGCAGCGAAGGTGCGATTGATACCATTCGCACCGACGTTTCGAGGGGCATAGCCATTGGCGAAGGGGAGAGCGAAGCCAGCACAACGAAGCTGCAGTCCATCTGGAAGGATGGGGAGATAGTTTACGTGTACAAGGACGGTACGCAAATCGGCAGTCTTACAGCCACGCCCGATGCATCGGATGCCCACTACGCCACCCTGACTGGCTCGGTGACCTCCAGCATATCGGCAGGCGAGAGGATCACTCTGTTTACGCCGGTTTCCATGGCGGACTGGACCTACACCGGCCAGAATGGGAGCCTGACGGGGAACGGCAACTCCATCGACAGCAAATACAACATTGCCAAGGCCGATAATGTGCTGGTGACGGCCGTTTCCGGCAGCAACATCACTGCAGAAACAGCTACCTTTTTCAATCAGCAGAGTATCTACCGGTTCAGCTTCCGCTTCCAGAAGAATGGTATGGGCGATAAGACAGCCATCAACGTCAAGAGCATCACCATCTCGGCAGCAAACGGCGGCCTATGGCGGAACGAGACCGATGGCATCGGCCCCATCACGGTAACCCTTCCTACGGCTACGACAGATCCTGTCTTCGTTGCCCTTCGCAACCTGAACACAACCGATGGGGAAACGTATAATTTCCAGGTGGTTGCCAGCGACGGCGTTACCTATCTGGGCAGCAAGACCATGACCGCAGCCTCCAAGTCCAACGGTACCTTCGTGAGTGTCAAAAACTCCACCATCACCAAGCGCCTGGGCCTGCAGCTTTCCAATTCCACCGTTTCCACAGCGCTGTAGACTACTTATCGAACGAGGTGACTTATACTGGTATAGGTAGACACATTTAGTAACAATTAAAATGTTTATCTATTATGAGTAAAGTATGTAAGAGGTACAGTGAGGAGTTCAAGTTGTCCGTTATTCGTGACTATTATTCCTCAGGTATGAGCAAGTATGCTTGTCGTCGTAAGTATCAACTAAGTAGCGATTCCATATTATTATATTGGCTTCGCAAGTACGGAAATGAAGAAAAAGTAGTATCTTTGCAGCCGGAACCGTCAGAAGAAGACATGGCAAATCGGAGCAAAGACAGTTACAAGGACGAGAATGCGCAGTTGAAGAAGCGCATCCGTGAACTGGAGAAGGCTTTGGAATTCTCCCGTTTGGAGACGTTGGCCCGCGACATGATGATCGACAAGGCCGAGGATTATTTTGACATCCAGATACGAAAAAAATCTGGGGCCAAGTAGCTATGGAACTGGTCTTCGAGTGTTGCCTGAAGGTGGCACTCGTAGTTCGGCTGTTTGGCCATTGTCGTCAAGCCTTCTACCAGTCGAAGGCAGACATAGAGACTGAGGTGGAACATGAGCGTAAGGTTGTGGAGACCGTCAGGGAGATCCGCGAAGAGGATCCTGGCATCGGCGGCTACAAGCTTTGGGTGATGCTTATCGCTCTGTTCGGGCGTGAGTTCGTGCCAGGTCGTGACCGTTTCTTCGTAATCCTGCGGCGTAGAGGCCTGATGCTTCCTCCTCCAAAGCCGCGTCACACGACAAATTCCAACCATCGTTTCCACAAGTGGAAGAACGTAGCGAAGGGCTTTGTGCCAACTGCCGCCAATCAGCTTTGGGTGGCAGACATTACCTATATATCGCTTGAGGGAGGCGACGTATGCTACCTGCACCTCATTACAGACGCATATTCGCATAAGATAGTGGGGTGGGCACTGGCAGATACGCTCAAGGCAGCCATTACGATGCAGGCCTTGCAGATGGCCGTGGATCAGGCCATTGCCATGGGCGGTATCGACTGTCTCAAAGGATTGATTCACCACTCTGACCGCGGTATACAGTATTGCTGTGATGCCTATGTTAAGATGCTGCAGACATATGGTATCACTATTTCCATGACTGAGGACTACAAGCCTACTGACAATGCCATCGCAGAGTCTGTCAACGGGAAAATCAAGGTCGAAAGCGTCTATCGCCAGAAACGTTTCAACTCTTTAGAACATGCTAGAAATGTTATTGAGAGATACATCCACTTCTATAACTACCACCGTCCGCACATGAGTATCGGCTATAAGGTGCCGGCAGTGGCCCATTTGGAGCAGGGTGAGCAGAAAAAGATGTGGAAAAACAAAATTTATCCTAAAAAAGACAATGCAGATGAAAATAATATTGTATCTTTGCCGAGCCGAACGACAAGTCCTGGCAAAGGCGTATGCCAGCAGCCTTGACTTAAACCTGAGTGCCCCATCGAGGGACACACAGGTTTGCCGAACGAGCAAGCCCTGGCTCAGCGTGTCCAGCATGGCTGAGGTTTCAACCAAATCAGCACAGCTTTTTCGCTTGTGTCTATCGATTCAGTACGACAACATAACAACCGTCTACTGTTTCTGCTAATGAAGAGAAAAAGTGTCTAGTCGAATCAGGAAAAGTCAAGGGCAGGCACAGAGAATTCCAATGTGACATCTTTACCCTAACACTAAAGGTGCTCTACCCTAATACTAGAGGGTGTTTAGTGTTAGGGTAAAGGGGGCGAAATGCGGCAATGCGGCTATTGACTATATAGAGTAATAAAAAAAAAGGAATATATATATTTTCTTTACATTCCTTTTTTTTATTTGTCTATGAAATTGATAGCCGCATTGCCGCATCAGAAGATGTCAGGTTGGTGCATCTGTTCGATTTCCGACTGCGTGTGTTCACGAACGTAATAACCAGTCCGTTTGTCGTGGCCCTTGCGTTCCTTGACGAACCCGAGCTTGGTCATGATGGCGCCGAGGCGGCGGCGTTCGGGATTCTTCTTCAGGTTGCCGTAGGCCATGATCTTGGCGGCGATCTCTGAGAGGGTGAGGAACTTCGACCCGGCATCGTCCATCTTGGCAGGCGAATAGTAGATGGGGATCAGCTCCTCCTCGCTGGTGGGGATCATGAACTCTCCGACATGCTCCTCCAGGGCGTCGGTCTCGGAATTCTCGAACCAGTAGTTGAAGCCGTTCTCGAGCAGATAGAGGGCCTGGGCGTACATGCCGTCGTAAGGCAGGGCGTGCTTGTAGGGCGAGTCGATGGTTACGACGTGGAATGGCAGCCAGCGGCGGTTGCCCGTCTGGTCGGTCAGGAACTCCTGCTTGTTGCCGCTGGCGGCATAGCTGGCCACGCGCACGCGCTTCTTCTTGTGGCGGCCGAAGGGTGCGCGCACGTCGACGTTGGTGGTGGTGATCATCTGCTTGAGCTTGTTCAGCTGGCGGTCAGTCAGTCTGTCGAGCTCGTCGATGTTGATGAGCCCGTACTCCGCCGCCCGCAGCTCCTCGTCCTTGTCGAGCCGCTCGATATCGATATGGTCGGTGGTGTAGGCGACAAGGTCCGGCGGCAGCAGTCGGTTGATCCAGGAACTTTTGTAGATGCCCTGGCATCCGATGAGCACGATGACCTGGTGGTTGACGACGGCTTCGTCGGTCCATCCGGCGACCATGGCGACAAACCATTTCCTGAAGCAGACGTGCCAGAGGTCGTTCTCGGCGTTGGTCGCCATGTGTACCATCCTTGCCACCTGGCCGATGTAGTCGGGCATGTCGGGACGCCACGCCGCCCGCGACATCACATAGTCGCGCAGCGGGTTCACCTCGGGCACGACGCTCGAGTTGAGCACGGTGTGGAAGAGCTTCTCGGTGATGTTCGTGCCCGACTCTGCGCAGCACTCCATGAAGAGGTCGTTCTCGTGGCGCTCCTTCAGCTCCTGCCACTGGCCGTTGTCCTGTTTCCGGCGGGTCTTCTGGGAGAGCACGTCGTACTGCAGCTCCTTCTTCTTCAGGAAGTCGGCAACGATCTCGGTCTTGACGGCCGACCGCTGGGGCATCCACACGCCAAACTCGCGTGAGGCCGTCTTGTAGCAGCTATGGAGGATGTCGGAGGGCTTGCCGTCCATCTTGCCCAGATACTCGTCGTCGAGGGCCTTGGCAGCCTCGTCTTCGTCGACGCCCATGCGGTTGAGGATGAAGCAGACGCGCATGACGAAGTTGTGGCGATTGCCGGGTGCGAAGGCCATGTCGGCCTCCTCGACCATCTTCACGGCGCGCTCCAGGTGGTCGCCCAGCGGCACGCTGACGCGGTTGCCATCCTTGTCGAGAGCCCGATTCGGGGTCTTCATCTTGATCAGATGGCCGTCCTTGTCGATGCCCAGTTCCTCGCGGGTCAGGACGAAGGGGCGGGCATCGGGCCGGTAGACCGCAATGGGATCGTGGCTCAGTCCCGTCATGCGGTTGATGTTCTTGCACTCCATGTCCATCTTGTGTCCGCACCAGACGGTGTACTGTTGCGCAATGGTCCTGTAGGCGCGGGTGAAGATCTCCTCGCCCTGTCTGGGGTCGGCGTCCATGTCGATGGTGATACCGTCGGACAGCTTGAACGGCACAATGATGTGATAGCCTAGTCCCGAGAGGCTCTCGTAGGCGAGACGTGCGCGGTAGGAGGTGCGGAGGATGGTCTTCACGCGCTCGAGCTCCTCCTGAGGCAGTCGTTCACCGTCTGTCTTCGCGTCGAAGTCGATGAGCACCTGATAGAGGCACTCCCGGCAGCAGTCCTTGCCCTTTCCACCCTCCATACGGAAGCTGACGGCCACCTGGGGCGTCGACTCCTTCACCTTTTTCGACGCATCGCCGAGCCCCTGTGCCAGCAGGTCGCGGTAGAGCGCGGTTGTTCTCTTCAGTTCCTCATCGCCGCGGATGATGTCGGTCAGTTGCTCAAAGGTGATCTCCTGAGCATCCTTGCTGTTGAATGTCTTGTAAAAATCTATCTTCATGATATTTTTATTATCTTTAAATATTAGTGGTGCGATAAATTTTAATTAATTGATATAAATCCCTTTGTTAATAAGGGTTCCAGAGCGTTCTTTGATTTTTTGATTTGAAACTGACTGAGTAATTTTGCAGCCAAAAACTGCAAGATTATGAATATCGGTCGCTATATTTTCTCCCAAGTTGTGGACTTTCTTCCAAGATACCAGTTCGACAAGTCCGTAGCCAAGTATCGTGGTGACTGGCACGCCAAGGACTTGACATGTTACAGCCAACTGCTGCATCTGCTGTTCGGTCAACTCACGGGCTGCGATTCTCTGCGTGACATTTGCCTTTGTCTGAAGGCGCATGAGGAGAGTCTCTATCATCTTGGCTTTCGAAAGACGGTGGAGCATACTAATCTTTCCCGTGCAAACGAGAAGCGTGACTATCGTATCTATGAAGAGTATGGCATGTACCTCATAGGTGTCGTAAGACCGTTGTACGCAGATAGTAATGTTCCAGAGATTACCATTGACAATGTACTCTATGCTCTTGACTCTACAACCATCTCCACCAGTATCAAACTGGCCGCCTAGGCTTTGGGCAAGTACAGCAAAGGAGCCGTCAAGATGCATACTCTGCTTGCATTGCGTGGAAGCATCCCTGCCAATATTCATATAACGGACGGCAGATGGCATGACAGTAACGAACTTGACCTGCTTACCCCTGAGCCCTTGGCTTTCTATATGATGGACAGGGCTTATGTGGACTTTGATGCATTGTTTCGTTTCCATCTTGCTGGTGCCTATTGGATAAGCAGACCTAAGTCGAATATGAAATATGAGATCATCGGCCACAGGATTCTGACTGAAGCAGACAAGAAGGCTGGCATCACAGGCGATTTCATCATCCGTTTGACAAAGCCGAATACAATGGCGCTGTATCCAGAACCGATAAGAGCGGTATGCTGCTACGATGACGAGACTAACGATGAGATCTTATTCATCACCAACAACTTCGACATAAGTGCATTGGAGGTCGCTAACCTGTATAGGCACAAATGGGACATAGAGGTCTTCTTCAAGTGGATTAAGCAGAACATCGTTGTCAAGACAATGTGGGGATACTCCGAGAACGCTGTCCGTACACACCTCTGGGTGGCGATTATCGCATATCTGCTCATAGCCAAGATAAAGAAGGACTATAATAGTCCGTATTCTATAACAGAGGTTGCGACACTGATAAGAGTCTCTGCATTGGAGCGCACCCCACTCAGAGAACTTATTACTCAGCCAAACATCTCGGTCAGTCTCAATCATAATCTCACAGAATTGTCTCTATTTGATGAAATGTAAAACTTAACGCGATTTTATCGCACCAGTACTAATCTTTAAACTATAAATTATTAAAATGTTTGGCGGATAACAAAAATAACCGTATCTTTGCAACCGCTTTATGACCAATTGATTGTTGGTGTAAAGAAGGGAGCGGGTCTCGTATGAGTTTCCTAGGCTTCCAGAGACCCTTCCCCGTGTGTGCCCCGCGATATCCCCCGATATGCGGGGCCTTTTTTCATAGATCGATTATTGTATCATCCTTCTTCTCCTTGTTTTTGATCTGACGTTGCTTCATGTAGTATACCTGACCCTGAAGGTCGTTGTCAAGAGAGGGCTGGCGGACCAGGTCGAACATGATTGTGTTGTTCTCGTAGTCATAACCCAGCGTATCGAACATCACCTTGGTGGGTACATAGTAGTATCCACTCGAGACTCTTATGTCGAAGGCATCCTCACTTTTCTCATTAATAATAATAATGTATAAGGATTCCTTTTCGTCGTCTTTTGCAAACTTTGCATACTTTTTGGACTCCAAATCCAAGGCTGTGGCTGTCTCGGCAGTAAAACCGAGTCTCCCAGATGCCTGGATGGTTGCTTTCAATTTTGTTGCAAATTGCTTTGCACTTAAGATTGTTATACTCATATCATTTCTGTTTTGGCTGCAAAGATAATAATTATTATTTGTATTTCCAAATGATTTGCCGAAAAATGTTGTAAAATAGGCTGTTTTAATCATATTTGCAATTTCTTTTAGTGAAAGCTTGTACGCAAAGAAATAAAAAGAGATGGAAAAGACAAAGAAAAGAAATTAAAAATTTAGCACTTCTGCCAAGTGAAATGGCAGAAGTGCTTGTGTCACATTGGTGTCAGGATACTTTGTGACATTTAACTAATGGATATCGACATAGCGATAATTCAATGTAACATTCGAGCCTGTCCCTTGGACGGTTTCGTCTGTGGAACCGGGAGAATCGCCGCAATAGGCTTTCAGACCGGTTTTAATCTGAACGTCCTTATTAAAGGCTTTTGAGCCTTCGCCGCCAGCAATCAATGACTGGCCGCCATTGAACCTCTGGATACTGGTGCCAACGCTGCCGCAGATGCCGTTAGCGCTTTTGCCACCAGTAATATTCACGGTGCCGCCATTGACGGTCAGATATCCGGCGGTCGCGAAGTAGATGCCGTGACCACCACTCTCGGTGTCAGAACCTGCGCCACCATGAACCGTCAAGGTACCGCCGTCAACGGTGATGTATCCCCAGATGGAAAGACCAACCCTTCCGAATTTCCCTGATACCGCATCGCCGCCTGTGATATCTAAAGTGCCGCTTTTAACCAGGATGTTTGTTTCTCCATTATAGGGATCTATATACATGCCACACATAGTGCTCGATGAGTTCGCATTACCGCCAACGACTGTCAATGAGCCGCCATCAATGGTAATCTTATCACCCTTTCCACTTTTCACATGGACTCCAGAACCATTAGTGCTCCTGGCTGTTACTGAGCCGCCTGTGATCTCCATATCGGTGTGAGTAGAACCATCACTGTTATATAGCTGGATGGCATCACCTTTCGATGTGGTAGCGTTCACTTCGCCACCATAGACAATCAGATTGCTTTTCAAAATATATATACCACAGCCATAGGTTGAACTTGCTGTGACTATCCCGTTATAGACCGTGATCGGACCGGAAGAGCTGATACCATCCAAGGCGGAGGAGGTGGAACTTCTGTTAGTCTTCACTTCTGTCTCGCCGCCATGGACGGTCAGATTCTTCACAGTCATACCGGCATAATTCAGACCACTACTGTTATTTATCAAGAGTTTGCCTGTACCTGCGGCCTGGCCATAGATTTCTAAAGAATAAGTGGTATTATTACTTCCGCAGATATAACCACCGATGGTCAGCGAGGCGCCATCCTTTAGGATGAGCTTGACATTGCCCTTGAGGCTTACGTTGTTAGAAATAGTGACATCGCCCTTGACGACGTAGGTCCCAGCGCTCCAAGGATAGGTGGTGCTTGTCACTGCCGTTGCATTCGCAGGGATTGGCTCGTAGGTATAGACATCCTTGGCTGTGTAGACGCGGTAGGTGTCCAGGGAGACGGTCGAAGTATAGTAATTGCCGTTCTTGAAGCCGCCTGCGGGCGAGGTCTTCGTGGCGGTGTAGGTCTTTCCGTCGGTGCCCGTCACGGTAAAGGTGATGACGTCGCGCGCCGTCTCGCTATCTAACGGGGCGAAGCGCAGGGCGGCATAGACGGTGCTGTTGCTGGCAGTAGCGGCAGAACCGAGGTCGATGGTGATGTCGCCATAGGTAGGATTAGTGACGAAAGATATGCCTAATGCCAGCAAGGTGGGGGAATAGGCAGCCACCAGCTTGTCTTGGGCGGAATGGATGACGACCGTCTTGACACCGACACCCGAAGGCAAACCGGTGAACGTGAACTTATACATCGACTGCTGATTCTCGAACAAGGCCTTGGTGGTGGTGAGGGTGTATCCGTCGGTCTCGTTGCCCGCGATGCCCGTGACCTGGACGGTGGCTGTGGCATAGTCGAAAATGCTCAGATTATCGAGGGTGCCTACCTGTGGTGTACCGACTGGATCAGTGTACAGGCCCGTGTAGTCGAAGAACTCGTTGATGGCCGAGGCATGATACTCCAAGAACAGGGTCTCGTTGCCTGTAAGCGTGACGGGAGTCGGATTTTCGGTAAGAGGAGGGTCAGTGGGATTACGGAATATCACGGTTGAACCGTCGTAGGGCACGAGGTTGGCAGTGTTGCCGCTCTTGTCGGGCTTCAGAATCGTCGTGGCTGTCTGATTGTCGCCTTCGCTGATGATGGTGGCGATGATAATGTCGCTGGTGGTGAACTCGGCATTGAGTGCGCCTGTCTCACTGTTGTAGCTTACGGCACGTGTCTTGTTGTCCTCTCCGAAACTGGCGGGGATGCTGATGCGATAGGCGGGTGGCGCACTCTGTACGGGCTCCTCGCTGGTGCAAGCTGTGAATACTGTCATCGTGAGTCCTGCCAGAATGAGGGGTATTGCCACGCTGAGTCGGTTGACTATGTCGGTTGATAATCCTTTCATGTTATGGTTCTAATTCAGTTATTCAGGTGCAAATGTACATATAATCTGACAAAGCCAGTTGATTTTAACACACTTTAAGTGGCAGGAGATGTATAATCAACAAAAAAGTAACTATATTTGCACCATGAATATGCAATTAGCGAACATCTGGGCAAAGCTGCAGGGTGTTGTCAGACGGAACCTCGGACTGACAGCCATCATCGCTGCGGCATTTCTATTGGGAATCGCCTCGGCTGTGATGGGCTATATCAACCACACCATTCTCCAAGACACCATGGAAAATCTGGTGGATCAGGAGATGCACGCCATCCTATACCGTATCCGTAACCAGCTGTCGAAGGTGGAGGTGACGCTCAACAACATGTCGTGGGTAGTCACCGACGACCTTGCTGTAGCCGACTCGATGTACGCCATCACGCACCGCATGGTGGAAAACAACCCTGCCATCCTGGGCGGTACCATCTCCTTCATTCCGAACTACTATCCGGAGAAAGGATACTGGTTTGAACCTTACGCGGTGAGAAGGGCAAAGGCCGACGGCAGAGAAATCATAGAGACCATACAACTGGGATCGGCCACTCATGACTATACGAAAAGTGAATTCTTCACGGTTCCCATCGCCAAGAACGACGGTCACTGGAGTGAGCCCTATCTGGACGCCGAAGGTGCCAAGGCGATCGTGACCACCTACGGAGTGCCCGTACATGACCCCGAGGGGAATACGGTGGCAGTGGTCGATGCCGACCTCTCGCTCGACTGGCTCGACAAGCTGATCACCGAAAAAAAGATCTACCCCAGTACCAAACTATACCTTGTGACGGGCAGCCATCACCTGCTGGCCGGCGAAGACGGACCGGAGCTTCAGTCTTTGCTCAAACTGCTGGCAGATGCCCAGAACAAGGAGAGCCATCACAGAGTGAAAAACGCGAAGGGAAAGGATCAACACGTCTTCTTCCACCCCGTAGGCGGTACGACGGACTGGGTGATCATCACCGTCATCGACGACAGTGACGTGTTCAAGAGAATGCGCAGAAACAGACAGATGATGATTTTATTGTCCATCTTCGGACTGACGGCACTGGGATTTATCGTCTACCGTACCACGCGTAACCTGGAGAACCTGCGCAAGGTGAATGCCGCCAAGGAGCGGATCGACTCAGAGTTGCAGGTGGCCAACAAGATCCAAATGAGCATACTGCCTGAACAGCATCTGCACACCGACGAAGTGGACCTCTTCGGATCGCTGGTGCCCGCACGAGAGGTGGGAGGCGACCTGTTCGACTACTTTATCCGCGACGGGAAGCTGTTCTTCTGCATCGGTGATGTCAGCGGCAAGGGAACGCCCTCGGCCATGATGATGTTCAGCACTTGCTCGCTGTTCCGTGCCTACGCGCCCAGCGAAGACAACCCGGCCCGCATCATGAAATCCATCAACGCAGCCGCCTGTCAGAAGAACACCACCCGCATGTTCGTGACCACCTTCATCGGCGTGCTCGACCTGCAGACGGGCCATCTGTGCTATTGTAATGCGGGTCACAACCCGCCCATCATCCTGAGTCCGGAGTATGCTACACTCCCTTGTACCCCCCATATCCCCATCGGCCTGTTCCCCACCATGAAATATGGCATGCAGGAGGCCGACCTGATTGCCGACAGCACCATCTTCCTCTTTACCGACGGTCTGACGGAGGCGATGGACAAGCGGGAGCAGGAGTTCGGACAGGAGCGTGTGAAAACCATACTGCAACGGTGCGCCAAGCAACACCAGAGTCCGGAAAAGATGATCAAAACCATCAGCGAGGAGGTAGACCGGTTTGTGAATGGTGCCGAACAGAGCGACGACCTGACACTACTTGCGATACACTATACGCCCAAAGTCTGAAAAGGATAACGTATGTTTTTGTCGATTATAATTTGGTGGTATCAATTTTTATTGTTACCTTTGCAGGCAAATTCAAAAATATGCGTTAGGAATGGCTAAGGAAACTATCACTATCAAGGACATTGCGGCTCGTGCCGGTGTATCGACAGGCACCGTCGACCGCGTACTTCACAACAGGCCCAACGTGAGCAAGACGGCTCTGGACAAGGTAAACAAGGCTCTGGCCGAGATGGACTACCGTCCGAACATGTATGCCTCTGCCCTCGCCTACAACAAGAGCTACACGTTCTACATCGTCCTGCCCAAGCACGAGCAGGATGCCTACTGGGACGAGATCGAGGAGGGTGCGCTGGCCTGTAAAGATGCCCGCCGCGACTTCGGCATCACGCTGAAGTTCATGTACTATGAGCGTTT
>JAEEGJ010016319.1_pt1 | contig 17074 bp, 16 predicted proteins | sample 8958761 | NCBI WGS metagenome assembly JAEEGJ01 (sample SAMN16246546, study PRJNA631951) | gut metagenome | biome: gut microbiome; feature: rumen; material: RS-attached | host: Bos | place: Iran: Karaj | collected 2018-10 | reverse complement strand
CCTAGTATATCCCTGCCTATAAACTCCCTCCCGTAGAACATTGACTCAGCCCCATTTTAACAATGTTAAAAATCGGAAGACAAGTTGGAGGAAAGCAATGTTTCCGGTATAAATATTTTCTTACTTAAGTTTCGAAAATCCCGCTTGCTTTGTATATAGAGGGAATCATGGGGTCGGTTCTTCTGCATAGATTACACTGGCTTGTGCTGGGGTGATTTTCTCTGGGATCAAGTGGCTCTTGATGGCATCCGTATGAATGCGGTAGTTAATTTTTGAGAGCTCTCTTTTAGCAGTCCATCCCAATTGCTTCTGTTCTTCCTCTTTCAGCCTTTGGAACTCGTCAATCAAGTAGAGTTTGAAGGTTACACTAATGGCGGTTCCAAACTCAAAAGCAATATCCTTGAAAGCGTATGTGCCGCCATAACGACCTTTCTTCACAATGATGCCAATGGCATTAGTCTTCTCAATCCACTCACTCACGCTCATGACGAAACTTGGCAAACCTGCTTGCATCCTAAAGTGGTCAAATTCGACCACTTTAAAATTGGGATTGTGTATCATCTCCCAAGTACCAAGAAACTCAATTGTGTATCTTGTGCGAATCCAATTCTTTATGATGTCGGCAGCACGGCTTTCACTTTGTTTGCCGTTAGCCATGTCAGTAAGTGATATGTAGTTTTTGTCATTTTGCGACAAGACTGTTATCTCTGTATTCTGAACTATTATCTTTGCCATAGGATAGTCTCTATTATAGATTATGTGTGCAAAGGTTGCACAAAATCATGAGACGAAAGAAGAAAGAGTGAAAAATACCTCAAAAGTTTTGTTATCTCACATATTCTGTGTACCTTTGCCCCTGAAAATATACATAATTATGCACGCAAGCGACAGCATTGTCATCATCCCTACTTACAACGAGCGGGAAAATATAGAAAAGATTATCCGGGCTGTTAGTGGACTGGACAAGTGTTTCCATATCCTGATAATTGATGACGGTTCGCCCGACGGCACGTCCGACATCGTGGACGGCCTGATGAAGCTGGAGGAGTTTTCCGACCGCCTGTTCATCATCAAGCGTAGCGGCAAGCAGGGTCTGGGGACAGCCTATATCACGGGATTCAAGTGGGCCTTGGAGCGCGACTATCAGTATGTCTTCGAGATGGACGCCGACTTCAGCCACGACCCTAACGACCTGCCCCGGCTCTATGCAGCCTGTGCCGACGAGGGTAACGATGTGGCAATAGGCTCGCGCTATGTCAGCGGTGTCAATGTGGTCAACTGGCCTATGGGGCGCGTGCTGATGAGCTATTTCGCCTCGAAGTATGTGCGCATCATCACGGGCTTTCAGGTAAACGACACCACTGCGGGATTCGTTTGCTATCGCCGCCGAGTGCTACAGACTATCGAGCTGGACAAGATACGTTTCAAGGGCTATGGTTTCCAGATAGAGATGAAGTTCACTGCCTACAAGATTGGCTTCCGTATCAAGGAGGTACCGGTCATCTTCGTCAATCGTCGCGAGGGAGTATCCAAGATGTCGAGCGGCATCTTCGGCGAGGCATTCTTCGGAGTGATGCGCCTGCGCTGGGACGGCTGGACACGAAAGTATCCAAAGATTGAACATTGAACATTACTGGTCGGGATTCTCCACATACCCTTGGTACTCGGGAACGAGAGACGACATCACGCTATCGTAAGCCTGACGCATGGTGGCCTCCACATTCTGTGTACCCCGTCCGACAGGATAGATGGGCTGATGAATGGTGAGGGAAAGCGGATGCCAGTGGGCAAAATGCCAGTCGCGCATACGAGGCATCACATTGAAAGAGCCATTGATGGTGAGCGGCACCACTGGCAGCTGCAACTCGTCGGCCAGCGCAAAGGCTCCCTTGCGGAACTGCCCCATGTGACCCGTGAACGTACGTGCGCCCTCTGGGAACACCACTACCGAACAGTTGCCCGTCTCCAGAATATGCCGGGCGGTCGTGTAGGTGCGCCTGACAGCCCCCACTCCACGCTTGTCGACCATAATCTGATGCGACTTCCGGCAAGCATAGCCCACAAAAGGAATCTGCTGTATCTGGTATTTCATCATCCACTTGAAGTTACGACCTAAGAAGCCATAAATCAGGAAGATATCGAAAGCGCCCTGATGGTTGGCGACGAAGACATACGACTGATCGGGCTCCAGATGCTGGCTGCCCTCCACCTTGACAGGCAGCAGGAAAGCCCTGGTGACAACACGCGCCCACCAGCGCCCGGGATAGTAGCCCCAGAAGTGGCCATTGCCCAGCGTACAACCCACGCCCACCAGGACAGCCGTCCATATCGTCATCAGTATCGTGACGGGAAAAGCAACCAATATCTGATAAATGCAGTATAGAATCCTCAACATGACATCATCCTCTCTCTTGCCTTTACAGTATTTTTCAGTTCTTCGACTCTAAAGTGATTTCCACAATCTCTCCCGGCATGTTCAGTCGGAACGGTATCAGTCCGCCCAGCCCAGAGGACACATACAGGGCTCTCTCGCCCTCACGGTCCCATCCGTGCCACACATCATAGGTGAACGCAGCCGGCGACCAGCCAAAGATAGAGAACTGCCCGCCATGCGTGTGTCCGCTCAAGGTCAGCTGTGCATGACACTCGGGCAATATCTTGGCACGCCACGCCGACGGGTCGTGCTGCAACATCAGCACAAACGACGAGTCGCTGACTCCAGCCATCGTCTTCTTCACATCGCCTAGTCGGGGCATGCGCTTCAGGGAGCCCCAGTTCTCCATTCCCGCCACCACGATAGAGTCGCTGCCACGACGAATTACCCGATGCTCGTTCAGCAGGAGCTGCCATCCTATCTGCCGCTCGTACTGCTCCGTCAGGGCTACTAAACGCTGCTTCGACCGCTCGTCTATATCCAGATAGGTGGGATAGTCGTGATTGCCCATAATCGTGAACACGCCGTCCTTGGCCCGCACCTGGCGCAGAATACCTAACTGATCTTTCAACTCTTCAGGATGCAGATTCTCCAAGTCGCCGGTAAACACCACCAAATCTGCTTTCAAGGCATTGATGCTGTCGACGGCTCGTTGCAGCAGCCATTGGCGCGAACCGGTATAAGTGCCCACATGGGCATCGCTGAACTGCACGATGCGATAGCCGTTGAAGGCCTTAGGCAGGTCGGCTGAAGCATACTTCATCCGCACCACCTCCATCTGCTCGAAACCAACAAAGGAACCATAGCAGACGAGTGCCCATATAATAATAGTACACGCGAGGGCTATTCTACGCCATAGGCGCCGAGGGGCAAGCCAACGACTCAACAAGACAAAAACTATGGGAGCTACTACAAGTCCCATGATGAAGAAAAAGGGAATGGCGTAACGCGCTATCATATTCGTTTAGTATTTAAAAGCAATCATCAATAAATTCAGATATTTGTGGCAAGAAACTTGCGTATCACCTCTATCGGCAGTCCACGTCGGCAGGCATAGTCCGAGAGCTGGTCGCTGCCAATCTTTCCGATGGCGAAATAGCGGGATTGAGGATGGGCAATCATGAATCCACTCACACTGGCATGAGGCTTCATGGCTCCGCTCTCGGTGAGCCGGATGCCAATCTTCGACAGGCCGATCAGCTGGTCGATGTCGAAGTTGATGCTGGTATCGGGCAGCGAGGGATAACCCACGGCAGGGCGAATGCCCTGAAACTGCTCTGCGTGCAACTGCTCCATACTCAACTGTTCGTCGGGAGCATAGCCCCAATAGTGTTTGCGCACGGCCTCGTGCATGCACTCGGCAGCCGCTTCGGCAAGGCGGTCGGCCAACAGCTGCACCATCATCTTCTCGTAGGCATCATGGTCAAAGTCGGCTTCCAGCCCGCTGTCAACAGATGTGGCAAAGACACCCAAGCGGTCGTGTTGGGGATGGATGAAATCAGCCAGACAGAGACACTCACCCCCCTGCTGCTGTTGGCGGAGGAAGGCTATATGCCGTCCACTGTCGGCTATCACCACATCATCCCCGTCACTATGGGCATCAAACAGTCCGAACAATCCATAGACACGATAGCGACCTTCCAGCCGTCTCAACGTTTGTTCAGCCTCCTCGCGAAGCTTCTGTTTCTCGCCCTCAGGCTTGTTGTGCATCGCCCAGGCATAGAAGAAATAGTCCCAGTTGATATACGGAGCCACTTGGCTGATGTCGTAGTCAATCTTCATGGTCGAATCTGATTTCCTCTCCTATGTAGCTGCTGTCTACTTTCCCATTGGCATATACAGAGTGACCATTGCAAAGTGTGCGCTCAACCCGCCACTGGTATTCATGTCCTTCCATGGGGCTCCAGCCACACTTGCTCAGAATGTTCTCCTTGGTGACAACCCAAGGCGACTGGGGGCGCACCATCACCATATCCGCGCGATAGCCTTTCTTTAGGAATCCGCGCTTCTGCACTCCAAAGAGGCGTGCCGGCTGGTGACACATCAGCTCAACCAGACGCTCCAATGTAAGTACACGCTGGTCTACCAGTTCCAACATCGTGACCAGCGAGTATTGTATCATCGGCATGCCCGATGCCGCCTTGGCACAGCCGCCCTGTTTCTGTTCCAGCAGGTGGGGAGCATGGTCAGTACCTATCACGGTGATGCGGCCGTCGTTCAGGGCCTGCCGCAGCAGAAACTGGTCGACGGGAGTCTTGATGGACGGATTCACTTTGATTTTAGCCCCTAAGCGCTCGTGATCGAGTTGGGTAAAATAGAGGTGTCCGACGGTGGCTTCTGCCGTAATATGATCGGCATCCAGCAATTCCAGTTCCTCGGCTGTCGAGATATGAGCTATATGCAGACGGGTTCCGTATTTGTGAGCCAGTTCAACGGCTTTGCGCGACGAGGCAAGACAAGCCTCCTCACTGCGTATCATGGCGTGTAGCGCAACGGGGGGATCGTCGCCCCATGCCTCTTTGGCCGCTGCCATATTACGATTGATGATGTCCGTGTCTTCACAATGCACCATCAGCGGCAGCCGGCAGTTTTTGAAGATATGCTCCAATGCCTGCTGCTTGTCCACCAACATATTACCCGTCGAAGAACCCATAAAGAGCTTGATGCCTGGGATGCGGGAGCCATCCAGCTGAGAGAAAGTGTCTGCATTATCGTTGGTGGCACCATAGAAGAACGAGTAGTTTACGTGACTATGTTGGCTAGCGCGCTGAAACTTATCTTCCAAAGCCTCACGGGTAGTGGTCTGCGGAATGCAGTTAGGCATATCGAAATACGAGGTCACGCCACCTGCGGCGGCGGCCCGGCTCTCGCTGTTTATATCTGCCTTCTGGGTCAGTCCAGGCTCGCGGAAGTGCACATGATCGTCGATGATGCCTGGCAGCACATAGCAACCGGAGGCATCGACGACCTCGTCAAAAGAGTTTAAATCCTGAGTCTGAGATACCGGATGCGGAAGTACCTCTACTATATTCCCGTCTTCGACGACGATGGCGCCCTTAAAGCATCGGCCCTCATTGACAATATTTCCGCCTGTGACAAATGTCTTCATCGCTGGGGGGTATTCATCAGGGGCTGGGGAGTCTGCAGGCTATCGGGAGCAGGAGCAGGAGCTGGTGCTGGAGCTGGTGCCGACGTATTCACTGGGTCGCTCAGCCCGTTCATGCGCTGTTCGTTCTCCTGAGCCGTCTGATAGTAGTCTTTCACATAGGGGTCGTCCTTAAAAGCCTTAGTTGCCTTCGACATGATATACTCTATCTGAGGGGTCAGGATGGGGAACCGGTACTGGCTGGTAATCATCATAAAGACACCCGGTCCCAGCACGTTGTCGTAGTTGGCCTCGATGAACTTCGTCACCAAGTCGTCTTCGGCAGCCGTAATCTGCGCTGCCTCGGCATTCAGCTGTTGGGCTATGGTCTGCTCGTCAATACCCTCCAGTATCATTTGGTTTTGCTTGTGTCCCAACTCGTTCATCTGGTTGATCAGCTGATTGTGCTTGTCGATAAACTTGTAGAGGCTGTCGTTCAGCGGAGTTCCGCCCACGCTGGGACCCGTCGGACCAATCTTGACCACAATCTCACCCTCTTCCAGTACGACAGGCATGATGCTCTCGTCGTCCATGAAGAGATTAGCCATGCGAACAGAGTCCAACAGTCCCGCAAAGTGGAACTCACCATGCACCACATCGCACGAGTCGATATTCCTGATGGCACCCTGCTTGAGTGCTTTCAGATAGAGTTTGCTACCATCCATTGCCGACACCGACGAACTACCAGTCACATTATACGAACTGGCACACGATGTTAGCAGAGCTATCACAACGGATGCATATAGAAATTTGTTCATAGACAATCGTTAGTATTTCTTATTTCGGCACAAATGTACAATGTAATATCGAAATAAGGAAATATATTTGCTCATTTTAAAACATTTGAGCAATTATTTAGCGTTTTTTTGCCTCTTTTTCCAATTCGTTAGCAATTCTGTGGCTTGAATACAGTTGTAAGATGGCTGCTATCAACAGCACGACAATCCAGTTGTTATGCACATATTTTATATATGAAAGGTAATTCAATCCCAGGAAATTGCTTTCGTTGGCAAACATCAGCAGGGCGGCTATCAGGAACAGAACATCACTCAGCAACATCATCTTACGAAGGCGACGGATGGTGAAATCGCTGCCCTCATAGCGCTGACGCATCTGCATGGCGGCAAACAACACAGCCCCAGGCGCAAACACATAGGGAGCCCAAGACTGCAAAAACAAGCTGGCACCCGAACCGATCACCATCAGCAGCCCGCCGACAAGCATCAGCCACACTTCAACACTACTCAGCTGTCTCATCGCTCGTCATTGTTTCCTGGTCATCACTCAGCATGAAGATATCCTCATCATCTGCCTTCATAAAATAACGCTCACGGGCAATCTTCTCCATCGCCTTCGGATTACTGTCAAGCAGTTTAATTTGATCCTTATTACGTTGGTGCAGGTCGGAATACTTCTTGATCTCGTCCTGCAGCTCACTTATACGCTGTTTGTTCTGAATATGGTGCCACACGCTGTTTTCGTCGATAAACCCTATCAGCAAGACGGCAATTAGGGTTACCAACGCATATTTCAGCGCCTTCACATGATAGATTCGCACCAATATGGATTTCAGTTTCTTCATACTTTTCCTATTTTGGCTACAAAATTACAAAATTTATCTCAACTATCAACGCTAAACTCTAAACTTTTTTGTAACTTTGCAGGCACATTACTAAAAATTTATGGAAGAATATATTGTCTCTGCGCGTAAATACCGCCCCATATCGTTTGATACCGTGGTCGGTCAGCAGGCACTTACCACTACCCTCCGCAACGCCGTGAAAAGCGGGAAACTGGCTCATGCCTACCTCTTCTGCGGTCCGCGAGGTGTCGGCAAGACCACCTGCGCACGTATCTTTGCCAAAGCTATCAACTGCCTCACCCCTACCGAACAGGGCGAGGCCTGCGGACACTGCGAGTCCTGCCAGGCATTCAACGAGCAGCGTTCGTTCAACATCTTCGAACTGGATGCTGCCTCGAACAACTCCGTCGAGCATATCAAGACGCTCATGGAGCAAACCCGCATCCCGCCGCAGGTAGGCCGCTACAAGGTGTTCATCATCGACGAGGTTCACATGCTGTCTACGGCAGCCTTCAATGCCTTTCTCAAGACCCTTGAGGAGCCTCCTGCACACGTTATCTTCATCCTCGCCACAACCGAGAAGCACAAGATTCTTCCCACCATCCTCAGCCGCTGTCAGATTTACGATTTCGAGCGGATGACCGTTCGCAACACCATCGACCACCTCAAGTCGGTAGCTCACCGCGAAGGCATCACCGTCGAGGAAGAGGCGCTGGCAGTCATTGCCGAAAAGGCCGATGGCGGTATGCGCGATGCCTTGTCCATCTTCGACCAGTGCGCCTCGTTCTGTCAGGGCAACATCACCTATCAGAAGGTAATCGAAGACCTCAACGTGCTTGATGCCGAGAACTACTTCCAGCTGATAGACCTTTCCATAAATAATAAGGTGTCCGACATCATGCTGTTGCTCAACGGCATTATCAACAAGGGTTTCGATGGCGGACTGCTCATACAGGGGCTGGCGCGCCACGTACGCAACGTACTGATGGCGAAAGACCCGCAGACACTACCCCTGCTCGAAGTCAGCGACCAACAGCGGCAGCGCTATCAGGAGCAGGCCAAGCGATGCGACACACGGATGCTCTACGAGGCACTGCGGCTGATGAACCAGTGCGACATCCAATATCGGCAGTCGTCCAACAAGCGGCTGCTCGTCGAACTGACCCTTATCGAGATTGCCCAGATTACCCAGCCCGACGAGGGGCCTGCCAGTGGGCGTAAGCCCAGAAGATTGAAATCCCTGTTTAAGCATTTGATGCAGCAGCTTCGGCCCAAGACCGCAGCCCCGCAGGTAGCTGTGGCTAAGCCTGCTGCATCCCCCACCCCCACCACACCCACAGCACCCACAACACCCACTCCCTCCCCCAAGCCAACCCCAAAACTCATGAGTAGCATCAGCTTCTCGTGGAACAATCTTCGCAACAAGCCGAGAGGCAACATGCCTGCCGCCGAGGGCTCGCAGCAGGAGAACAACCCCTCTGCCGGCGACCAGCAGCCGTTCGACCAGCACGCGCTCGAACTCGAATGGCTCTCTATGTGCAACCGCATGCCCCAGCATCTCAGTGGTGTGGCTACACGCATGAAGAACATGAGCCCCACCATCACCGAGTTTCCGGCCGTTGAGGTGCTGGTTGACAACCAGCTCGCCCAGGAACAAGTCGAAAGCATCAAGGGCAGCATTATCAATACGCTCAAGCTCCACCTACATAACAAGGACATCACCCTTACCATCCGGGTGGCAGAGCATCAGGAGCTGGGCAAGATTCTCACCCGCAGCGAACAGTTCCAACAGATGGAAGAAGAAAATCCGTCCGTAGGCAAGCTCCGAGAAATTTTTGACCTCGTACTTGCATAAGCGCCGCACGGCTACATTCCATGCCGTCATCATTTCATGTCGGCTCCCGTCTACCTATTAAATAATGTGAAAGCGTGGGGATTCTCGCAGTTTTTCATTATCTTTGCAAACGATTCTACTGAAACAAATACAAACTAATACGAAATACAACGTTATGAAAAGACTTTTCCAGACGCTGCTGCTTTGTGCCATTGTGGCACTGGGCGCTCAGGCCAAAGGCTGGGACGAAGGGCAGTACAAGCAGATTGAACAGAGCATTCGCATGCCTCAGTTTGCAGACAAGGTGTATGACATTACCAAGTATGGTGCCAAGCCCGACAATACGGCTGCCAAGAACCAGAAGGCCATCCAGAAGGCCATCGACAAATGTTCGAAGAAGGGTGGCGGTCGCGTGGTGGTGCCGGCAGGAAAGAAGTTCCTGACTGCCGCCATTGAACTCAAGAGCGGTGTCAACCTCGTTGTCGAGGAAGGTGCCGTGCTGGAGTTTGCCTTCGAGCCCGAGCTCTATCCCATCGTGCCCACACGTTGGGAAGGACTCGACTGTTGGAACCTCTCGCCGCTGATCTATGCCTATCGGGCCAAGGACATTGCCATCACGGGTAAGGGCACCATCGACGGTGGCGGCTCGAACCAGACCTGGTGGCCCTGGTGCGGCAGCAAGAAGTTTGGCATGAAGGAGGGCGGCATTGCCCAGAACATGGGTGCCCGCGCCCGCCTGCTGAAGTATGCCGAGGACGGCGTGGACATGGCTCAGCGCAAGTTTGGCCCAAAGGACGGCCTGCGCCCCCAGATGATTAATCTCAACCAGTGTGAGGGCATCCTTATCGAGGATGTCACCCTGCTGCGTTCACCCTTCTGGGTCATCCATCCCCTGCTGTCTACCGATATTACCGTACGTGGCGTGCATATCAACAACGACGGCCCCAATGGTGACGGTTGCGATCCCGAGTCGTGCGACCGCGTACTGATAGAGAACTGCTACTTCAACACCGGCGACGATTGCATCGCCATCAAGAGCGGCCGCAACAACGACGGCCGCGAGGGCGGTCAGGGCCGTTATGCCGGACGCGCCTCGAAGAACATCATCATCCGCAACTGCAAGTTCAACAACGGCCACGGCGGCGTGGTCATCGGCTCCGAGATTTCCGGCGGTTGCCAGAATGTATATGCCGAGAACTGCGAGATGGACTCACCCTCGCTCGACCGTGTGCTTCGCATCAAGACCAACTCGTGTCGCGGTGGCATCATCGAGAACATCAACATGCGCAACGTGAAAGTAGGCCAGTGCAAGGAGGCCGTGCTGAAAATCAATACCGACTACGAGCCGCGCGAGGTGTGCTGTCGCGGATTCTACCCCACCGTACGCAATGTGACAATGGAGAACGTCACCTGCCAGAAGTCACGCTACGGCGTGATGATTGTAGGCTACGACGATCCCAAGCTGGCTTATACCGTCAACAACATCACCGTCAAGAACTGCCAGTTCGACGGTGTGCAGGACAAGCCCATCAACCAGAAGGGTCTGGCTCAGGATGTGAAGTACGACAACCTGATTATCAACGGCTCGCTTGTACTGCAGCAGATGCCCTACAAGCACTATTCCGAGTGGCTCACCTACTCTGAGATGAAGCGCGTGCCGAAGAGCTATCTGCTCGACTTCTCCAGCAAACCCAAGTGGAGCTATGTAATGGGCATCGAACTGGAAGGCATGCTCGACACTTATCTGCGCTATGGCGGCGATGCCATCCTGCAGTACTGTAAGGACTATACCGACAAGATGATTGCCGAGAACGGCGACATCACTGGCTATAACATCCTCGACTACAACCTGGATAACATCCGTACCGGACACTTCGTCACCCGCATGTATCAGAAGTGGCCCGAGGAGAAGAACCTGCTGGCCATGCAGACCATGATGAAACAGCTGCAGGACCAGCCCCGCACGATTGCCGACAAGGTATTCTGGCACAAGGCCATCTACGCCTATCAGGTATGGCTCGACGGCATCTTCATGGGACTGCCCTACCGCTGCCTCACCGCCCCCATTACAGAGAAGAGCAAGAAAGCCATCAATGCCATCTACGACGATGCCGTGAACCAGCTCAAGATTACCTATCAGCGCACACTCGACCCCAAGACCGGACTGAACCGCCACGCCTACGACGAGACGCGCAAGACCTTCTGGGCCGACAAGGAGACCGGACTCTCGCAGCACTGCTGGGGCCGCGCCCAGGGCTGGTACACGATGGCTCTCATCGAGGTGCTCGACGCACTGCCTGAGGACTATATCTTCCGCGGTGAGGTTATCGAACTGCTGAAGAAAGACTTCGACGCCATCCTGAAGTGGCAGGACAAGAAGAGCGGACTGTGGTATCAGGTGATGGACTCCCCCGACCGCGAAGGCAACTATCTGGAGTCTACCTGCTCGGCTATGTTCACCTATGCCCTGCTGAAGGCTTACCGCAAGGGCTATGTAGGCGAGAAGTACCGCGATGCTGGTATCCGTGCCTACAAGGGTATGATACAGAACTTCATTCAGGTACATGCCGACCAGACCATCTCGCTCACCCGCTGCTGCTCGGTGGCCGGCCTCGGTCCTGCTGCCACCCCCGATGTGGAGGCAGCCATGAAGCGCATCAATCCCAAGGGCTCCGTCAAGGAAAACCGCAGACGCGACGGCGGCTACGACTACTATCTCTCTGAACCTATCCGTGCCAACGATGCCAAGGGCGTAGGTCCCTTCATCTGGGCAAGCCTTGAGATGGAGATGCTCGGCTACACCACCGAGAACCTGATGAGCAAGTAATAGCAACAAGCAAAAAATAAGGAAAAGAATGAAGAAGTATCTATTAACATTAGCAACCATCGTCGTCTCACTGACGGCGATGGCTGACAACATTCCAGCATTCCCCGGTGCAGAGGGTCATGGCCGCTACGTCACTGGCGGACGCGGAGGCCAAGTGATTCACGTCACCAATCTCGAGGACTCCGGAGCAGGCTCGCTCCGAAATGCCGTCAATGGCAGCAGCAAGAAAATTATTGTCTTCGATGTCGGCGGTGTCATAGCACTCAAAAGTGACCTGAAAATCGGAGCCAATACCACTATCTTAGGACAGACTGCTCCCGCACCAGGTATTACCCTGCGCTATTATACTGTCAATCCCAACGGAAACAACATCGTCATCCGCTTTATGCGCTTCCGGCGCGGGCAGGAGAAAGATGTCAACGACGGCGCAGATGCGTCTACGGCCCGTCATTTCACTGGCATCATCCTCGACCACTGCTCCTTCTCGTGGAGCATCGACGAGGTAGCCTCGTTCTACGACAACAACAACTTCACCATGCAGTGGTGTACCGTTGGCGAGAGTCTGAACAATGCCGGACATGGCAAGGGAGCCCACGGCTACGGGGGCATCTGGGGAGGCAAACTGGCCTCTTTCCATCACAACCTCATCTGCCACGTCAACAACCGCTCGCCACGCTTCAACGGAGCACGCTACCGCTGGGACGGCTATACCGGCAACCAGTTGTATAGCCAATACCAATGGGAAAACTATGTGCAAGCCGAGAATGTAGACTTCCGCAACTGCGTCGTCTACAACTGCGGCAACGGCTGCTATGGCGGTCCTGGCGGCGGACAGGTCAACATGGTCAACAACTACTTCAAGACAGGTCCCGCTGCCACCACCAGCAGACTAACCACCGTTACCGTCGGTGAATCCGGGAACTCCACCGAAGGAGACCTCGTCGGCCATACCAGCCGCTACTTCCTTAGCGGCAACCAGATTAACAGCACAGCCAATGCCGGATGGAACTATGTCAACTACGACGACGGAACCTACCTCATAGACGGCAAGCGCTGGAGCATTGACCCCGAACACTACAATGGTGCCAACGCCACCTATAAGCAGAACAGTGCCGGCAAAGACTGTGTCTGCATACAACTCGACGAGGCCTGCCCTGCCGGACATATCACCACTCACTCTGCAGCACAAGCCTACGAGAAGGTGCTGACATACAGCGGGGCATCACTGGTGCAGGACGATGTCGACCAGCGCTACTTCACCGAGGCGCGCAACGGCACAGCCACCTATACAGGTTCCGTCACAGGCAAGAAGGGACGTATCGACCTCGTCAGCGATGTCAACGGGTACACAGAGGAGAACTTCGGAACGGGTAGTCGAGAGGAAGGTTTCGACACCGACAAGGACGGTATTCCCGATGCTTGGGAGACAGCCAACGGACTGAACCCCAACAGTGTCTCCGACGCAATGACCTATACGCTTGATCCTGCCAAATACTATACCAATCTTGAGGTGTATGCAAACTCGTTGGTTCAGGACATTATGCTTGCTGGAAACAGTGATGCAGACAGCGCAGCAAAAGAATACTATCCTGCCTACAAGAAGGCTGACGGAACATCCGTAGAGGCTGTCAACACATTGGGTTTAGACCTCAATGGCGAAACTCAAGAAGAACCCACCGAAGAGGTTTCGTATAACGTTTCGTTCAACACAGAGGAGAAGCAGTCAACCGATGGCTATTTCACTTTCGGCGATAGTAGTAACAAGCACAATCTCAATGGAAAATTCACAGGAAAATATAATGGCACCGAGTACGCACAAGGATTGAAGATGGAAGGCTCTACTCTGATTCAATTTACCAACAGTGCTACCGCTACAGTTGTTATTGTGCAGTCTGACTGGGAGAGTAGTGACGTTGCTCACGGCACACCCAAAACGCTGAAATTTGATGGTACCGAACTGGACATTTCGTTAGCCGAAAAGCCATCAGGCAGTGAAGGTGTATTGGTATATACCATTACGGGGGTTAGTGCAGGCAAACATACTATCACACGCGGCTCTGGCGAAAGCGGTATCTTCTATGTGGAAGTCCGCGAATCAGTTCCCACAGGGATTCAGGCAACGGCAGCCGCTTCTGCCATAGTAGCCACCGAATACTACACCCTCGATGGCCGTAAGCTCACAGAGCCTCAGCGCGGCATCAACATCCAGGTGATGCGCAAGGCCGACGGCAGCAAGCAGACCCGCAAGGTTGTCATACCATAAAGGCACTGGGGCAACACCCCGACACAGAACAAAAAACATCCCTGACTGTCAATAACGACAATCAGGGATATTTTTTTAGCCTATTAAAAGGAGTCGTTTCGAGTTACCTGTTGACGACCTTCTTTCCGTTTACAATCACAATTCCCTTGTAGTCTGCACCGACGCGCTGACCACGCAGGTTATAACGAACTGCCGGCTGAGCATTGTCTTCCACTTTTGTCAGCGTCTGAATGCCCGAAGTGTTCTTATACAAGGTGGCTCCAGCCTGCTCCTTGACGGCAGCGGGAACGGTGCTCACCTCAGCAACAGTATAGTCATAGGGCACGGTGACCGTCTCACCGAAAGATGAAGGCTTGCTTGCACTAACCGCATAATTGTTGTCGGCCCACGTCACGGCAACAGCTCCCGACTGGCTAAAGATTTGTTTTACACCGGTATCGAAATAGTTGCCCTCGACCAGAAACTCTGAGTTCTTGCGGGGATTGATAGAACTACTGTTGCCCGCACAGGTATAGTAGTTGTTCAACATGTGAATCTTGCCCGCACGAGCCATCGGCATACGCTGGTCGCACTTGTCGCCCCACCAGTTGAAGGCAAACGTCGTGTTCAGATAGCCCGTAGCCTCGCTGTCGCTACTGCCTATCAGGTTGGTGTTGCGATGGTCGTATGAACGGTCGGTATAGCTGAACGTACACCAGCTCACGGTGACAAAGTTCGACGATTTGGTGATGTCGAAGTTGCCGTCTAAGCCGTCGGAGAACTGGCAGTGGTCCACCCAGCAGTTCTTGCTTTCTGTAAACGCAAGCAAGTCATTGCCGCCGACATCCACCGCACCAGGGCCTACAAAGGTGATATTGCGGATGATGACATTCGAGCAACCGCTCAGCGAGAGGATGCCCGCCTTTCTGCATGCCTCGCTCGCATCTCCAGTCAGATCGATAATGGTCTGACGTGTCACCATCTCGCGCTCCTCACCGACGCTCTCACCATTCGACAGTTTACCACCGCCACCGGTAGAACTCTTGTGCTTGACATCGGCCTTGTCAAGGGCAGCCTTTATCTCGTCGGTCACATACCATTTGGTACACAGGCGGGCATTGTTGATACCCATCAGCGTCTTGCCCGAACCCTGTGAGCTGGGCAGACCAATCGTACTGCTCACAATGAAGTCACCCTCCGAACCGTCGAGGATAACAACCTTGTTGCTCTTGATGGCATTGAGGATGGCAGAGCGCATGTCCTTAGGCGTTCCGTCGGCATTCTTCTGTGCCGTGAGCGTCACCACCTTGCCTGTAAAGTCACTGGGCACTGGATAAGTGTAGCAGCCGCCACCCGTAATGTTGTAAGTCTTGCTCGCATCGGTGCGAGAGGATACCGTACAGAAGCCAAAAGGTTTGTTCAGGTCATAGTCAGCAGCAGTCATCCCTGCCGACAATGCCAATAATAAAAAGAGTATTGGTTTTCTCATAATTATGTATATTGATTTTAATTTTGCGAAAGTAGCAATTTCTACTGACATTACCAAACATATCGGGGAAAAAATACAATTTAGGCTTTATTCTGCTATTCCATGCCTTTTTTGTGTTTTCATACATAGATTTTTGTGTTTTAGGGTGTCAGGGTGTCAGAATGCCGATGTACAAAGGGCTGCACCCTGTTTTCATAGGGTGACAAGGGTGACAGGAGGGTGACAGGTTTGCTGACGAAAACAATAAGCATGGGTTATTCTCCAATAAGGGCAGGTTATTTCACAATAAGGGCAGGTTATTGGATGATAATGGCACGTTATTTTCAGAAAAGGTATAAGGCTATAGCAGCACAGGCTTCGGCATCGGCCAGAGCGTGGTGATGTCGCTGGAGGTCATAGCCGCAGGCGGCTGCTACGGTGTGCAGTTGGTGGTTGGGGAGGGAATGGCCGAACTGTCGGCGGGATGCGGAAAGTGTGTCGTAGAATCGGTAGTCGGGATAGTCCATCTGATATACCCGGAAGGCCGCTTTCAGGCATCCTTCGTCGAAACGGGCGTTGTGGGCTACGAAGGGAATGGCGGCTATCTGGTGGCGGATGTCATCTGCAGCCTGCATATCAGGGAAGAATACATCAGCAATCCTTTCCTCCAACTGCTGCCAGACCTTTGAAAACACGGGGGCATCGTCCGTGTCGCTCTGAGTGATGCCATGTACTCGCTGGCAGAAATAGCTATAGTAGTTAGGCTCCGGCTGTATGAGGCTGTAGAACGTGTCGACGATCTGCCCATTACGAACCATGACTACCCCCACGGAGCAGACACTTGACAGCTGCTGATTGGCAGTCTCGAAATCAATGGCGATAAAGTCTCTTATCATGGCTGGTCTGATATTGGATGCGGATCCATCCCTTGTGGCATCCGTGCCACAGGTTCCACATCTCACTTATCACTTACTGTATTTTGCTTTTACTATCTCGTAGGAATTTCGGGTCAGTTCCTGCAGCAATTCATTGGGAGCAGTCTTGGGATTGATGCCTATCCAATGCTTGGGCGATTCGTTGTAAGGCTTCCCGATACATTCATACTGTGCCTTCAAGTCTTCGATACGTTCCGGCTGGCATTTGAGCGAGATGACGGAGAAATCATTGCAATCGAAGAATGAGAACATATGCCCCATGACATAGAATACCAATACTCCCTCTCCGCTTTTGAACTTTTGGAAAGGCAGCTTCTCTTCAACATCTGCGCCTAATGAAAGGCAAAACTCACGGTAGTCCTCTATGTTCATAGATTTTTGATAAATTGGAATTTACTTACCTGCTAACATTCCGATTGTTGGCAAAAGTTTTGTAAACTGCTCCGAATACTTCAGCATCGTGGTAGCAAATGTCTCTATGACAATGGCACCTATCAAGAACAACCATTCTTTCATAATGCTCAGATTATATGCCCTTCTTATAGATATACGTGGTATAGCCAGGAGCGTACGAGTCATAGACCTCGCTGAGGAACTGACTTACCAG